>Ga0208544_10000891_pt1 | contig 21718 bp, 18 predicted proteins | sample DEB08_DNA_9_FD_184526 | JGI IMG/M metagenome (GOLD analysis project Ga0208544, IMG submission 184526) | Aqueous microbial communities from the Delaware River and Bay under freshwater to marine salinity gradient to study organic matter... | ecosystem: Environmental > Aquatic > Marine > Coastal ... | reverse complement strand
GGATTTTTTTTTATTGTGTTGTTTTACATTCTTTTTTTCTTTTAGATAATGATGGCGATTCGGCAAGAGATTGATGGGGCAGTCCGATTTCCTGCTACAGTGGTCGAGATTTTTTTGAGCTATCTCCCGTGTGGGTGTCATCACGACGCCAATGGAAGAGTTGTTGAGTACTGTGCGCGATGCGAACCATTGCGCCTATTTGATTATGATGTGGACCACGAGATGTTCCTGATGGCTGTGTATTGTACGGCCACGAATGGTGTGCCCATTTCTGAGATGACACGATACCTGAGTTGTCGCCATCGCTTTACTCTTCGAAAATATCTGAATCCCTCTATCGACGGTGATTGGTTTTGTGCTAAATGTGATCAGGCTTATATGAAGGTACTTTTCCCTAACAAAGGGTACGTGTGTAACTGTGGTCCTCATGCTGAGTACACACATTTAAAATTAAAAAAACGTAAACTGAAGTAGTCACACACACAAAAAAAAAAGGGGGGGGGGGGGGGGTATATGCAAGTATATTTATATGCTTCTTTATTTTCGAAAAACAAAAATATGAGTTTACTTTTACAGTATGATTACGGCGGACGCTGACACTTCGGGTGAGTCCTCTTCTCCGCCTCAGCCAAAACGACAGTGCACACTCCCAGACCTGCGTACACATTTCAAGCCAGACGTTCCCGACTCGAAGTCAAGTGAGCCCATCACGATCGCAAGCGAAGTCAAGTTGCTACAGGAAGACTTTACCTTTACCTTCAAGTGTTCCAAGTCGCTGTTGTTCCTGAAGAAGAAGAGTCAAAAGGCAAGCGGTAGTCCACAGGAGGCTATGTTTAGACTGAGAAACATGTTTTCACCACACTCACTAGCCCTTAAATGGGAGAAGGGGGGGCGTGATGGTGTTATGGTGTCCCATTTTTATGGATTTGGTGCGTTTGAGCAGTTCACGGCTATGATGCAAGGCAGTATCAAAGGCGCACGGTCGGGGATTATGTTTGGTGGGAATGACAAGACTGTGGCGCCTGATTGTCGTAGCTTCTATGAACTTATCCCCACGACGAGTACATGCAAGTTATATTTTGACGTGGAGACCCGCCTGGACCACAAGGTGACAGACGCAGAGCAAGAGACTGTCATTGCAGATTTGTTGGCGTGTGTACGCGGGGCATCGGAGGAGTTCAAGTTGGATATCCCTGACAGTAATCTCCGAGACGTGGTCATCTTGTCGGCTAACCGATTCAAGAAGGGTGCTTGGAAGCTAAGTTACCATTTTATTTTCCATAGCATTTTTTTTCCAGACAACCACACAAGCATGAAGACGTTCGTTGATCGAATGTCAGCGGTCGCTGCCAAACTGGACATCGCGCGGGTCGACGGCAAGGTGATCTGGGACACAGGTGTCTACACACGAAACCGTGTCATGCGTTTAATGAACAACATCAAGCCAGGCGACCTTGCCTCTGAGTTGATGCCTGTAAAAGCGGACCGAAACGGCACCTACTCGTCGTGTGACTTTTCGTGTGAAGAATTCAGGCGATCCTTCATCACAGACACGGTTCGTTTGGGATGTGACATGCCGTTCTATACTGTCCAAGGGGACCAGATAAGGCCACCTAACGTGCTGCGCCACACACAGCCTGTCCGTCTCCCTCGGGGTTTTGGGGTGGAGCCATTCTTCACACACGGAGAAAGGTATGTGTATTATAACATTTTCGTGGATTTCTACCACATGCGGCGTGCCCGCTTTGGAGTGACTGAAAGTGACCTCCCCCCCATGGATGATATGAAGTTCGGTGGGGGGCTCCAAAAGAATTTGGTGTTCTTTAACATTCAACACGACAGATACTGCGAGTACAAGGGAAGACAACACACAGTCGATGGTGGCTCTAAGACTGGCTACTACTTGGATATTCTGAACCAGTTCGTTTCCCAGACGTGCTTTGCTTGTGTACCAGCAGGACAGATGAGTACTGTTGGGGTGCTCTATAATACTCATCCACTTCATTACTTGGAGCCTGTGCAGTATGACCTTTGTCGGAAGATTTCAGATGTCGTGTATGAGGGGGAGTGTGTGTTTGGTGCACTCATTGCTCGTCAAGCCAAAGAAATGGTGTGTTCAATTCCTTCTTCTGGGGATAAATGTGAGTGCTACGTCTTCGATGACAGGCGCAGCTTGTGGTCCTGTCAAATGGAACATTGGTTCCTGGAGTTTATCTCGAAGTGGGTGTCTCGATTTTATATCATCGTCAAGTTATTGGACCCAGACAGCTGTGAGGACAAGAAGGGTGTTAATTTCGGCAAGTGGTGTAAAAAATACCAAGACCACGCAGGTATGGTGAACATCAGGAGAATCATCAAATCACTGACGGTAGTTCACGATTTCCTTCCACGTCTCAACCAACAAGTAGCTTTCATTCCGATTCAGAATGGTTTGGTGGTTGATTTGAGGACGGGTGCCACTCGTGCGCGGACAGCCGATGACCTATTTACCATGGAGATGAACTTCTCTTTGTTGGAAGAGGACTCACCCGAAGTGTCAGAAGTCGCTAATTTCATGATGGAGTTTGCTAAAGACTGCCCCGATACGTACCAGTACTGCCAAGAACTATACGGGTACTTGTTAAGTGGGTGGATCTTCGATCGAGCTTTTTATTTGATGCTCGGGAACGGTGCCAATGGAAAAGGGACAGTCAGCGCCGCACTCCAGAAAGTGATGGGGGACTTTTTCCAGGTGGCTCCGAGTTCATTTTTAACCAAGAAAGCCAACGCCAAGACTGGAGCCGAGTCTGCTAGTCCACAGTTCTACAAGATGCGTTTTGCCCGCGTGCTCATGGCGTCTGAGTTGTCAAAAAACGAGGTTTTAGATTTCGCGAAAATCAAGGGTCTCAGTGCCGGTGATCCATTTTCGGTTCGACCACTTTACCGTGAACCAGAGACTGTCGTGCCTCGATTCAAGGTTGTTATCCAATCAAATTTCTCGCCGGACATTGATGGGAGTGATTTGGCCATCATTGACAGGTACCGTTTGGTGATGTTCAAGCAACGCTACGCGAACAACCCACAAGCGGGTGAACTGAAGAAGGATGTCAACCGAGTTGAAAGATTTCTGTCTTTGACTGACGCCTTTGGAACTTGGATGGTGCAAGGAGCCAGGTTGATGTTCGCACGGGGGGGTGGTACTGAAGTGGTTGTTCCTGACTCTATTCAGCATACCACAACGAAACAACTGGAACAAGCTAACTTGATGGGGGTCTTTTTGAGGCTTGAATGTGAAGTAGCCATGGGGGAGGTGGATGAAGCAGATCTCTTTCAAGAATATTGTGGTTTTGCTTCTAAACGGAGACACAATGACCAAAGTATCTCCTTTCCAGAATTCCAGGAGAAATTGATGAGTTTTTCCAACATGGGTTTCCAGAGAGCTGGTGCAATCATCGTCGGTCTCCGTATGAAACGTTATGTGGCTCCAGTGGCTCCAGTGGCTCCAGTGGCTCAAGTGGCCCCAGTTGCCCCAGTTGATCTCAATCCTGTGCCTCCAGTCCCTTTAGCCCCCCTCCGCTCCATTTCCCAGTCGTGGTGTGTCGATTGTGTCTTCAAGCCTACCCCGTGCACTTCATGTCTCGCCCCCGTCCCGAAATGTAAGGGGTGTGGTTGCACCAATCATTTGCCCTTCTCGTTTGGCTTTTGTGCTAAGTGTCGTGAACCGTTACCGTAAACAATAAAAACTCGCTTTATTTTTGTAGTCAAAAACCCCGGTAAACAACAGAGTCGTTCTTGGGGCGTCCATGGGGGTTCGAGCACCCCCGCCCGCTGGCATTGATGCGATGATCGGGAGTCCTCCTTGGGGCGTCCATGGGGGTTCGAGCACCCCCGCCCGCTGGCATTGATGCGATGATCGGGAGTCGTCCTTCGCGTGAAATCCGTTTGCTGTGACCCGAGACGAACGACGTAAAAGTTCCCAAGTAACTGGGGGCCGGGGCGTTGGTTTTGACCACCCCACGTGACTGTTCTCGCGGACCCACACAAACGTGATCAGCGTGACGTGATGAAAAAACGGGGCCTTCTCTGGAAATGAATCACTCGCACCAATCTGGGCGTCTAAGACGCAAAAGCAAATGCCTTCACAAAAAGCAATTGCCTTAATGGCAACTTTCTAAAGACAATTTGGAGTTTTTATAAAGTCCTCTGAGAATATTTTATACAAGCATTACGTCATACTTACTACTGTTACTGTTAGATAATTGAATGATTCAATTATCTAGCTACGTAGCTAGTATAAGTATGACGTAATGCTTGTATAAAATATTCTCAGAGGACTTTATAAAAACTCCAAATTGTCTTTAGAAAGTTGCCATTAAGGCAATTGCTTTTTGTGAAGGCATTTGCTTTTGCGTCTTAGACGCCCAGATTGGTGCGAGTGATTCACTCCCGGAGAGTTTTTATGAGCCCATAAATAAAAAGGCATGACAGAGCCAGGCGAAGTAAACGACCACGCCGTCAAGTCCCACTGCAGGAAAAAACCACGGACTGACACAGACGAAGTAATCGTCCACGCCGTCCAGTCTCACTACAGGAAAAAGCCACGGGCCGACTCCTATCCCAGGAGAGGGAAGAACAAGGCGCTCCCTTTACGATGCAGATTACGATGTTGAGTCGATATAATTTTTTTTTATTAAAGAATAAACGTGGGTGATATTTCACGCTCCTGCCTTCGCTTGGCGGCACGTGTAGCACTTCACAACCGTAGCTGCTTCTCGATTCCGGATGGAGGTGCGATTACACGCAGAACACTTGCGCCAATTGGTATCGCGGTCAATTTTAAAACATTTGGTACAGAGTTTCTGCCATTTAGGGGCGTCCATTTTCACAGCGAGCACTCCGCACCTCGAGCATGGTTTACAGTTAGCGTTTCGTTCGTTGATGTAACAGGATCCGCATCTAGTTCGCCATTCCGGACTGCCCGCGCTGATGCGTTTACGACCGCAATCGACACACTCGCGGAGATTGTCTTCTGCCCACGCGAGATAGCAGGGCCTGCATTTCGTCTCGTACTCTGGTCCGTCTAGTACCATTGCACACCCAGCCATGTCACAGTACTTGATCGTTGTCGCCATTGGGCTTGTCGCGAGGGTAGCGCTTCTGTCGTTTGCTCTTATCCCTAGACCCAGAAAAAACAATACTCGCTTTAGTGAACCGTCTTTTCCTCTCCAACTTGCCTCTGTAGGTGTCTTTCTCGATCTTGATCTTGATCTTCTCATTTGGTTGCTCGTCTGGGCAACAGGCGCGGCGTTTCCACATGTAGTCGAGAGCGCGGTCAATGGCAAGTGCCAAATCATCAGCAGGGAGATCTGGCAGAGGCGGGGTCGAGGGAGGGTACTTGCTCACCACAGGTCGTGGAATTTCCCTGCAAATTGCCTTTTGGCGAACTAGACGTGGGGGGGAATCAGGCATGTCGTCTGTCTCTGAAGTTTGATCCATCTTTGCTTTGTTTTTATTGGTTTGATTTTCTCTTCTTATGAACGAGACCCGTGCATTTGTTTATGGGTCTCTTTTGAATGGTGGTTTGTTCTCGCAGCCGCATTCCACACAGAAGACGTTTTTGCTCACGGGGGTGTAATCTTTCCGGGCAAGTCTGACCAGCTTCTTCACGTCATGGATAGAACTCACGATATCCGGATTATCTTCGCGCCATTTCATATAGAAATCTATCCATCGGTTACCCTTTGAAGATTTCACCTCCACTGGTTTGTTTGTTTTGCGCTTGCGTTTCTTCTTCTTCTTCGGTCCACCTTCTTCGAGTGCTGCTTTCATTTCCCGATCCATGATGTCTTCCACGTCACTGTTCTCGTTATTCTTTTGCGATGCCATCGTCTCCCCACCTGACCTTGTATCGTTAGCAACAGAAAAAAACACACCCTCTTCTTTTTAGACGTAATACATCTTCAGGATGATGTGCACAGGGTGGGTCGGGGGTAACGTCAGTGGTCGCATTAGCGAGTCTGTCAAGTAGAAGTCGATGGTTGAAATTTCCTCTGGGCACCGGTAGTCAATGTCACCAATATAAACATCGTCCGTTTCTTTTGTGACCACTCCACCGTACACTGTGTCGGCCAAAGAGACGACGTCCAACACCGCATGCTGGCGGCCAGTCCCCGTAACCATATTTCCAGGCGCCAATCTTCGTGAATGGACAAATATGTGGTTGGGTCCTCCTAGATTAGGCAAGTATGGCATGGTTGTCGTGCCCCCTTGCGCGATATCTATATTCGCCACCCCTCCGATGAGATTCATAAATCCATGTAGACTACTTCTGACACCAGCTTCATGGTTTCCAACTTCAGTCCAGGAGAACATATTAGTAGTTGAATTGTACGAGATTGCTAAATCACCAGGTGTAGTCAAGAGTGTGTCTATCATAGTATTGATCTGGGTCACCAGTTCCGTAGCGCTGTATTGACCTTCTGGAATTATGATAGTCGGCTCTATGTACCCTGAGAATCCTGCGTAGCCTACTTGGAACTCTTGGTGGTGGTAGTCCACATTCGAGAACAGGTGTGGAATACTGATCGTTTTTGGCACACACTTGACGGCTCGTGTTAGTTGGTATCCTGGATTTTCCAGAGAGATCGTGAATTTAGCATTGTTGGTCTTGCTCTCGTGGTCCCTGCCGCCATTACTACTGCAACTCAGTAGGATCGATTTATGCGATTGGAAAACTTTCGTGGTCATCGTTGTTCTATGTGGTAATCATAGTCACAGTTTTTTTTACTGTTCCACTTCGCAATTGTTCAAGAACACACGCGCGAGCTTGACGTACTGTAAGAAAATGGTCACATCTTTATCTGCCGTATCATAGGTCGTTGCACGCAACAAGAGGACACGAGAGTTGTTGATGGGGATCCCAGACAAGTTGAACAAAGCAGATCGTTCTAAGCAGCAAGCCAACAAACTAGCATTGTTTTGGAAATTGGTTTTTACCCCGAACGAGGTGGGTTCTCTGTCGTGGTATGACTCGCGGAGCTTGTAAGGTCTCCCATATACAATAGTCCCCCCATTCTCTACGGTGAAATCCTCAGTCAAAACAACAACGTTGGCGTCCGTTTTTGATTTAACCTCTCTGATGATGGGGATATGCTTAGCATATCCAGCGTCAGACGTGTTAAAGAAAACGATGTGATCTCCGGATTTGGTATCCGCGAATGAACCCGCGGATGTCATTGTGAAATCCGCTGTACGTGTAACTACAGCCCCTGGAAGTTTTTCGATACCCGGGCCTCGAAGAGGCATGGCACTTTTAGCGATGCCTGATTTCGGGGTGAACGAGTCGAGGAGATGCAGATAACTCTCCTGGCTAGCACTGAATGGTTTAGTGTCCTTACTCGCTTTGATTGGTTGGTGAGGGAAGTAGAGTGATCCAAGTTGCCATTGGTGTTGGACAGAACTAAAGGGAGCGGAAACCATAGAGTCACGCGTTCCTTCTTTAGCCTCACTGTATCTGATTTTTCCGTATGCTTTTAGAGCCCTACTAGAAGCCTTGCGCACCTCCAGATTGATCTGTGTACCAGCGACTTTCGCTTGCTCTGTGGTTTCCCAGTCGGTATAGACGATCTCCAGCCCATTGGTTGCGCTCAATTCATTCAGGTGTCGTTGGACAGCGTCCGTCAATTGGATGCTTCTGGCATTGATGTGTAAGTCTTTGATTGTGTAGGTGTCCCACCCTGAACCTTTCGCAGCATCGGTTACAATAGTTTCCTTTCCTAACATAGGCGTAAAGGCGACGTCTGGTTGTTCCCACTCGATCTCGATACGCATTCCAGATGTGAGCATAGACGGCAAAAAACGACCATACCCAAAAAGATCACTTAGAAGGTACAGAGGGATCACGAATCGCATTGGTTCTAACGAGCCCGTTTGCCCATCAGCACCTTTCGTACCGTCGTACAGAGTAGCATTTTGCCCCAGTGAACTACCGGTGCTTTTCCACCACTCGGAGTCCATTTTGTAAGGCAGGAGAGACGCTTTGCATAGGTTGAGTCTGCGGGTACGAGACAGCTCATCTCCTGATCGCGAAGCAACAGTGACCCGGTTGATCAAGTTCAGGACAGACCCCATAGGACCAAAGGTGACAGGATCGGTTGCTGCATCAGGAGGAACCAATGTAAAAACGACCCAGCTGCGTCTAGTGTCGACGTAGTCTGCACCTGTGTTCAAAATACACGTTGCTCGTTGGTTGTTTGAATACTCTGTCTGTTGAAAGAAGTGTTGTTTGAATGTAGCGTTTGTGACTACACTCAAGTCAGGCTCCAAATTGTAGGTCAAGTTGTTTAGATTAATCATAGTGGCTGTGCTTGGGCCACCTTCACTGCGCTTGGACTCGCCTGTGTCAGCCCCCATGTCTTGGACGTTCATCGGAGTCGGTGGCATTTTGTTACTCATGGCCGTGGTTGTGTTCTGTTTATCATGCTACACATAAAAAAAAAAAGAAGAAAATCAAACACCGACAGGGTGCATGCGTTCCAACTTGAACTTGCTGTTCGTGAAGTTCTCGAGTGCGGTTGTGACTAACCCCATTTGGTTAGACCAAAACCGATCATCCTTTTCTGCTCTGTATACACCGTCCACTGGTACCCGTTCGTTGTTTTCTTGCATCCCTTGCGTCCACTGATCAAAAGCCTTGACGTTGTTTTGTCCAGTTTCCTCTCTGTATTGGTGTAAGACGTGCTCTGGGTGTCTTCTCCTGAGGCCTTGTTTGATACCAAATTTAGTTGCGGATGCGATGGCGTTCTTCTGCCAATCTGAGTATTCACGGACGCGCCGCCCCCCGCTCTCTACTTCTGCTTGTCTCTGTGTCTCTTGTCCGATTAGATCCTGCTCCAATTGAGAAACCCTGTTGGAGGTCATTGACTGGGGCCGCTTGTTCATCTGGACTCCGCTCATGGTTAGTGTTGTCGGTGGGGTTGGTGTCGTTTGTATCACCGCCACAAATTTTATGCAATGAGATGATTTGATCCAGGTTACACCTGAAGCGTTTATCCCACCCCACCTTCATGTTTATGGTCAGAAACGAGTATTTCTCTTTTGTCGCGTCGTGGACCAATTGACGAAACTCGTTCCGGCTGTACATAGGCGGTGCAAATTCCTCTACGACAGTTTCGACTTCAGATTGACTGCCCTGAAAGAAGAAAATGAAATTAGCTTGAAGGCGGCACACACGCGGCACGCGCATGAAGTGCTGGGTACACAAGAACGTGGTGCAATTCACGTGCCGTACTTGATAGAAGCACCGCGTGAACGCTTTACTGTTCATGAATTTAACGTCCCCGATAACGTCATCGAATATAATCGCGTACTGGTCCACTTTGTCTGCTTGTCCGTCATCGAGCTTACTTTGCTGTGAGTTCAAGATAACCTCCAGCAACTCAGGGGCCTCTTCTAAATCAGTGAAGACGTATTTTTTGTCGATATTAAGGCTCTTCTGAACATCGTCGCCGTTAGCTGTTGGGCTAAAGATGAAGACTTTGTCAAACCAACCACTATAGAATCTCTTGTCGTTGAACAGATTCGCTAGCAGCGTGCTTTTACCGCTACCAGACTTACCACTGATCACCACACCGGAGCCAAGAGGCGGGATGTACATGTCATCGTGTTCAGCCAGCGGCGGTTGTTTGATCTGGTCCTTGCTCGTCTCGATTTGTTTGATCGTTAAATCTCCCGACGACGACGTCTCCCTGTTTCTCTTCTGATTGGATATTCCTGGAGGAAGAAGCTTGCTTCTCGGCATAGTACAAACACCTCTTTATGAGAGAAGTGATTTTGATCTGAGTCGCGTGTAGGAGCCCGTTGGCGCGAACAGTCGAAACGAAAGGTAGCAACTCACTCACACACAAAGCCATTATCAGAAAAAACGCCTCGTCGCTAAGACAGGTACCAAAAGGACACGTGTGCGTAGAATTCATATTCTTTTCTTTATTGACAGAAAAATTAAGGCAGGATCACTTCCAGGGCGCGGCGTTTCTTGAGCACAGGTCCACTGTTAAAACGGTCGGTTTCCCTTTGAAATGGATTCCCCCACGGGGAATGCTCGTGTCTGAACCCGCGTTGATTGAGAGCATATCCTGGGGCCTCTTTCACTGGTTGCCATGGAACACGGTTGTGGATGACTGGCTCGAGGACATTCTTGTGGTGCCGGGCCAAACCTTTACTACTGGCGATGACGTTGGTCGTGTCAGGTAACGCAGCCCCGTCTGCTCCAACCGCGGTAGCTTGCCGTATCAGGCTTTTCATTCCTTTCATTTTCTGTTCCAACTTTGCCAGATGAGCCAAGATTTGCCCCCCGGTATCGTTTGGTTGGAGTTCCCATCGTAGAGGGTGTACATGCTGCGCGATGCCGATGTCTTGTTCTGATCGGGGTTTGTACAAAGGATCTTTAAAATGAACTTCCTTCTCTCGTGCGTCGTTTTCGTAGTTTAGTTTATTGTCAGAGCCTAGACCAAACCCTGGCTGCACCACGCTGAACATATCAAAGAGCACATCGCTTTGTATCTGTTTCTCCGGAGTAGGCACGACCTTGTTTGCGAGAGAGTCTAACGCAAACTGTGGGCGAATACTCGGCTCGGCCTCTGGGCGTATCGTGGGGTCCGTGCTGTCCCCTCCTTGTTTCAGGTCTATCGCCATCTCATCCGACCCCCCCCCAGCGCCTCCCTTGTCTCGTTTCGTTTCATCTTGTTCCGTTTCTCGTGGAGTGAACCCAGCCCCTCCTGTTGCAGTCTGGCGCTGGAAAGCCTGACTCTGGGCTTGAGCGGCTGGTTCGGCCGTCCCCATGTTGTTGTTCTGGGGGTTACCTAACTCTGTTTGTTGATCTTTATCTTTTTCCTTGACTTCTTTATCTTTGTCCCTTTTGTCCTCACGATCCTCCACTGGATGACGATGGCGTGTATCCCAAGCACCCGAGGAGGAGGACGTTGATGTAGAAGAAGAAGAAGAAGAAGTCGCCCCTGTACCCACGCCGTATTCGTCGTCGATGTCGTCAAAATCAAGCCGGGTACCATCTCCTCCCTCTGTGGTCTCAGAAGACCAGTTGATTGAGTCTTTGAATTTTTTAGATAGTCCTGCGGGTGGACCAGTCTCCCCGGTTGACGCGCCCCTGGCTCTCTTGAACGCCCTAGGACTGTCATTCTTTAGTTTTGCTAACGCATCGGCTTTTATTTGGTCAGACATGTTAGACGCGAGCATTTCTTTGATTGCCTCTGCCATATCTTTAGAGGACATAGTCTCACCGTCTTCTACCTCGTCAATCGACGACGAATACGACGGGGTAGTACCAGGGTACCTAGGGCTAGGTTTTCCATATCCCTCTGCTACGGCTCTGTTAACAGCCTCATCGTAATCTTGACCCGGTGTTCCAGTTACGGGTTTCGAAAAATCGTGTTTGGGTGGCGATGCTTCAAATGGACTGCTTGGTGCGGCCGTTGAATGAGGTTCTAAATCAGCTTGATAGATTTTTTCGATGCCCTTGTCCCCTTTGAAAAGCTTTTCGAGACGTGGTATATGAGTTCTCAATGCAGCGGTGGTTAACACCTTTGAGTTATACGTCGCCAGCCATGCTTGTACTGGGTCGGTGTTTTGGACTGCAAGAACGGATGAGTTTAGTTTGATCCTCCCATCTTTATCTTGTTTGATCTTCCCGTTCTTATACTGGTCGTAGCTTACCATGAGCTTATTCAGAAATAGTTGAACTCCTTCACCTTTTCTTGCATTGTCAGTTAACTTGGTACGGATAAAGAGCATCCGCGACAACCCCGCGCGAATTAGGAACTCGTCGCTGAACATCGACCGCAGTTCGGCGTTCGAGTAAGTCTTTGTTTGTGTTTGGGGCATGTTTGTGTGCCCTCACGTCTCGTTTTTTTTTTCAGACGCTCCGTCTTGTGTGTCATTGTTAACACTCATATTTTCTTTTTTGTCTGACTCCGTTTTACTTTCTTGTTGTGCCTCGATCATGACTTGGATCAATTCAGCCCTGTTTGCATCTGGTATAGGCAGCATCGCGAAAGCCTCGAATTGTTCCTTGTTGGGGAAATAGCGCCCAAACTTCATTTCTAATTGACGTAGACGATGGGGGTCTTGTAATATCGGCAAATGTGGTTGGTACAAAGCCTGGTTAACCTGCTCATCTGGGGCGGTGTCTGTCATCCTTCTTGTTTGTTAGCACCAGAAAAAAATAACCTTTTAATTAACAGACACGTTTTTTACTACATGTGCACGAGAATGAACCGCTCCTATCGCTTGATCTCCTGAATGAAACATCATTCTGGTTTCTGGTCCTAGATTCCTTTTTGGGGGCGCAGTGTAAGCTTGAGGGTTGTTCAGGTGTGTGCCTGTGACGTGCGTGCTTTCGCTCCGTCTAAGTTGCTTGTATTCACTGTCTGACGCGAAGCTCGGCCCGACCTTGTCGATCATCGTCGCGTGTTGGTTCTTGTGCACAACATTCGTTGTTGTCAGACTTCGGTTGCGACTGTCGTTGTGACCGCTTGGGTGGTTCCCCACTGTAGATTTTCGATTCGCGTCCATCGTCGGTGTAACTGTACTGTCATTCGCATAACTTTTTAGTGTGTTGGTCAATAGTTCGGCGTATTCCTCTCCGACGCCGCGTCCTTTTGCTTGTGGATACTTAGGCCCCGACTGTGGCTCAGGTTGTGTTGATGGATCAGGGGCTCTCTGCTCCCTCCACGCAGCTGATACTTCCTCTACATACTTTTCCCAGTTTTTCTTTGCTCTCCAGTCTTGTACCTTGGAATAACTCTTGGTGTACTCTTGCCAGTTGATGAACATTAATCTTGGTGGGTGCACTTTAGGTTTTTCCTTGTGACGTTGTTTTGGGAACAGTTTGTACCCATCATGATTGCTTTTGGGAGCCTCTCGTATATACTTAGGATCTTCCTCTGGGTGTTCTTTGAGGTAGTCCAGTTCAAAGTTACTGAACTGGCCGCCGTGGTACATATGTCCGGTCTCGTCGAGTCGCCTTGGATCAAATCGTCCTACGGATATATACTTGTTGTACGCCCCTGCGATTTTCCCGGCCACGTCTTTTGCCGGGGGCAGTGTCGCCTCCGCGGCAGGGTTTCGTTTTTTAAGATCGCTGCGCCATTCCAGATAGCGGAGCACATGTGGCCCATTTTGGCCCTCTAACCAGTCAGGGTCTATGGCAGAATTAAACCCCAGCTCTTTTGCGTACCCATGATATTGCCGTGCATAATTAAATCGTTTGTGGTGCACTGTAGCCATCATTTCATCTTCGTCGTGGATATTGTCTTCTATCATTTTAATGAGTGGTATTGCTCCTAACACCGGCACCCACTCCTCCAGACTGATCTCCGCCCCGATCGCCTCCCCGATCTCAGAGTAAAATTCGCTTCCAAGCTCAGTAGCAGGCATGACCGTTTCCGCATCGTTTGCGAGAGAGACCTCCTCTAACGCAGATTCATTTTCGAACTCCCAGGGATGGGTCCTGGTGTTACGCACCTCGACACTGTTTTCTGGTATTCTGAGTCGATCAGCCAAACTCGAATCGTCCACTTGGGTCAGATCCTCCTCAGCCACACCCGATTCCCTGGCCCCTTGGGGCTGATCCAAATGATCCAAAATGTCCTGTGGTGTGGTCGATTGCACCTCTACTGGGGCATCGGGCTCTCCGAGTGGTTTTTCCTCTGTCGGGGCATCGGGCTTTCTCGGTGGGTCTTTGGCAAAGAATGAAGCTAAATCTCCATCGTCCTGTGCCTGTAAATCGACGTCATTGTCAGGGACTGAATCTGCCACTTCTCCTCTTTCTGAGCCTTCATTTGCCCATGCCTCAAAATCCACGTCGTTATTGTCAAGGACTAAATCTGGCCCTGCCCCCTCATCTGACAGCTGGAGGGGGGGGAAATCTGACCATGGATCATCTGCGACTTCGCCTGTTAGGTCTCTGATGAACTTCGTCGTCCTGTTGTAAGCAGTGTTAACCCCATCCTTGGCCGCGGTTAGATCGAATTGGTTTCTCAGGTTTTGTATTTTCGTTTTCAAGGTGTCCATTGCACGGGTACCCAGTTTCATCTTTTTGGCCAGAGCTACTCCAGCGCCCCACAACACTACAGTTTGTAACATTTCGTCCTCTATTCCGACGTTTGTAAGCGCCGCCCGTCCAACCTGACTCAACCCCCCTAGGATTGCATCCGTGGCTTCCCGTGGCACACCAAACAGCTGATCCATCAGTGATGCAACTATCGTGCTTTTACTCTCAGCTAGCTGTTGGTCTGTGATCGGTTCAAGTTTATCTTTGTAAACTTCTCCTTCTATGGATTCTGTGATCAGTTTTTCAATACGAGCAGTCCACTCGTCTTCTCCGTACTCAATGTCTGTGAATTTCGACTGTGGTACACCGTGGTTTTCCAGTTGCATCTTCATTTCTAACAAAAACACGGCGCTTGTTTTGTTGAAGTTGTAGTCTTCACATAAAGACAGCTCTTGCACCATCTGTAAATCCGCACGACGGATGTCATCTTTCGACTGAGCGATGGTGTATCGCATGTCGTGTCTGTAAGCAATGCGATCCACCTCGCTGATGGGCTTGTCGCCTTCTGTGATGCGTTGTTTGATGTTAGTCCCAGGCCCCGCGAAACTCGCGCGCTTCAAACCACTCGGTGTTTGCAGGTACACGTGGTGTTCTCCTGGGAACCCCCCGTTCGGGAGTCTCGTGTTGGCGTCTGAGCGCTTCTGTTTTTTGCTGGCAGGAGCAACATCGTTGGTGCCTGTGCGTTTCATGGACCCCCTTTACGATTCGGATCACATAATTTTTTTTATTTCAATTACTTTCCAGCCTGCACGCTGGCAAACAGCAGACCATATTCGGTGTTGATTCTGCAACAGAGCCTTACTCTTGAGCAATTTCACGTCCTTGCAGTATTCCAGTTCCTTGTCAACCAATTGCGCGAGCCGCCAGAACACGTACGGATAGCTTAAAAACACCTTTCGTTTGCCTTTGACGCGCTTGAAGCTTTTTTTGTCCCACAATCGCTCGATCGCTTTGAACATCTTACACATTCTGGTATAGTCCGCGTGGAGAATCGTTGTATTCTTCCACTCCCGCCCGCTCAGTTTCCAGGCCAGGAATTCCTTGTGTTTTCTGTGTTTGTTGTTCAGTTTACATTTCTTCAGTGCAGCGAGTACATTCACTGGGGTGACATCAGCATCACCCAAGGCTGTTTTGAGCTTACCTTCGTCTTCGGGTGTCATCTTGCATGGGATGTCGCCGTGAAGGGACCGCATATAATCTTTGAAATGAACCAAACGCTCGTAACGGTGGATCTTGGTCAGGGTGCGCCCGCGACGCTCGAAGCTCATGGTGTTTTTGACTTCGATACACAGCCCTTCCCATGCCACCACGGCGCATTCCTCGCACACACCTGATCCGCCGCAGTCTATAAGGTACCCTCCGCACTCTGGACACCGATACATTGCCGCTTGAAGTTCGTACTTGTTGGGCCTCTTCTTTTTGTCGAGTCCGAAGTGGCTCATATACCCCGCGCCGTCTTGAGCTTGAATGAAGGGCAGACTGTCTAGCAGGTACTGGATCAGGTCCTCTCCGACCAGGTGGTGGAGCTTCTCTGTGTGGTGTTCGAGGTACTCCTGGCTTGTACAGGTCTGCGAGGAGCTCGTCGCCGCTGACTGCAGGTACGCTGAATGCTCTGACATTGATCCAATCTTGTAGTCCTGGTGTCAACAGTTTCTCCCAATCCGCCATTTGTTTTTGTTTGTTTGTATGTTTTCCTTCTTCGTATACATGTGCGAGACCTGGCCAATACTTTATGGGACGGGGTTTTTTTTTTTATCCACACCTTCGACGACAGCCCCAATAATAGGCAATCGCCATCTCGCGAAAACGTCCACGCGAACGTTCAACGTATGCGTCGAAAAGATCGGCACAATAGATATGACACCGGTCGTCGCTTGGATATGCTGAGCCTTGGAAAACTGTTGTAATTGCGAGAACGAGCTTTAGCAAACGGTACATTTTTTTTTAATATATACATCATAGACTTTTATACGACGACTGATCGATCACTGATACGTCTCCAATTGACGCCGTCTGACCAAGCGATAGTATCCCCTCCGGCCGCATCGGGAACATAAATGATTCTACCAATCGTTGGCGGAGGTAGGCCTCCGGAGACGGTAAATGTAGGGGGTTTCATCATCGTCGTAGCATCAACACCGCCGGTGATAGTACCGCTCAAATACACATCTCCAAACTGATTTCCCGGCGCTCCTAAATCACACCCGCCACGGTTGATAATCTGGGTTACCGCGTTGTTCCCTAAACAAACCTGGTTGTCATCGTCGCACACTGCACCATACCCTATCGCGGTTTGATTATTGGCATCTGCCTTTGAAACATTACTCGTCCTTCCTACGCAAGTATTGTTATTACCAGATGTCCCAATCGCGGCACCAGAATTTATACCAAAGCAACAATTACCAATACTGTCTGTCAACTCCCTCGATGCTTGGGTTCCAACAATCGTGTTGTCTCTACCTGTTGTTAATTTTTCACCGGCCAAGCGACCAATTGCTATATTACTCGAGCCTGTAGTTGGATTAATTCCATCGCCTTTCATAGCATCCAAACCAAGCGCCACATTAATGGTGCCAGTTGTAATAGCACTACCAGCATTCAATCCGGCTGTATAATTGTTGTTATTAATAACATTTACTGGGGTTGTTTCTGTTCCGTTAATGTTAATTGATCCAGCCATAGTTAAACTACCCACACCGGTCATATTACTCGCCCCGTCAATGTACACATTGGTGCTTTGTAGGAGTTTCCCTGTGTCCCCATCAAACCTGGCGATCATCGTATTAGTGGTAACAGCAGGACCAACCACGTCACCCGTACCTACAACTGTGTCTCCTCCGAACTCGTCTACGACGTGTAATAATGAGTCAGTGGAATCAGCGTAGATTTTCAAGGCCCCTGGATCAGCCACGCCACTAGCAACTGATTTGGAGAGCTGTAATTTGCCTTGTGGCAGAGAGACCGTCCCTGACTGACTCGCAGTGATGACATCGCCTAGCCCGGTACGGCTAAGTTTAAAGGGACGACCAGCCTCGCTTTCGTCGATTCTTGTGGTCCATTCGTCTCCGTCTGTTTTGTAGCTAATGATAGGGTCGTTGGGTGGTACAGTCTCGACCTGTACACTGGCCGCGGTATAACCAGAAAGAACACTGGTAAACTCTGCATTGAATGGGAGCCCTGTCAAAGAATTCATGGCTTGTATCGTAGTTACTACCGTGCAGCATATTTTTTTTTGTGATTTTTTTTCTGTTGTTAGAGATAGACTGTAATCAACCCATACTCAGATTATATCATTTCGTTATGCCGAGGACGTCTGGTCGTTTGGCCAACAAAAAACCAGTAAACTATAAGCCGATCGATGACGAGAAACACAATGATAGCGACGACGACACCGAGATGGATTCAGTGGATGAAGAAGAGTCCAAGTCAACCAAGCCAAAAAAGAAGAAAAAGGAGGCGCCTAAGCCAGCCAAACCAATCAGCGAAAGCGAGATGGATTTGATACAAGAAGAAATCCAAGCCGAGGCGCTCGTACCCAAGGCGCTGCCCAGAGACATTTTCACTAACGCGGACACGAAAATCGGCAGCGATGATTTATTCAGAGGTATGCCTGACGATGTTCTTCTAGACCAGGCTAGATCGGATTCACAGCAAGGATACCCAACCGAACTAGGCAAGTCTGCGTTACCGTGGAAGGGAGGGGTGGCAAGCATTAAAGCGGATATCAAGGCGAAGGCCGCAGATGCACGAGATGTAGAGATTGACTACGACCCAACAGTGGATGTGTCTAGAGCATCTACTAAAACAGCTAAAAAAAAGCACATTATAAAACACGGCAGGAAGAACGTCGGGTACGATTATTATGTAGAGTTTAAGGAATCGGCAGCTTTAGAAAAAACGTACAGCTCAGTTCAAAACTTGAGGAATTTGGGGATGCCCCGGGACCTGAGAATGCAGATACACAAAGATATCCGGGAGAGTATGGACGACCTGCACGACAAGTTGTTTAATAAGGGCGACTCGGATTCGTTCACGGCCTTATTACAGGTACTAAAAGACAACAAACTAAAGATAGTTTCCGAATGTTCTTACAATATACGCTTTGAAGAAAAGAAAGTTGCAAATGCCCCCGTCTCTTTCCCGGCGCTGCTCTATCACTACATCTTGCAAAATAAAATCCCTCCCGAACCATTCAATGAAAAAGCAAAAGACGAAGCCATCAAGTCACCTTCTAAGTTCCTGTGGATTGTGTTCGAATACCATTTAAAGAAACTAGAACAGGACGAAAGATCAACAGTCGCCCTGACTCCAGATGAACTTCGAAAGCTGAAAACAAACACAAAACAATGGAAAAAGAGAGATTATAAACAGTTGTGGGTGATATGGCTAGAAATGCTAAACGAAATTATCCCGTGTCTGGGATTAAGTATCCCGACAGAAGAAACTAACAGACAAGCTGCCAAAAGAGCGTTTATAGACGCATTCCCAACCGAGACGGACAGTTATCGAGCAATCCGCAGCATCGTCCGGTCTGAAAAAAAGAAAGATGAAACCCCTGAAGATATAATAAGGAGGGCTGCACTCTTCAACGTCCGTTTCGCTCTAGCCAAGCACAGGAATGCCGTGAAGGTATATAAAGCACAGCAAGCCCAGTCAAGGCAGAACACGGCCGCGTTAGACTTCAGCGAGGCATCACTCATGGTAGCGTGGCGTGGGATGTACGATTCCCCGTTTTTTATCGACAAAGCATTGTTGGTTGAGTTAGTTTGTGGTGCCAGGATGATCGAGGTGTTGAAGGTGTCTGATTTCTACGACCCGAGTGTCTTAGGCGAAACGGAAGAAAAAGAAGGAGGCGAGCCGGCGAAGAACACGTCGATGGCAGGACACATCGTCCAACATAAAATAGCCAAAGACAGAGACACGATTGAAGTCGTGGCGAATAAAGACGGGGTAGATGAAATCGTAAACAGAAAAGCAAAAGACATGGGAGATTTTGATGTGATCGACAACCGTCAAGTCTCTGTACGGACCCTACAACCGAAGCCCATCTTGTTCAGTCTGACGGTTGAGTACATTCGATACTTGGTCTACGGTGTTATCCGTCCAGAGCTTAAAAAGTATCTCCAAACAAAAAAGAAAAACAACAAAAAGTATACAGCCGAAGAAGCAAACGACCTAGTGTACGGTAAAGCTACACCAGCAAGCAACAAAATGCTCTCAGGTGTCATGAGTCAGCTGGCTGTAAAGAGGACGAGGGCGTTCTTTCCTGGTTGTGTAGTGAAGGGGACCCATACACTTCGCAAGATTTACGCGAACTATTCATATGACACATTAGCCAGTAAACGAATGACGAGAAATGCTTGGATCCAGCAAGTTCTAGGGCACGCGGACGGGGCTTTGTATACGTCTATATCATACACAGGCGTCGTTATCAATCGCCCTTTGTCGATCGCACCAAAAGAGTGGGAGAATGAACGAGCGGAATTGGTTTCGTCTGTTGCCGCGGTCGATGCGAGAGTCGATCGTGTTGTCAAGGAAAAAACGGTCAATTTCGACTACGCCATCATCGACGGACAGGAGATAAAAAAGGTGAAACGGACTCGAGGTAATATTCAACTGAGATACGAGGCTTTGCTAAAACTATACGCGGAATTGCTTGAGAAGAATATAACCCCTACATTCAAGATACTCAAGACTCTCGGATTTGGCAGCACGACGATCCGAATGTTCAGAATGTACCACAAAATCGAAATTGCGCAGATGAAAAAACTGTACGACTGACATGGAACTAAAATCTGAAAAAAAAAGGGTGATGTAATTATAAGGATGCCACCAAGAAAACTTCACGAGATTATCCCGCGTGATTCTGTCCATTCAGGGTCACCAGGTCTAAGCCCCGGACCGGACCTACCGACGGAGATCAGAGTCGATATTGCACAGAAACGACAAGATTTGAATGAAAAAAAATTCGACACACTATATGTATCCCCCTGCTTCGCAGTAGACAAGAGGGTGTTAGAATTTACCGTCAAGACGATTATAGGCGTGGGGGTTATAGCGTTCTGTTGTCTTCAATTAACACGCGTTGGGTGTGAAGAAAGCGCGGGGTATTGGGGTATGCTTTCATCGACCATAACATACTTTTTAAAGCACAAGGTAAAGACAAATAAATGAATGTTTTTTATGCCGTGTAAGTATAAAGTAAAGCATGCGCGCCAAATACAAGTCAGTAAGCGGGGGATACAAGGATATACCCGCGAAAGTAAAGGAACGAGAATGCAGAGGTTGGCGCATAAAAGCGCCAAAAAATCCCAATCCGGCAAGGTATTATAAAGTGAGAGGCTACAAGGTGGATGGGGCGCTGCGTTTGAGGAGAAGATGGAAACGGAAAAAAAACCAATTAAAGGGCGGGGCTAGCAAGGTGCAGCCGGATGGATGATATTTTTGTGTGCCGTGTATGTATAAAGTAAAGCATGGAGTCCAAGACCCCAGAACCATGGACAAAGAAATATATATGTGAATCATGGCGCATAAGGGCACCAACCGATTGCCCGGAAACCAAAGTGAAAGTAAGAGGTTACGCCGTGGATGGGTATTGCCGAAACAAGAGACGGACACCCAAAGGAGGAGGAAAGCAAAGCAGGAAGGCGTTGATGAAAGAGTTGTTCGGGGAGGATTCAGATGACGACCGGGGCAAGCCCCCCACCCACAACGAGGGAAAAAAGAAACGCAAAAAGCCGTCTAATAAACAGCTGTTCGGGGATTTGTCAGATGATGATGGAACGCCCAAAAAAAGAAAGAAACACATCGATGAAAGCAAACACGATAGCCTCCCAGATGGGAAAACACCGTCTGGCCCACGGCAATCCGGACGGGGCGGCAAAAAAACAATGAAAGGGCAAGGGTGGGCAGACCGCAAGCGACCGGGGACCCGTAAACCTAGTGACAGGGAATATGCGAAGCAACTGGGATACCCACTCCCACCGAAGACAGCAAAAGAGAAGAGAAGGACCTTCTCCAGCATCGCAGACAGATCACAACAGAAAAAGCAGGAGCGGAGGGCGGCGAGGGTTATGAAGATGCAGGCACAGAGGACACCGAAGAAGCGCGATCCCAAGACCGGTGAATTTATCAAATGGGCCCCCATGTCTCCTATGAAGAAGCACGCCAAGGAACCCAGCCCGTTTTCAGCCGCCTCGATCTTCGGCGCATGATAGTGGATCTCAATGGGATGGTGGTAGTCAACCACGCCACTCCCATTCAGACCCAGAGAGATGTTTTCCGTGTTCGTGAAACTGGTGCACGCAACAAACGCTATTTGCAGTTGCCATTAACGTCAGAGCTCATAAAATCGAACATAAACCCTTTCCTGTAAAAAACGCCAAAAGCACGTGTTTTCGTGATGACGTCATCTCTTGTTAACAGACTACCTGCAACGAAAACGTGTTTTGCGATTTCTGACGCCGAGTGCGGCCTTGTTATCAGAGCATTCTCAAATCTGGGTATGGCCTTTTGGAGAATGCCTCTTAGCGCAAGAGTACCACCTATATGGGTAAATGTGTATATTATTAGAAAAGGGCCTTGGAGTATGAGTACCTTTATCTACTATATATA
>Ga0208544_10000889_pt1 | contig 21750 bp, 20 predicted proteins | sample DEB08_DNA_9_FD_184526 | JGI IMG/M metagenome (GOLD analysis project Ga0208544, IMG submission 184526) | Aqueous microbial communities from the Delaware River and Bay under freshwater to marine salinity gradient to study organic matter... | ecosystem: Environmental > Aquatic > Marine > Coastal ... | reverse complement strand
AGTTTTGCGGCTCTTACTACTGGAGGAAACAACACTATTGCAAAACCAAAACCAGTCATTGAACCCTCTTCTGGGATCTTTGATAACTTTGGTGCCAAGCTGGATAGTTTTGGGGAAATAACTCTCAAGATCATTTTGGTTATTGCTCTCTATTTCGCCCTGCTGTGGCTGATGCGAGTACTGTTTGAGTTTTATTACTCAAAAAACATGGTCTATCTTAAGGTTTCAGTGCCAAAGAGTGACTCAAAGCTCGATAAAGAAAAAGAAACCAAAAAAGATTTCAAGGAAAAAATTGGGATGATGAATATGTTTTATAAGGCTATTCATAAACTGAGTGAAGCTGGGATGAAAGATACCATTCTTAACTTCTTCTTCAAACATTCAAAAGTATCACTCGAAATTGTATACAGCGATGGAGACGTAGAGTTTTATATCGCTACCTACCAGAGCTACGTAAACCTAGTAAGTCAGCATATCACCTCAGTCTATACCGATGCTGAAGTACTCATAGTAGACAAAAAAGACATTATAGACATTAAGCCAAGGGGCTATACTATGCGGACTGCATCACTTAACAAAGACAGTGATGATGTGTATCCAATGAAAACCTACAAATACCTAGAAGACGATCCACTCAACAACTTCACCAATGTGTTTTCAGGACTCAACCGAGAAGACAAGGCCGTGTTTCAACTCGCCATTAAACCAGCTGGTGACCGATGGAGTAGAAAGGCAAAAAAAGCTGCTGGACTCGTAGCAAAAGGACAATACTCTAAACGACGAAAACTTCCTTTTTGGATGCTGGGTTTCCTCTGGAATCCTATCGTAGCCCTCGTAACCGGTCCATCAAACATGGTAGGTGGTTGAAGTGATGCACCTGGAGCCAGCTCAGGAGATAGCTATAAAATATTTAACCAAGCAGAAACAGAAGCCCACAAGATGATGGGTGAAGCTGCCAGTCAGCAAACCTATAAAGCCGCTATTCGAATACTGGTGAGTTCAAAAGACCATACACTCGCAGAGCAATGAGTACATGCTATTGTAGCCGCTTGTTCTATGTTTACCGATGAATATAACAACTCACTCGATAATCCGCAGTTTCTCGAAGATGCCTTTCCTTTTATCTTTACTCCGTTTCGATATATAGGATACAAATACAAGATGCTTGGATTTTTTCAAGAAACTTCTATGTTCTCTATCGATGAGCTTTCGAGTATGTTTCATCTCCCAGATATTTCATACAACCGAAGTCCGGTTATTAACTGGCTCGAATACAAAAAACTCCCAGTACCTCATAATCTAAAATTTCCAAGTGATCCTACTATTCTAGAAGAAAAAGATGCAGCAGGAAATATGGTGCAAGTGCATAGAAAACTTGGATGATTTCCCGTATATAAAGACTGAGTTATTCTTGGGTGGAACGAATATAGAAATAGAAAAACTCCTATTTATTTTGACAGAAAAGACCGATCTCGACATCACTACATTATATGAAAATCTGGTTGAGGTAAATCAGTATTCGTTGGGTATATGGCGAGACAAGATATGTGGAACGGAGATGGTTTGTGTGTTATTGATCCTCATGGTGACCTAGTAGAAGACATACTCACCTTTACACCTAAAGAGCGAGCCAAAGATACCATAGTATTTGACCCAGCTGACGACGAGCGACCAATGGGACTCAACATGCTCGAAGTTATTTCGACTGAATCCGATGCTCGAAAACGAGAAATGGATCGAGCAGCAATGGACGCCACTGAAATCTTTATCAAAATCTTTGGTGATGAAATCTTTGGACCAAGAATTCAGCATTATTTCCGAAATGGGTGTCTGACACTTATGGAAGACCAAGAAGATGGAGGAACACTTATAGATGTACCACGACTCTTTGTCGATGAGGCATTTATGAAATATAAAACAAGCAAAATTAAAAACCCCGTAGTAAAAGCTTTTTGGGATCATGAATATGCCAATACTGGTGATCGAGAAAAACAAGAAATGATCCCGTATTTCTCTTCTAAATTTGGACCATTTATTACCAACACTACTATCAGAAATATTATCGGACAACCAAAATCTGCCTTTAATATTCGAGATATTATGGACAACCAAAAAGCACTCCTAGTAAACCTATCAAAAGGTAAAATAGGTGCGCTTAATGCTCAATTGCTTGGTCTTATATTTGTATCAAAAACAAATATGGCAGCCATGAGTCGAGCCGATATGCCAGAAGATCAACGAAAGGACTTCTACCTCTACGTAGATGAATTCCAAAATTTTGCCACAGAAACATTTGGTGAAATCCTGTCTGAGGCCCGAAAATACCATCTCGCTCTTATTATGGCGCATCAATTTATCGCTCAAATTTGAGGACAATGAAAAGAATGAAAAGCTTCTATTAAAGATGCTGTATTTGGGAATGCTGGTACGATAACATCGTTTAAAGTTGGTGCCGATGATGCTGAGTATATGGAAAAAGAATATGCTCCCGTACTCTCTCAACAAGATATTATCTCGATTGCTAACTTTACGACCTATACCAAACTTAATATAAACAACGCTACTACTCGTCCATTTGACTTTAAAACCATATGGGATAATAATTATAAAAATGAAAAGATAGCACATATTATTAAAGAATACTCTCGTAAAAAATATGGTCGAAAGAAAAAATACGTTGACATGGAAATAGAAGCTCGACTCGGTATTATGCCGGAAGATCCAGCTCCAGCTACCCCAGATACTCCTCCAGTAAATCCACAATAAAAAATAAAAGCCATAAAAATAAAAAATGCTTAGCGAAGATTTACGTAGAAATCACACTCTTAATAGTGATAGCACTCCTCAAATCTGATCAAATCAAGAAACTTGTCAGGGTATATTCAATGCGCTAAAAAATACACAAGCAACTCATGCCCCAAACGACTATAGTTGGGAAGAGATATGAAAATTATGAATCAATATATTCTCAAAATATAAAAAAAACGGGGTTGAAAATAATCCTTACCTGAATGGTTTTACAGCACAATGACCATTCTCCATGATAAATCAGCAAGTTGATTATCTTGAAAATAGTAAACAAGAAAGGTGAAAAAATACAAAAATTTGAGAGCAAAGTTTTTATACGGTCAATAATGATATGTGAAATATGGATCAACAATTACTCGTGAATCGTATATTCAGTCCATTTTTAGCTATGAGCCCTATCATATCTTTAATAGAGTCTAATCCCACAAACATATGGGAGCGTATAAATAAAATACATAAAAATGTACAGGGCGAGGAATACATTCGCAATTCGACTGTTGTGTCAGTAGATGCTAATGAAAAAATTGTTAATAAAAAAGGTGTTAAAAATGATTTTGCTTATCAAGAAGGTGTACCTCAACAAATAAAAGACACTTTACGTATTATATACCAGTTCATCGCTCAAGATTGAGATAGATATCAACTCATCACTCAAGATGGTGATAAAACTCACAAAAAGCAACACAATATACTTGATGACATGATATTCGACTTTGACTCGATCTGACTAGCACTTTTTCATAGAAATGATCTGAAAGATATCACATTTGATGGTATAGGGAAATACACAGATGAAATTGCTGAAATACTCTTCTTTTTTCAAAAATACTTAGAAAAGATCATTCCAGAAATTAAGAAAGATAGTGGTCAAAATATGGAGAAAATTCTCAGGATGTTAGAACAAAATACAAAAATGCTAAGCATGAAATATATTATTGATGAAATGAAAATACAAGACCTGGAAACTATTTCTGCTGCAGATACAATAGATGAAAAAGCCTTAGTAATGCATAAACCATGAAAAATTGCAGTATAGTAAAGAATATGGTAAAATAATAAAGATTATACTAAATATTATCTTATGAAAAACCTCCTCTACATTATCGCCTCACTGTTCTTAACTCTACAGCTAGGAAATATTTCCTACGCGCTTGAGTTTATAGACGACGATAGAGATGGTGTACAAGACAACGCCATAGAAGATGAACTCAAAGACCGAGACCCAAATACACTCGGAGCGAATGTTAACTTTGTCTGTACCCGACGCGATATAGAAGCTCACGAATGAGCTCCGGAAGGATTTATTAACTATGGCTGTGATACAAAGAGTGATAGCACTGGTCCACGATTTGCTCGACTTGGAAAATTTTCCCCAAGTAAAAAGGACTTTAATACAGACAGTGATGACGATGGGATCAATGATCTCGAAGATACTGATCCAGATTCGACCGACAACCCAAATACTATTTTTGATGAAACTCGGTTTTTATGTAGTAGATCTGATGTAAAAAATGATAGATTTGATTGTCAGGGTATACTTTGAGCTTTTTCAACACTCAAACGAAAACAGTTTTTTGACTTTGATCGAGACTGAGTAAACGACTTTGAAGACAGAGAAGAGAATACGGCTGAAGCAAATAGAAATTTTATCTGTACAAAACGAGATATACAAGATGATAGAATTGGTGGACGATACGGGTGTACTAACATAAATCAACTCTGAGTATTTTCAGGAACTAAAAAAGCCTTTTTACTTGATAATGGGAGCGTGTGAGGTTGAGTAGTCCCAGGTTTGGGTGGTACGGTCGGCTGAATAGTCGTAGATGGTGGACAAATACAAAACGGAAACCTGAACCTAGATGCTGGAAATATCAAAGAAGGGACCGAGCGAAACGATCCACTCAAAAAACTTCAAGATGGCTGAGACGGTTTTATAGTCAGTGATCAAATAGGTGAACGATGAATCTTTGAATTGTTAGTTACGGCTGCAAAAGATCTAAAAAATATATTCTTTCTGCTCGCTACTATATTTTTTCTCTACCTCGTAGTTCGACTCTTGTTTAGTGAAAATACCGAGGACGATACTTCTAAATTTAAGAGTGGTATTTTATGGACTACGGTCGGTATCGTTATCATGCAGCTGGCCTATAGTTTTGTATTTACCATATATGATGGTGGGTTGGGATCACAACTCGGAACATCGCTGGTTGAAATAGTAATAGAGCCACTGATACAATTACTCGAAACACTCGCATCATTTTTCTTTATTATAATGTGAATCATAGCCTTCTACCGACTCGTAACCTCAAATGGTGAAGAACAGGCCGCAACTGATGCTAAGACAACTATAATCAATGCAGTACTATGATTTTTACTTGTTCAGCTCGCAGCATTTTTAGTCAGTGCCGTATACAACGCATCATGAAATAGCTCAGTGAATCCCTGAGAGTTTAGTCGAATTATTGTGACAATTATTAACTGGATGAATAGTTTTGTCTGAGTGGTAGTTATCGTCATGATTATCTATACTGGTGCACAGGTACTACTCTCAGCTTGAGAAGAAGAAAAAATTACCAATGCTAAAAAATCAATGGTATATATTGTTATAGGAATCGTGCTACTGCTAATAAATTTCCTTATCCTGACCTTCTTTTTTACTCCTTCTACACCTATAATATAATAGCTATGAAAAAATATTTTATATACATACTGTTTGCTCTGCTCTCATACGCCATACTTTCCAGTGGTGTCGCTGCGCAAATAATTGAAATACCATTCGCTGGAGACATCGAAGATGTCTCTATTGAATACAAAGATAGATTTGGTGGCTCAGTCGTTGGCTCTGCACACTCTATAGGTTTTTCTATACTTAATAGTGTAAAAGTCATCTTATCAGCTGTATTGCTGATCTATGTCGTCTACATAGGAGTACAGATGATTATATCGCTATGAGAAGATGGTGAAGAACTCTCAGCTGCAAAAAGACAGCTCAGCTATGTACTGATAGCACTCGTGTTTATCAACATACCCGGTACTCTCTATGATGCTTTTTTCAACAATGAATCTCGAAGTGTATGAGCGCTATCAGGTACCTGGAATGATTCATGACTCTCAAATAATATATTTGTAAACGCAGGCGTACTCACCACAACCGTATTTGCCATTGTTGGGTTTATGCAGGCTGCTATATTTGGAGTGGCTATTATTATGATTATTCTCTCTGGTATACGACTGACTCTCGCAGGAGGCGATGAAGAACAAAGAAAAAATTCAACTCAAAAAGTGTTATGGTCTATAATAGCGCTTATATTTGTAGGATTTATTGAATTATGGAAATCGGTCGCTATATCTGGAAATGTTTCTGGGCCTGACTCTATTGGATGATTGTTTGGAAACCTGATTGATATTGCTCTGTTTTTCGCAGCACCCGTGGCACTGCTCTTTATGACACTGGCTGGATTCTATTACATCACTTCAAATGGTGATGAAACACGAATGCAAAAAGCAAAAGATATTGTTATCTACACCGTGATTGCTACGGTACTATTACTCGCTATATTTACCTTCCTCGTTGATTTAGCTAACCTATTCTAACCTATGAAAAAAATTATTCTCATACTGCTCTTATGCATGGCTTTATTTTCTGCTCCTAATATATTTGCGGCAACTACGGTTACCGTATCTGTATCAGAAGATCTCACAGAGCTTGGGATTACATGCGTCTGAGATGCATCAAAACTCAACCCAAGAGATGGCTCATTTGAATACTATAATTGTGAAGTTGAAAAATGATCTAGCTCTATACAAAAAATGCTCTGAAAACTCATAAAATATGCTACTTTTCTCGCGAGTCTCGTGTGAGTACTCTTTATTGTTATAAATGGTATGCTCTATTCTATCAGTGGAGGTGAACAAAAAGAAAACAAAGAAAATATAGTCAAAGCTATATGATGATTGTTACTACTGCTGTTATCATGAGTCGTACTCAACGCTATTGCTCCTTGGATATATAGTATATAATCTTTGACCTCTAAAATTAAAAATATAATAAAAACTCGCAGACCAAACAGCGAATTTTTATTATATTTTTAATTTTCTTAGTAAACTATCGCTCATACTTATTTTTGAGTTCTTCTAGATCAATTTCATAGATAACCGGTCGTCCGTGTGGACAGGTCGCTGAGTAATCGAGTACACTATCGTGTAGGAGTTTATTGATTTCAAAGAGATTGAGCTTATGTCCAAACTTAATAGCAGCTCGACATGACGCGTAGGCAAAGATCTTATTTTTTACTTCATTAAGTGTTTTTGATTTACTAAAATTTTGCTCTCAAATATCTCAAAGTATTCATAAAAATATTTCTCGAATACTTTCTTTTTTAATAAAATCTGGAATAGAACTAATCAACACACTATTTCATGAAATAACTTCTAGATCAAAGCCCATCTCAGAAAATACGACTATATTTTCATTGAGAATATCAGCTTCACCTGGAGTTAAATCAATGCTTTCTCAGAGTAGCAGTCATTGAACGGTGTGTCCATCATGTCGCTTCACCAGCTGTTCATATATAATCCTCTCTGCCAGAGCATGCTGGTCGAGTATTTGTATGCCATCTGGAGTTTCTACTAATATATAGCTATTATGAAACTGTCCTATAATTTTTCATAGTGGAGTGTCGTGTAGGTCATTGCTAAAGTCAGCTCCACTGTCATGTAGACCTCATCAAATAGCTTTAGTAAAATCGATAGCAGCCTGAGCTGGGTTCGCTGAGGTATCTTTGTATGGTGAATATGATTTAAACTTGGTTCCTGAGCCTGTGTAATATTGTTTTTGTATTCCTTGCTCCTTTCTCCCTTGGGGGAAAGTCTGCGAAGCAGGATAGGGGGATGTTTCTTGTGAAGAAACACTATTCAAACTCACATTATTTAGTTTATCTTCAATAGCATGAAAAAACGAACGAAACACCGTTGATTCATCAGCAAATCGAACTTCTAGTTTTCGTGGATGCACGTTTACATCTACCTGTGTTGGATCAATATCTAGGTTCAGAATATATCCTGGAAAGGTTCCATGTGGAATAAATCTATTATAAGCATTTAATACAGCTCGATATACTATCGGTGAGCTAATGATTCGCCTATTTACAGACAAGACTTGTCTATTTTTATTTGGAAAACTTATTTTTGGATCAGAGATATACCCTGATAGTTTGATACCTGCAAACTCTGAACTGATAGGTAAAATATTTCCAGCAAACTCCTCTCCATATATTTCATGTATTCGAGATATTATATCTTGATTTTCACTCAATTTAAGACTGGTTTTATCGTCGTGTATGCATTCAAATGCTATATTTGGATATACCAGAGACATCTGCTGAACAAAGTTGAGCACGTGACCATATTCGGTCCGTGGTTTTTTGAGATAATTGAGTCGTGCAGGAGTGTTTCAGAAAAGCTGACCCACAACAACACGCGTCCCATTTTCAAGAACATCTTGTTGGAGCTCAGACTCTTCTCCACCATCTACCACTATACTCCAAGCTCTATCTTGCTGAGCTGTTTTAGATATAAGTGTGAGGCGAGAAACAGATGAGATAGAAGACAAGGCTTCTCAACGAAAACCAAAAGTCATGACATTATGCAAGTCCTGCAGTGTTTTAATCTTAGAAGTCGTATATTTTTGAGTGGCTTTGAGAAGCTGATCTTTATCAATACCTGAACCATTATCTGTAATAACAATTTCATTTATTCATCATTCTCTCAGTTCAATTTTTATACTACTAGCTCCAGCATCTATAGCATTTTCAACCAGCTCTTTTACCACCGAAAGGGGTCGCTCTACTACCTCACCAGCCGAGATTTGATTGGCGAGGTTTTTGTCGAGTTGTATTATTTGTGACATAAAAAAATGAGTTATGATGTTTTATTTCCCAATAAACCCCATAACCTTATCTTTGACCATTTCTGGTAGTTCGTTGAATTGGTTCACATATCCTTTTACATCATAGTATTTAGATGTCAGGTCTTGTATAGGACTCAATATTTTGATCACCTTGTAGAGCAGTATCGCTAACAGCACCCCAATAACTGAAACAAAGGCAGTCAGGGCAATATAGAGTAAATCCAGGGTAGTCAGAGCTTCCATAAACATATATTTATATAGTATTGCTGCCATTGTACCACAAAGGAGTTCTTTTTCAAATGTAATTTCATGCTATAAAAAATAGAAAAATAGACAAAAATTTTAATTTACTATTAAATAGGTATTAAATATATATTAATTGCTTAACAAAGCCAAGAAAAGACTTGTTTTATCATTTTATTTCATATACTCAGCTACGTCTTTTTAATTCTGAAAAGACAAAAATCAAAACAAAACCTTTCGAGGGAAAAATGAAAAGAATAATTTTATTCTCAAGTATGCTAGTAGCAATTACTTTGTCAGTAAATGCTTTTGCAAAACAGAGTGGTAGTAAGTATTATGTAGATGGTTTTTATAATAGTACACTACAAGCGACAAGCTTAAGGCAGTCATACACAGGAGCCAACTACTCTTGCGGACCGACGTCTCTCCTATTTATTAAAAATTATCACTGGAGAAAACAATTCAACTTCAAGCCTCAGTTTGCTTACGATCCAACGTCGGCACTCCAAGAGTTACAGCGCATGTATCAAGATTTGCCTGTTGGATATAACCAAGTTACCACTACCACTCAATTGAAAAATTATGTTCTAGATGAATGGTATGGATGGACTGCCGTAAAAGCAGATGGTAACGATAGTATTGCTACCAATTTGGGCTATCTTAAAAATAAACTAAAACAGGACTATCCAGCAATTATAGCACTTGAACCAAGCTACTATGGCAACCCCATTCCTGGCTATGCGCATATCGTGATTATCTACGAATATGATACTAATAGCCAAGAAATAACGTATTTCGACCCATATTACGGAGGGAAACACACAATAGGAGTCAGTAATATTTCAAGTGCTATTCAGGGTAATTTACCTTACCTAAGAATTGCACCTTAGATGTAAATATATACGACTTATAATTATACCAGGGGGATTTATTCTCCCTGGTATTTATCAAAATAATAATAATAAAATGAAAATAATAATACTTATATCCGTCTTCATCTTATCATCATGCTCACTACACATAAAAGATGCAGAAACATGTTTTTTAAAATCTGGATTAGATGATTTATGAAAGATTTTTGAACATAAAGCTTGTGGGAAAATAGATACTAAAAAACAATGTATTATATTAAATGATTATAGTAGTGATTCATGGATCTTACTTGAATCATGAAAATATACCAAAATTTGTGGTTACGAAACAAAAATTTTTACGAGAAGTATATCGACACTTCCGCAAACTATCTATAATCTCTCAAAGTCAGACAAAGATTTCGCTCAAGAGATTTTAGAGGTATGTATGAATAGTCGTATTTCTGATCCAACTCACTTATGTAGTAATAAATATATAATAAACGAAGTTGAGTATCTACAACTATACACTCTTTTAAAAAGAGCTTATGGTTATAGTGATTCCTATATTATGAAGACATTTTGAATTGAAATAAATCACTCATACAGATTTAATGAAAACACAAACTTAGATATCATTTTTAGTTGAGAAAATATACTTGATAAAAATTTTGATTTTAATGAGTGGTTACCATGAGAGGTAGATATGCTTCTTGTTATTGCTCAAGCCCAAGCTGAAATATTAATAAATTTAATGTCAGCAAATAGTTGAATTGAAGAGCCATTCTCATATTTAGAGAATATTGAGGATAAGCAAAAATATATTGATTTAATAAAGTTACTAGTATCATCTACAAAATCATGAAATAATGACTTTTTCATTGAACAAGCAAATAACTTTTTAGATAAACATAATTAAAGATACTTTTCAAAATGAAATACCTATTCCACATTATTATTGCCTTTCTAATCTTCCTACTATCTTTTATAGCATGAAACCATTACCCTCATAGAATAAACAGTCTATGAGATTTTTCTAGTTTTAATGTGTATGAATATGCAAGATGAGGAAATTTCCTTATAAAGACAAAGATTTGTAACAATACAGATATTATTCTAGAGAGTATACGTAGCAATCTAGCATGATTCTCTGAGCCCCTCAATCCAGAAAGCTGTTCTCAGTGACAAACTCACGATCTTTGAGATTTTTTTAAATATTATAGGCAGCCTCATCTATGAGTATATACAAACCAGAATAATATACGACAATTCTATGAAATTAAACTCACAGATGATATGTTTAGTAAAAATCGAGAATACACTTTTTATATAGATGCACTCTTAGAAAACAAAGATACAAAATACACACGATATGGTAAAATTAGATATAAAATGACTCCTTAGCTATGAAGTATAAAAAATATATAAAAGTAACAACGTGTGTTCTATTAATCGTATGTATTATACTAGCATGATTTTTATCGTGAAATCGGTATTGGAAGAAAATCGAATCTATAGACGACTTACTTTCGATAAATAGCTATGAATTACAGTCAATCCTTCCCAGTTTTACTAAAATAAAAATATGCAATGAGACAGATATAATTTTTGAAAATACTATAATGTGATGAGGGGAATTAAGGGAAAAATTACTAGCATGAGAATGTTCACAATATTTCAAAGCACCAAATTTATATCGTGCTATATACTGAAAAATTACAACTGTTGAGGATGGAGAAAAACGAGAATACTCAGTAGTTCCAACAGATCTAGTCGGGGTGCCAAAAATATGGTATGGAAAACGAACAATACACATTAATTCCCTTGAGCCAAGTCATTCACCTATAATTACCGTAGTACACTGAAAAAATACTATTCAATACAGTATCAATGATGACGAAACTACCTATAATGAATTTACTATAATATTTTGAAAAGGTATTCAATACTCATGAACCAATGAAAAATATTTTAAAACAACACTTCAAAATTGATTAAATAGTGAGTCACAAAAAGAACATTTCCAACAACTTTCTATGATTCAAATAAATTTAGTTCGGGATACCAGTAATCTAGTAATACTTAAACCATATAATATAGAGTATCTTAATTTTACAATATATGAAAACGAATTTAATGCGACAACAATAAATCACTTTATAAACTCTAGTACAAATATTAGTCTACAAATAATAGATGATGGAGACGATGAAATACATATAGACACAAACATAGCTCAAGCATTACAGCAACACGCATGAAAGAATCTCGATATATCTGGTATACAACAAAATACTTCCACATGATCCATAACTTATCTATTTAAGTACGATCAGAACTCGTCATCTATCCTTGAAAATAAATGATTTAACTTTGATGGAACATGAATAAAGAAATATCATACGGAATAGTAGACAGTAGTAGTTTTAAAATAGATACATCAGATATTATTGACAAAATAAAATATATAATTATTGTTATATAAAATATATAATAGAGGTAAAATGAGTCATGAAATTCTAGCCGTTGTTGTAGAAGATAATTTTGCAAAATCAGAAGCCACTCAAATGATATTAGGAGCTGTTTGAGTAGACGATAAAGACATAACTCGTGCAAAAGATTGAGAAAGTGCTGAAAAAATTATTTTAAAAGCTTTATCACAAGCAAATCAAGATCTAATAATAGCGTTAGACGTAAATATTCCTTCATGAGAAGAGAGTCCTAACTCTGAGGATGATGGAAACAATAGTTGAGCAAATGCTGTCAAGCTAGTGGATAATGTTATAGACTCTGCAAAGCAGTTCACAAAAACAATTGTTATCATTCTTAACTCTTCTGCTCCTGAAAATAATCGTACTTTCGCTCGTTATATAGATACAGAGATCGAAAAAAACGCGCTAAGCAACATAGTACACATAAGTGTATCACAGGCTGATTTTTGAGCACAGCTACAAGCTATCATAGGAGAGTTAAATTCGAAATAGATACATTAGATATTATTGACAAAATAAAATATATAATTATTGTTATATTAAATATATAATACCAGTAAAGTAAACAAATTATGGAATCAAGATTATGAAAAAGAATAGATCATTATGATGAATTCTATTTAACCAATGCACTTTCAGGCATTATTCACGAAAATAATAAATGAAATCTAGTACATGAATACAATAAAGAGGAGCTATATTCTATATGTGAGTTTGTTGTAACTAGGTTCAGAGATGTAATGAATAACTTAGAGGATGAAAGTAATTATAAGTTTTATCAAGAAGTTGTAGAAGTATCAAGAAAATTTAGAACGCTCGCTTATTCTTCAGCGACTCAAGAATTATTAAATCATGTTTTAGGAATGATAAAGGATATTCCAAGCAGAGATGAGAATCAAAACGGAGTTACATAGTAATTGTCATAAAATCTTTTGCATTTACATCGCTTTTCCATATGATATGGCAAATAAATAATATTTAACTCTACAAAACATGAGTAATAGTACACTTATCAGCCAAGTACAGGCTGAATTTATGAAAAGCGATCTTCCTGAAATTAGAACAGGTATGGAAGTTGAAGTTCACCAAATTATTAAAGATGGTGATAAATCAAGAATACAAAAATTTAAAGGTCTTGTTATTAAGACTGCTGGTAAATCAGAAATGGAAAAAACTATTACTGTTCGAAGAAAAATTGGTGCATTTGGGGTAGAAAAAATCTTCTCAATTCACTCTACAACTATTGATAAAATAGACGTTATTCGAAAGTTTAAAGTACGAAGAAAATCAATCAAATTTATTCGAGACCTGACTGGTAAAGCAGCAAGACTCAAAGAAATTCGAACGTCACACGCTGACCTAAATGTTGCTAGAGAAATTACTGTTCCAGAAATTGTAAAAAAAGCTCCTGCTAAAGTTGCTCCTGTCGCTAAAGTAGAAGAAGTTGTTGCCCCAGCTCCTGCTGCTAACGACGAGACTCCAAAAACTGAAGATAAAAAAGCTGCATAATCGCATACATAAAAAATACTCATGAGAAATCATGAGTATTTTTTTATGCTAAATTTAAGGTTGAAGCAATAGACTATATTTGATTATACAATCAAAAACCTTACACTCTACATATTATATATTAATACAACACTATGAAAAAAATAAAAACACCAGCAATGATACTCGCTTCACTCTGGATTATCTATATTTTTGGAGGATCACTTCCTTATAAATTTAGCGCACACCCAGACACGCAGCATATATTTGGAACCATTGGTGAATGGATGAGTGGGTTTCTAGGGCAAAGCATTGGAAATGGCTTCGCTAACTATGGTGGATACGTTATAGGGGCTGGTGAATTAATCATCGCCCTCACTCTGCTTGCAGCTATTATACTCACTGCTATGAAAAAACCAGCTCGCCACTTGTTTGGACTGGGTGGACTCGGTGCTATGTGCCTGATGCTCGGTGCAGCGTTTTTTCATCTCGCTACTCCACTTGGAATAGAAGTAATACACCAAGGACAATCTGATGGAGGAAGCTTGTTTAAAGCAGCTGTAAGTATTATAGTGCTCGGTGGAGCTATGGCTTTTGTGAATTATAATGCTATCAAATCAAAGATCTGTAAATAGTTCTTCATAAAATAAGAGAAAAATATTCTCTTATTTTTTATAATACCAAAAATCTAATACCTTTATGGGAATCTCAATAACACTCTATTTTATAAGATACTGCTTCAGTATTTGAGCAAATCCTTGGATGTATGCTCAAATACATGCTCAGTTTTTTGATACCAAAAAATGAATATTTTCTAAATACGATATAGAAAAAAAGATTCCTAAGAAATGGAGGCTCGAAAGCTATAGAGTAAGCCACGATACCAATGCTGCTGATATTATGAGTCGCTTTGATTTTCCTCTATTTGGAAAACCTGAATGGGGGCAAAATGCGAATGGGATTTCATATATTGAGAACGAAAAAGAACTCCTAGCATTTATTAAACAGTCAAAAAAAAGTACTATCTCCTACCTTATACAGACTGCTTGTGACTATAAAAATGAATATGAAGTTTGTTTTGCACGTGATCCAGATAATCCAAAAAGCTTTAAAATACATTCTATTGTGCAATCACTCAACGATGATGGAAATAAAATTAGCTCTATTAATGCGCAGACTCGTTACAAAGAAATATGACATACTTTTTCTCCAAAAGACAAACAATCCATCATAGAGCATATAGAAAAAATTGAGGACTTCAGTCTATGAAGAATATGAATGAGAGCGAATAGTAAAAGCGATATTATATTGGGGAATTTTAAAATATTTGAAATAAATATATTTGTTCCGCTTCCTCTTAAGCTACTTGCTTACAATGTAGATAAAAGTCAGAAAAAAGCATTTCTAAAAAAATGGACCATTATATTAGCAAAACTCACGAAAAATAGGCCAAAGCAAAAATATAAAGAAGTATTTTTACGCAAAGCCTATCTGCACTACAGAATAATGTTAACTCATAACAAAACATATATGAAACTTAAACAAGTTATCTATAAATATATTGAAGAAAAATACATGAATGGGTGTAGTGACTATAATTCCCTTGAAGTAAGAAGAGCATCTCGATCGAAAAAACAAGCTCGAAACATGTTTGCAGCAAACGGTATTCCATATGCAAAATGAAAAGTATTTATAAACCCCTATACGGCTTACAAATTTGCTAGGGAAGTATGATTTCCTCTTGTTTTAAAACCAAACGTAGGATGATTTTCAAGATGAAGTCATTTCCCAATAATGACTTGGAAAGAATTCTGGATAGCTATGTTTTTTGTGAAATGGTGGTGGCCAAGTAGTGTAGTAGAACAATACCTTCTAGGAAAAAATTATCGAGTCGTTACGACAAAATGATCCGTAGATATTGCTATGCAACGAACCCCAGGATCAGTTATCTGAGATGGGAAATCAACTATTTCTCAGCTTATGGATGCTGAAAATAAAGTCAGAGACGAAATGAAGCTCTCTCCTATTATATATCCTCTCAGTAGATCTGCACCCGTAAAGAGATATCTAAAAAAACAATGATATAGCTTTGATAGTATTCTCAAAAAATGAAAAGAAGTATTTATGTACCACAGAGTTTCCCTCGCTCCTGGATGAGTACTAGAAACAGTAGATATAGATACTATCACACCCAAAAATAAAGAGTTATTTATCAAGATCATTGATCTATTTTGAGCTAATTTATTTGGTATTGATGTTATTATGGAAAAATGAATAGAGACTGATTATGATAAACAAAAAACTATCTTTTTAGAAGTAAACTCTCGACCATACTTAAAAATGCATTCTGTACCACGAACCTGAAAAGCACCTAATATGAAGCCTCTCTACAAAAAACTTGATGCACTCGAAATACAAAACAGAGGTACTTTTTAATCATAGATACCATGAAGTCATTCAAAAATCATATACCCAGTATAGTCGTTATTCTTGTATTCCTCTATACACTTCCTGCTAAGTTTATCAGGTGAGAGGAAATACAAGAAATTTTCATGTCCACTGGACAAGGTTTCTGACAAGCATGAGCGATATTTGAAGAGATATGAATGTATGTTGTTGCTGCCATGGAATTACTCACTATTATATTTTTGCTCGCTGGAATTTGGAATATGCGCCTCAAACTCTACTGAGCTATATTAGCTGCTATAGTACTGCTATGAGCTCTCTATGCACATCTGTTTACACCACTATGAATCAATGTAGCATGAGATAACTGACTGCTTTTTATTCTTGCACTCATAGCCAGCCTCGCTACTGGAGCTATTCTGAAAAAAAGCTACAAAGCCTGCTATATTTCTTAATACAAAGATTATGTCTACTATAAAACTCACTGGATATATTTGACTGCTCGCAACACTACTGGTTGGAGCTGGAGAATTTTTCCTCCACTATTCTCCTAATGTTTTAAATATAGAAGGAAGTCTTGATTTTCTCGCTGCAGTACCCGTCGAAAATTTCAAGATTGGTCACCTATTAGTTTTACTAGGTATTCCTCTCTACTTTGTAGGATATTATCACTTCTACCTGATGCTCAAATCGGGTTGAGAAAAGATCTCTAAGTTATTCTATGTCATAGCTGTCATTGCCTTTGGTTGTGGTGCTATCTGGATCGCAAGTCGAGGATTTATAGGACAGATCATTCACATGAAAGACCTGATCTCTCCTGATGTATTTACTGCTATAGAGAAACACTATTTATTTTACTATGAGAGTCTCCTACAAGTTCTGCGAGTGCTTATATTTGTGGTATCTGGGCTTTGGGCTTATCTGATATATACCGGTAAAACAAACTACCCAAAATACATGATGCTGTTTTCACCTATTATATTACTTTTTTTGGTAGCCAGTAGTGCATTACTACCAAGTATTGGGAAATTCCTCGTACCAATTGCTCTCAATCCAGCTCATTTTATTCTTTTTGCTTGGTCACTCTACCATCTCAATAAACTAAAATAATTATGAAAATTTGGAAAACTATTATCAGACTTATCTTTGATGCCCTACTCATACTATTTGCTATAGTGAGTATTTTATTGTTTCTTCTTTGGAAGGACACTTGGGATCCATATAACAATAAAATTGCTGAAAACCTCATACCTACATTCACAGAACATACCCTAGATACTACGCACTTATTTAATGGAGAGACCTCTCTCCCCGTACGAGCTTCTTCTCTGATAGACTTAGACAATGATGGAATAGATGAGATATTTTTAGGTGGATGAGCTTGACAGCCAGATCAAATATTTGCCTACAAAAATAATAATTTCATAGAAATCTCTGACTCTTATAATATTACTAAACCAGATACTCTCAACTCTCTCGCAGCTGGCTCAGTAGATATGGATAATAACTGATTGAGCGATCTCGTAGTCGCTCGAGAAGATGGAATCTATATATATTACAACGACTGAGAAAAATTTAGCGTCGAAAAGCCTGAAATAAACATTAACGATACATCGACTCCTCTCTGACTCACATTTGGAGATGTTAATAAAGACTGATTCATAGATATATTTCTCTCGACTTATATCAAAAAAGAACTCATGACGGGGCTCACTAATTTTTCTCCATGATATGGATCAACGAGCGCTCTATTGCTTAATAATAAAGGTGGTGGTTTTGAAAATATTACTGTTGAGGCAGGTATTGATTATGTCCATAATACCTTTCAGTGAATTTTTGTAGATATAAATAATGACTCTTGGCTCGATCTCGTAGTAGCTTATGACACCGGTGAACCAAGAATATATAAAAACAAAGGTGATAGCACATTTTCTCTCACTCAAAACCCATGGACTGGTAAATTTGCCTACCCTATGGGGATCTGAGTCGGGGACTATAATAATGATGGACTTACAGACCTGATGTTTAGTAACATTGGTTCTTCACTCCCAAAGGCTCTGGTAAAATGAGATGTTAAAGACACTGATGATCTTGTTCTCGAGTGGTTTTTGCTTGAAAATAAATGAGATTTTATATTCGAAGATGTCGCTGAGAAAGCACAAATACAAAATTATGAATTTTCATGGTGAGCAGTCATGGCAGACATGAACAACGATGCTCGAGAAGATCTCATTGTGGCAGAAAACTATGTTGATCTCTCATTTCAAAAAATATTCAAACTTCCAGGACGATTTTTACTTCAAAGAGAAGACTGAGTATTTGCAGCTACTGGAAAAGCCTCATGAGTTAGCAACAAAGCTTTTGGTATTACTCCTTTAGTGAGTGACTTTAACAACGACGGGGCTCTTGATCTCGTATGGGTAAATATTGCAGGCCCTTCGTTTGCTTTTATCAATGACAACAACGTAGTTGGAAATTATCTCCAGATCACACTTCCTGAAACAGCTCAATATCTGTGAGCGAAAGTTACAGTAACTACAGAGAGTGGAGACATATTTGTTCAGGACTATATTACTTGAGAATGACTCGTGGCTGATCAGAGTAACACTATTCATTTTGGACTCGGTCAAACCCAAGCTATTACTCAATTAGAGATTATAACGGTGAGTGGGGAGCCACAAATAATAGAAAATATTGAAATAAATTCACGAATTGTTATTCAAAAATAACTCTATCTAGATCTTTTTTCTTGTTTAGGAGAAAGGAGACCATTAATTATTATAATTATGAAAAACATAGCTAAATACATTATGTATCTCCTATTTTTTATAGGAATATCATGAGCTGGGAGCCTCGCAGCATCAGAATTTCAACAGGGCTATATTTGTCCTCAAATACTTACTATTCCAGCCTGTTACATTATTTTAGTGTGCTTCATCTGACTTCTAGTAATTCACCTATTAAAACTCCAAAATAAATACTTCTACATCCTCGCAGCATTCCCAATCACCATAGCACTCTACGGAACTATATTTCAAATATTTGGATGAATAGAATGCCCCAAAACAGACTCAGCAATCCCAATGTGCTTTATATCTCTCTGATTATTCTCAGGGCTTACCTTGTGTAAGTATTTGATATCGAGGAAATAATTTCTATTGCTTTTTATTATTATAAAGTTATTATATAACTAATATTATATTAATTACATATCATAAATGTGAGATTTTTCAGTTATAGAAGAAGAAAATGGGATTGATTCATCAGAGAAAAATGATTTTTTTAAACTAGTAAGATCAGATGAATCACTCAATACACAATCGTATGTATTCAATAAAATGGCTAAGATATTAGCACCTAAACTCTGACACGAACTACATCTAGCTTTTGATAATAATAGTTGAAGCCTATTAGGATGATATGCATTATGAAAGATGCAGTACTTTATTTGGCTGCAAGCCATAAGAAATAATCACTTTAGTGAACTTGAACAACTTGCTCTTCATAAATTAAAAGATGAGTGATCAAAATATTTATCATATGAACATATGCCAAATAAAGATTCTCTTATACAACTACTTTGAGATGTAAAAGTAGCCTCATACATGATTCCTACAAGTCATGATGTTCAAGATGAACTCATACATAATGATTCATGGAGTGAAGTTTTGGATATAAATGGTGATAGAATCCCTGGTAGAATAAATTCAGACCTGAGTTACATTCAAAGAAACCTACAAAATAATGCCTAACAGCATTTTTTTTTGTCTTTTTTGGGTTTCACCATACCATATCTCACATGAATAAAAAACTGGCTCGAAATCTACTCTATGGTTTCATATTGCTCAACATTGTGGCACTATGGTATTTTAGCTATACCGATCACCCAATCTGGAGCATTGAAATGATTCAGCAATTTTTGGCTGGGCAAAATATGTTTATCGCGCTGTTTATCTATACTATCTTGATGATCTTGCGAGGTCTCACGCTCTTCCCTGGAACTCCTATGATGCTACTCGCTGCCATACTGTTCCCAACACTCTATGCTGTTATTGCTATCGAAATAGCCGTACAATGCTATATACTCATTATATATAAGTACAGTGAAGTACTCGACTTCAAAGTTCCTAAAAAAATTATGCTCTATGAGCAGCGGGTCGAAAAATACGGAATACCTTACATTATGGCTATTTGTCTGATTCCTGGAATGTCTATGAATGTTCTCGCTTATTTTCTCTCGGCACTTAAAATACCACTTAAAACACAAATGATTGGTATATGACTGTGAAGTGTTATCTCAATATTTGTATATCTCTCAGCCTTTGAAAAGCTCTTTGAGCTCTCTACTTAAGATTGCCTTTAGGGGCTTTTTTAATATGCTTAATATTATATAGTTTATAAACTCTACATTATGATAATATTTTGGTATATTTTAGTTCTCATCGGAGCTGCATTATTTCTCGTAGCAATCTATGATAGATTCTTTCAAACAAAAAATTTAGTATACGCGAACTTTCCACTAGTTGGAAGAATGCGATATGTTATGCACGAACTTCGACCTTTTATTCGACAGTATTTTTTCGATGATAACGAATTTGTAAATCGAGTCGCTATTGATTGGATCTTAAATGCAGCTGCTTGAAATTCTGGATATTTTTCATTTGATAAATTTGATTCTACCAGAGAACTTCACAACGGTGAATACGCTATGATTCATTCATCAACTCCACTCAATTCAGATGAAACAGATCCTAAATTTCCACTTGTATGAGCCAAGCGAAAAATACCATTTCAAATGCAATCGTTCATTTATAGATCTGCCATGAGTCTAGGTGCCATAGGGTTTGAAGCCACAGCTGCTATGGCAGCATGATGTGCTGATGCAAAAGCTCCATTTAATACGGGTGAGGGATGATTTGCAGTGCAACATATTCCAAGAGTACAATTCAAAAAATCTAGAAAATTTTTCAAATACATAGAAATGTCTTCTCTCGAAACAAGTATCTATAAACTCGTTCCAGGAATCAGAATGAAAAATAGATATCTTGATCTACTCAAAAATAACAAAATAGCTGATGGTAAACAGGATCTCTACCTATTTTGTAAAGATAGCTTTGTATTCTACACAATAGACTGGTCAGCAGATCTTAAACATTTCCCAAAACAATGAGAGCTCACAGATGAATTTGGTCACGTAATACTGCAAATTGGTTCATGATTATATGGTTTGAAAAAACATACTACAGACGGAAGTATAGAATTCAATTGGACTCGGTTCCAAAAAATAATGTCATTTTGTAGAGCTATCGAGATTAAACTCGCTCAATGAGCGAAGCAAAGTGGATGAATACTCAAAGCCATTAAAAACACTCCTACTATTGCAGAAATCAGATGAGTAGAACCAGGTCATGATTTAATCTCACCAAATAGATTTCCTTTCTATGAAAATGGAAAAGAAAAAGAATTCTTTGAATTTATGAATGAACTTTCTGATAAATCTGGATGAAAACCAGTATGATGTAAAATTGTTATTTCAGATGCATCCAATATAGAA
>Ga0208544_10000886_pt1 | contig 21821 bp, 19 predicted proteins | sample DEB08_DNA_9_FD_184526 | JGI IMG/M metagenome (GOLD analysis project Ga0208544, IMG submission 184526) | Aqueous microbial communities from the Delaware River and Bay under freshwater to marine salinity gradient to study organic matter... | ecosystem: Environmental > Aquatic > Marine > Coastal ... | reverse complement strand
CAATTTTGCGATGTCGATGGACATCTCGGTCTATTCTTTCACCGCCGTGATGCAGCGGGCGGAAAAGATGATGAACAGCGGCGGCAGCGCGGTCACGCTGACCTATTACGGGGCCGAAAAAGTAATGCCACATTATAATGTGATGGGCGTGGCCAAGGCCGCCCTTGAGGCCTCCGTCAAATATCTGGCCGAAGACCTTGGCAAGGACGGCATCCGCGTCAACGCCATCTCCGCCGGTCCGATCAAGACACTCGCGGCCTCCGGCATCGGGGACTTCCGTTATATCATGAAATGGAACGAATATAATTCGCCCCTGCGCCGCAATGTCACCATTGAGGACGTCGGCAAGGCCGCCTTGTTCCTGCTCAGCGATCTGGGCAGCGGCACCACAGGTGAAAACCTGCATGTGGACGCAGGCTATCACGTGGTCGGCATGAAGGCCGTCGACGCCCCCGATATGTCCAAGGAATAACCCTGGCGGCGGCCCCTACCACAGGTACCGCTGCAGTTTGAAGTCTCGACCGCTCAGCGGCCCTGTTTGAAAGGTAAAGCATGACCGACACCCGCCTGCCGCATGAAAAGGGTTTCCACATCTCATGGGATCAGATCCACCGCGACAGCCGCGCGCTGGCCTGGCGCTTGGATGGCATGGGACCGGATGGCGGCGCATGGCGCGCCGTGGTCGCAATCACCCGCGGCGGCATGGCCCCGGCCATGATCGCAGCACGTGAGCTGGACATCCGCACGGTCGATACGATCTCGATCAAATCCTATGACCACCAACAACAGGCACAGGCGCAGATCCTGAAATCACCCGACGATACGCTGATGGGCGACGGCACCGGGATTCTCATCATCGATGATCTGGTCGATTCCGGAAAAACCCTTGAAATCGTGCGCGCGAAATACCCCAAGGCCCATTTCGCCACAGTCTACGCCAAGCCAAAGGGCCGGCCACAGGTCGACACTTTTATCACCGAAGTCAGCCAGGATACCTGGATTTTCTTCCCCTGGGACATGGCGCTGCAATATGTCGAACCCTACCGCGGCAAGGACTAGGCCTGCAGCCCCCTCTTTTTGGCCGTAAATACCTCGGGGAGTGTGAGGGGCAGCGCCCCTCGCTCCGCCCTCTCAACAGGACGCCCACTGATGAACAAACCCCGCACCGCCGCCACCTTCCCGCCTCCCGTGATGGAGGCCCGCCGCTGGCTTGACGGCGTGACCCAACCCGCAGACCGCCCCCTGATCAACGTCAGCCAAGCCGCCCCGGTGGAACCCCCGCCCCAGGGCCTGCGCCAAGCCATCGCCGATGCCGCCCTCACCCGCGATGAGGCCCATCTGTATGGTCCGGTGCTGGGCATGCCGGACTTGCGCCGCGAACTGGCATCCCAAACCAGCGCGCATTACAACGCACAGGTCAGCGCGGATCAGGTCTGCATCACCTCTGGCTGTAACCAGGCCTTCGCTGCCGCGATTGCCACGCTCTGCGGTGAAGGCGACGAGGTGATCTTGCCAACCCCCTGGTATTTCAATCATAAAATGTGGCTCGACATGGCAGGCGTCACCAGCGTGGCGCTGCGCACCGACAGCAATCTTTTGCCCGACCCCTATGATGCCGCGGGGCTGATCACCGCCAAGACCCGCGCCATTGCATTGGTCAGCCCGAACAACCCGGCAGGTGTTGAATACCCCGCCGATCTGATGCAGGCCTTCTATGATCTGGCAAAGGTGCGCGGCATTGCCCTGATCACCGATGAAACCTATCGCGACTTTGACAGTCGCAGCGGCCCGCCGCATCACCTGTTCCAGCAGGACAATTGGCAAGACACGTTGATCCACCTCTATTCCTTCTCCAAGGCATACCGGCTGACAGGCCACCGGGTCGGCGCGATGATCACAAGTCAGGCGCGGCTGGCCGAGGTCGAGAAATTTCTCGACACGGTCGCCATTTGCCCCAGTCAGCTGGGACAATATGCAGCGCTGTGGGGCATGCAGAACCTGCGCCAGTGGCTGGCGGCCGAGCGGGACGAAATCCTGGCCCGGCGTGCCGCGATCACGGCGCATATGCCCAAACTGGCCGACAAGGGCTGGCAGCTCTTGGGTCTGGGCGGCTATTTCGCCTATATGCAGCACCCTTTCGCGATCAGTTCCGCCGAACTCGCCCCCAGGCTTGTCAAGGACGCAGGCATCCTTTGCCTGCCGGGCACGATGTTCTATCCCGACAGCGATCCCAACGGGGCCCGCCAGCTGCGCATCGCCTTTGCAAACCTTGATGCGCAAGGGATCGGCACGCTGTTTGACCGGTTGGCGGCCCTGCCACCATCATAGCCCCCTTGCCCCGCCTCCCAGCACCGCTTAGACACGCATCTGACGCGCTAGAAAGGGACGGCTCAGATGGCAAAAAGCTCTGGTATCGGAAAGACCGCAATGTGGATCTTGATGGGTCTGCTGATCCTCGGTCTGGGTGGTTTTGGTGCGGTGAACCTATCAGGTAACATCCGCAGTCTTGGCACCGTGGGCAGCAAGGCCATTCCAGTCGATACCTATGCGCGCCAGTTGCAAAACGAAATCCGCGCCATCGAACAGCAAACCGGCCAACCCCTGCCCTTTGCCCGCGCGCAGGAAATCGGACTTGACCGTGCCGTGCTGCAGCGTCTGGTCCGCAACCGGGCATTGGACCATGAAACAGACCTGCTCGGCCTGTCCATCGGCGACACCTCCCTGCGCGAGGAAATCCTTCAGATTGGGGCCTTTCAGGGCGTGAACGGTGAATTTGACCGCGAAGGATACCGCTTTGCCCTCCAACAAGGCGGGCTGACAGAGGCCGAGTTTGAGACATCGCTACGCGAAGAAGCCGCCCGGACCTTGCTGCAAGGGGCCATCGTCGGCGGTGTCCGCATGCCACCCGCCTATGCCGAAACGCTGGTGAACTATGTGGGTGAGCAGCGCAGCTTTACCTGGACCAGACTGGCCGCAGAAGACCTGGCCTCCCCCATATCAACCGTGACTGACGCCGACTTGCGCAGCTTTTACGATGCCAACACAGACCGTTTCATGCTGCCCGCCACCAAGATGATCACCTATGCCCTGCTCACGCCGGACGCGCTGTTGGGCGAGGTGGACGTCCCCCTCGAAGAAATCCGCGCCGAATATGATGCGCGTTCAAACGACTACAGCCAGCCCGAACGCCGCCTGGTCGAACGTCTGGTCTTTGCCGATGAAGAAGCCGCCAATCAGGCGGCGGCCGCATTGGAAGTCGGCGGCACCACCTTCCGCGCCCTGGTCGAAGACCGTGGCCTGACCTTGGCGGATGTCGATCTGGGCGATGTGGACCGGCTGGAACTTGATGCCGCCGGTGAGGCCGTCTTTGCCGCCGAGGTTGGCGAGGTCAAAGGCCCCCTGCCCAGCTCCCTGGGGCCAGCCCTGTTCCGGGTGAACGGCATCCTGCCCGCCCAGAACACCACCTTTGAAGAGGCCAGCGCGGAATTGCGCGATGAGCTGGCCCTGACCCGCGCGCTGCGCGCCGTTGAGGTCCGCGCACAGGATCTGGATGACCAACTGGCCGGTGGGGCCACGCTGGAACAACTGGCCACCGAGACCAAAATGGAACTTGGCACGATTGCTTGGGACCCTGAAACCAGCGAAGGCATCGCCGCCTATGGCGATTTCCGCCAAGCCGCAGCAGCACTGAAGCCGGGCGATTTCCCAAAAATCGAGCAGCTTGAGGATGGCAGCATCTATGCGATGCGCCTGGACGAGGAACTGCCCGAACGCCCCATGCCCTTTGAGGAGGCGGCCGAAGCAGTCCGCGCCGCTCTCGAGGCAGAGCGCACCGTGGCCGCCCTGACCACGCAGGCGGCCACCTTGGTCGCCAGCCTTGACGAGGAAACAACCTTCGAGACCGCAGGTCTGACGGCCTTTGTCGAGACCGATCAAACCCGCTCTGCCTTTATCAATGACACGCCACAAGGTTTCATGGCGCAGGTCTTTGACATGCAGGTCGGCGGCGTGACCGTCCTGCCCGGTGAGGACGATGTCGTGATCGTGCGCCTGGATGCCATTACACCGGCCTCTGCAGATGCAGACAGCACAGCCTTGCTGAGCCAGCTCGGGGCGCAGATGAACCAGACCCTGGCGCAGGATCTGTTCAACATCTACGCCGATGACGTCCTGCGCCGCGCCGGCCCCCAGGTGGACCAGCGCGCCCTGCAGGCCGTCCATGTGAACTTTCCCTAACCAGACCAAAGGCATCCCATGGCCCTGATCCCCGAGTTTGACCATTTCGCCCAAGGCTATGCGGCGGGCAGGAACCAGATCGTCTATACCCGGCTGGCGGCAGATCTGGACACGCCCGTCTCGCTCATGCTCAAGCTGACCGGGGCGGCAGAAAATGGCTTTGTGCTGGAATCCGTGACCGGGGGGGAAGTGCGCGGGCGCTATTCGATCATCGGGATGAAGCCGGATCTGATCTGGCGTTGCCGGGGCGAAACCTCTGCCATCAACCGCGCTGCGCGTTATGACGCCGAAGCCTTTGAGGATGTCCCGGGCAATCCTCTGGACGTCCTGCGCGCGATCATCGCGGAATCCAAAATCGACCTGCCCGAAGACCTGCCCCAGGCCGCGGCCGGTCTGTTTGGCTATTTGGGGTATGACATGATCCGTCTGGTGGAACATCTGCCCAATGTGAACCCCGACCCTCTGGGCCTGCCCGATGCGCTGATGCTGCGCCCGTCGGTCATCGCGGTGCTGGACGGTGTCAAAGGTGAGGTGACGATCGTCTCGCCCGCTTGGGTATCTGATGGACAGACCGCCCGTGCCGCCTATGCACAGGCCGCCGAAAGGGTGATGGATGCGGTGCGCGATCTGGAACGCGCCATGCCCGGCACCAGCCGCAATCTGGGCGATGCCGCCGAGGCCCCGCCCCCCGTCAGCAACTTCACCCGCGACGCCTATAAGGCCGCCGTCGAAAAGGCCCGCGACTATATCGTGGCGGGTGATATCTTTCAGGTGGTCCCCAGCCAACGCTGGGCACAGGAATTCACCCAGCCGCCCTTTGCGCTTTACCGCAGCCTGCGGCGGACGAACCCCTCGCCTTTCATGTTTTATTTCAACTTTGGCGGTTTCCATGTCGTCGGGGCCAGCCCCGAAATCCTGGTACGTGTCTTTGGCAATGAAATCACGATACGACCCATTGCCGGTACCCGGCCGCGCGGGGCCACCCCCGAAGAGGACCGCGCATTGGAAATTGACCTGATGTTGGATGAAAAGGAACTGGCAGAACATTTGATGCTGCTGGATCTGGGGCGCAACGACGTCGGCCGCGTGGCCAAGATCGGCAGCGTGCGCCCCACCGAAGAATTCATCGTTGAGCGGTATAGCCACGTGATGCATATCGTCTCCAATGTGGTGGGTGAGCTGAAGGAAGGCGCTGACGCATTGGACGCCTTTTTTGCCGGCATGCCCGCAGGCACCGTTTCAGGGGCACCAAAAGTGCGGGCCATGGAAATCATCGACGAACTGGAACCCGAAAAGCGTGGCCTTTATGGCGGCGGTGTCGGCTATTTCAGCGCCGGGGGGGACATGGATATGTGCATCGCGCTGCGGACAGCCGTGATCAAGGATGAGACCCTTTATATTCAGGCAGGTGGCGGCGTGGTCTACGACAGCGATGCCGAGGCCGAATATATGGAGACCGTCCATAAGTCGGGCGCGATCCGGCGGGCAGCTGCGGATGCTTCCCGATTTGATGGCACGGGACGGAACTGAACATGCCCAATGCGCGCCCCGCATTTGAAATTGCCGGACGCAGCATCGCGGCCGGGACGTCCCATACAATCACCCTGCCGGTGTCAATTCTGCCCGATCACACCCCCGTCGGCCTGCAGCTGCAAATCCATCACGGCAAGCGGGCGGGCCCGACCATGTTTGTCAGTGCCGCCGTGCATGGGGATGAGGTCATCGGCGTCGAGATCGTCCGCCGCCTGATCCGCGCACCCCAGCTCAAATCCCTGCGCGGCACGCTGTTGATTGTGCCGGTCGTCAATTCCTATGGGTTTCTGTCCCGGTCGCGGTATCTGCCGGACAGGCGCGACCTGAACAGATGTTTCCCCGGTCACCCCTCGGGGTCGCTGGGATCGCGGCTGGCGCATATCTTTTTGCAAGACGTCGTGCTGCGCTGTCATTTTGGCATCGATCTGCATTCTGCCGCCATCCACCGCACCAACCTGCCGCAGGTCCGCATTTCTCCGGGCGACAGCGTGACCCGCAAGATGGCCGTTGATTTCGGGGCCCCCGTGGTGCTGACCTCGCCGCTGCGCGATGGCTCGCTGCGCGCGGTTGCCGCCAAACACGGGACCTCCGTTGTGCTGTACGAGGCGGGCGAAGGTCTGCGATTTGATGAAATGGCAGTGCGTGCCGGGCTGGCGGGTATCCTGCGCGTGATGCGCGGCCAGGACATGTTACCCGCCAAGGGGATCGCCCATGCAAAGACCAGCCCACATATGTGCACCAGTTCCACCTGGTTGCGCGCCCCTGCCGGCGGGCTGCTGCGCACCTTCCGGGGCGAAGGAGAAACCGTGGCGCGCGGTGATGTGCTGGCCACCGTCTCGGACCCTTTCGGTGCCGTTGAGACGGATCTGGTGGCCCCAAGCCCCGGCATCCTGATCGGCCGCGCCATCCTGCCGGTCGTCAATGAGGGCGACGCCGTCTTTCACCTGGCACGGCTGAGCCCCAAGGCAGACGGAGATACGGTGGACGATCTGGCAACCCAGCTTGAGACTGACCCGCTGTTCGATGAGGACGAAATCATCTGATCATTGCCGGACCGGGGCGTGGCACTATCTCTGACCCATCCAATCATAGGTCCAGCCATGTTGAAATATGTCCTTGCCGCCATGATCCTCGGTGCATCCCCGGCGCTGGCCGATCTGACCATGACCTTTCGCGAAGGTGCCCCCAAGGACAGGTTTACCCTGACCAATACAGGGGATTGCCCTGTGCCCGCGATCAAAGTCACCCTTGATCTGGGCACCGCACCTGCCGGTCTGATCTTTGACGTTTCCGGCAGCGGCGCGGGTGTGCAGGTGTTCCAACCCTTTGAACTGGTCGCCGGAGCCGAGCATCTGCGCACCCTGCCAGAGGTGCAGGACGGCGACAGTGCCATCGCGTTTGACCTGACCGGCCTTGGCAAGGGGCAGCAGCTGATCTTTACCATAGATGTGGATGACACCGGCGGTGGCCGGGAGATCACGGTAAACGGGTCGGAAATATCAGGGGCCAGCCTGCGTGCGGCATTTGGCACGCAGGTGATCACGGGAATTTTTGATGAGCGGGCACAGGCGGTAATCCCGCAGGCACCCTGCACCTGATCACGGCTGCAGTGATCTGCGGGGAAACCGTCCTGCTACGAAAGCGCGCGAAACCCTACTCTGGGTCGCGTTTCAGCACGGCTGAAACCGGGGCAAGCGCCACCTGCCCCGCGCGGTCCTGCAATCCCCACAGCAACAACGCAGAGATGGTATCGGGCCGCAGCCTGCCCAGCATGATCACAGCCCCCTCCTGTCCGGCCTTGAACGCGGCCTGATCGAGGAACCGGCGGATCACCACGGCATTTTGGCCCTTGCTGTCAAAATCGCGAAAGATCGGCGTCGCGGGCACGCCTTCTTTGCGGGCCAGTTTGGGCATCGTGTTCAGCCCCTTGTCTTGTGTCACCAGACCGTGGCCGGTCTGCGCAAGGATCGCCGTGACCTGATCACCAACCTCGCGCGAACCTTGCAGGCCGCCCCCGGCCCCTTCCAGCACCCCGACCACGTCGCTTAGCTGTGGCAGGATGGCCCCCAGTGTCGTCTCTGCATCGCTGGGCTCTGCCCCTTCCGGCAGATCAATCATTGCCAGCACCTCAAATCCCTTTTCGCGAAACAGCGTCATCCTTTCGGCGGCATCAGGCATGCTGCTGTCCACCGCAAAACTGATCGGATAGGGAAAGCTGCGCAAGGCGGCAAGACCTGCCGCGCCAGAGGTCGGGCTGGACCCATTGTCGATCAACACAATGCTCATCAAGGGTTTGTTTTCAGAATTTTCAAAAGGTTCGGCAAAAACGGCGATGGGCCGGGTGTCCCCCTGCGCCGCCTCGCCGCTGCTTTGCTGTTCTGCGGCGGCGGGGGCCGCACTGGGGGCCAGGCGGTTGACCGCCACGCCTGTATCACGGTCGGTCAATGGCACCGCGGGGGTGCCGATCTGCGGCCCCTCTGCAGGGGCTGGCATGGCCAGAATACCGTCATCCGCTCTATTGCCATCATCTTCTGTGCGCTCTGCATCGGCAACCTCTGGGGTTGCGGCAGCGGGTGGCGTCACGGGCGACGGCAAGGCAGCAAGTTCGGTGTCCTGTGCTGCCGCATTGTCTGGCGCGGGTTGTGTTGCGGCCCTGTCTGCATCGGCACCGGCGTCGGTTTGCTCAGTTGCGACGGCTGCGCCCTCTTGCGCCATGGCCTGCCCGCTTTCGGGCTCAGGGGCTGGGGCAGCCTCAAAGGCGCTTTGCACCGGGTCGGCGGCCGGTTGCGGGGGCTGGGCAGGTTCGGTGCTGATGGACAGGCTGTCGGCCGCTTGCGGCTCCATCGGTGCAAGAGCCTGCGGATTGGGGAAAACCGGATCTTCGCTTTGCGGGGCGGCGCTGCCATTGTCCAAGACAGCAGCCGGGGCGGCCAGATTATCCGCCTTTCCCGTTTGCGGTGCTGCGGCCGATGACAGGGTATCGCTATCAAGACTGCTGAGCGTGTCCCGCACCGGGGCTGTCGCCTGAGGGGCATCGGCCACCGCAGGTGCCATGTCCTGTGCCGGGTTGGATGCGCCAACGGTATCGGACAATTCTGCGGTCTGGCCGTCAGGTGCCACTGCATCAGGTGCCAGTGTTTCGCCGGGGGCCAAAGCACCCACCAGCGGTGACTGCGGCAATGGCGACATGACAGAGGCAACCCCTGCCACACCAATGCTGAGTACGCCACCCCAAAGGGCACCAGCCAGAAATCCCCGTGCCATCTTGCTCTCCTGCTCTTTTGATCACCTTGCCTTGGGCGATCTTGGTCGATTTGACTGGCCCACGCTCTTGACGGCGCGCGGCAAGCCTGAACATCTATGCACCTTATATACCCCGGCCCATGGCGATGTCTCCAGCCTTAAGCCTTCCTCTGATGCAAAGAATTGACCATTGTTGCTGCTTATCGATAACTACGACAGCTTTACCTATAACCTGGTTCATTATCTGGGCACCCTTGGCGCGGATGTCCAGGTGCACCGCAATGACAAGCTGAGCGTCGCTGACGCGCTGGCGATGCAGCCTGCGGGCATCTTGCTGTCGCCGGGGCCTTGTGACCCCGATCAGGCCGGCATCTGCCTGGCGCTGACACAGGCTGCCGCTGAAAACGCAATCCCGCTGCTGGGGGTTTGCCTGGGTCACCAGACCCTGGGTCAGGCCTTTGGCGGCAAAGTGGTGCGTGCGGGCGAAATCGTTCATGGGAAAATGGGCCAGATGCACCATGATGGCAGCGGTGTCTTTGCAGGGCTGCCCACGCCCTTTGCCGCAACCCGCTATCATTCGCTGGTGGTGGAGCGCGCAAGCCTGCCCGATTGCCTGCATGTCACAGCACAGCTTGAGGATGGCACGATCATGGGCCTGCAGCACCGCGACCTGCCGCTGCATGGCGTACAATTTCACCCGGAATCGATCCGCTCAGAGCATGGCCATGCCCTGCTGCAAAATTTCCTGAATGAAATGAAGGTGCCCGCATGAGTGACGCGCTGAAACCCCTGATTGATGCCGCCGCCAACGGGCCGCTGACCCGTGAACAGGCCGCCGCCGCCTTTGAGATCCTGTTTGAAGGCGAAGCGACGCCCAGCCAGATCGGCGGCTTCCTGATGGCGCTGCGCACGCGGGGCGAAACCGTCGACGAATATGCCGCTGCCGCATCGGTGATGCGCGCCAAATGCCACGCGGTCAATGCACCCGCAGGGGCGATGGACATCGTGGGCACCGGCGGCGATGGCAAGGGCACGCTCAATATCTCGACCGCCACCGCCTTTGTGGTGGCAGGCGCAGGCGTGATCGTGGCCAAACACGGCAACCGCAACCTCAGTTCCAAATCCGGGGCGGCGGATGCGCTGACACAGATGGGCCTGAACGTCATGGTCGGCCCCAAGGTCGTCGAACGTGAACTGGCAGAGGCCGGCATCGGTTTCATGATGGCCCCCATGCACCACCCGGCGATTGCCCATGTGATGCCAACGCGGTCCGAACTGGGCACGCGCACCATTTTCAACATCCTTGGCCCTTTGACCAACCCCGCAGGCGTCAAACGCCAGCTGACCGGTGCCTACCGCCGCGATCTGATCCGCCCGATGGCGGAAACACTGCAGGCGCTGGGATCTGAAAAGGCATGGCTGGTCCATGGCTCTGATGGCACGGATGAGCTGACCATCACCGGCGTCAGCTGGGTTTCAGGCCTGGCCGATGGCAGCGTCACCGACTTTGAGATCCATCCAGAAGATGCAGGCCTGCCCGTGCATCCCTTTGAGGCCATCGTCGGCGGCACCCCCGAAGAGAACGCACGTGATTTCAACGCCTTGCTGGCAGGTCAGCCCTCTGCCTACCGCGATGCCGTATTGCTGAATGCAGCCGCCGCATTGCTGGTCGCTGATGCCGCACCTGACCTTGAAACAGGTGTCGACATGGCCCGCGCCAGTATCGATTCCGGTGCCGCCAAGCAAAAGATTGCCCGCGTCGCGGAAGTCTCGCATCAAAAATGACGGTTTTTGATCTGTCCCGGCTGGGGGGCTGGGCCGATTTGCCCTTTTTCACCCGGAACTTGCCGCAGATCGAGGCCACGCTGGCACAGGAGATGCGGCCGGTCTTTCCACCGTCAAACGCGGTGTTTCACGCGCTGGAACGCAGCCAACCGCAGGACACCCGCGTGGTGATACTGGGTCAGGACCCCTATCACACGCCCGGCAAGGCCGATGGGCTGGCCTTTTCGATCCCGCAGGATTTTGGCGGAAGGCTGGACAGTCTTGGTAATATTTTCAAAGAGATAGAGACCGATCTTGGTCTGACCCGCAGCCGCACGGACCTGCGCGATTGGGCCGATCAGGGTGTCTTGCTGCTCAATACCGCGCTCAGCGTGCCGCAGGGGGCCGCCAAGGCCCATGCCAAACTGGGCTGGGATGTGCTGGTGCACCAGGTGCTGGAGCGTCTGGCAGATCAACCGCGTGCCTACCTGCTGTGGGGGGGACCGGCGCAAAAGGCGGCCAATCGGGTCCCGACCCAGAAAAACCTCAAGATCGAAAGCGCCCATCCCTCGCCCCTGTCGGCGCATCGCGGTTTTTTCGGCTCTCGCCCCTTCAGTCGGACCAATGCGTGGTTGCAGGCACAGGGCTTCCAGACCATAAACTGGGCCAACCCGGAGGAAAAATGACCGATACAATCCTGGACAAGATCAAAGCCTACAAGCTTGAAGAAGTCGCCGCAGACAAAGCCGCAACCCCCCTCGCGGAGGTTGAGGCTGCCGCCCGCAACGCATCACCCGTGCGCCCTTTTGCCGATGCCCTGCATGACGCGGCCCGCGAAGGCTATGCGCTGATTGCCGAGATCAAGAAGGCCAGCCCGTCCAAGGGGCTGATCCGCGCCGACTTTGAACCCGCAGCACTGGCACAGGCCTATGCCGAGGGCGGTGCAACCTGCCTTTCGGTCTTGACGGACAGGCCCAGCTTTCAGGGCGACAAGAGTTTCTTGGTCGAGGCCCGCGCCGCCTGCGACCTGCCCGTCCTGCGCAAGGATTTCATGTATGACACCTATCAGGTGGCCGAAGCCCGCGCATTGGGGGCCGATTGCATCTTGATCATCATGGCCTCCGTATCAGACGCCCAGGCCGCAGAGCTGGAGGATGCCGCAACCCAATGGGGTATGGATGCGCTGATCGAAGTGCATGACGCCGAAGAGCTGGAGCGCGCCACCCATCTCAAAAGCCGTCTTTTGGGCATAAACAACCGCAATCTCAAGACCTTCGAGACCTCTCTTGATACCACGCGGCACCTGTCGAAACTGGTCCCGGCTGACCGTATCATCGTCTCTGAATCCGGGCTGAACAGCCCCAAGGATCTATCGGATATGGCCGTTTTCGGGGCCCGCACCTTTCTGATCGGAGAAAGCCTGATGCGGCAGCAGGATGTGGCACAGGCCACGCGCAGCCTGCTGGCCAATCCACTGACCGCAGGGGGCATGTAATGGCGCTGACACATTTTGACGCCAAGGGCGATGCCCATATGGTGGATGTCTCTGACAAACCCGTCACAGCGCGCATTGCCATCGCTGAGAACCACATCAAGATGCAGCGCGAAACCTTTGATATCATTACTGAAGGTCGTGCAAAGAAGGGTGATGTTCTGGGGGTTGCGCGGCTGGCTGGCATCATGGCTGCGAAACGGACCTCTGATCTGATTCCCCTGTGCCACCCGCTTCCGATCACCAAGGTCAGTATTGATCTGGAACCAGACGCCGATCTGCCCGGCATCCGCATCACCGCCACGGTCAAGACAACAGGCCAGACCGGGGTTGAGATGGAAGCGCTGACAGCAGCCTCCGTCGCCGCGCTGACGGTCTATGACATGAGCAAAGCGGTGGATAAATCAATGGAAATCAGCGGCTTGCGGGTCGTTTTAAAAGACGGCGGAAAATCAGGCCGCTATGACGCCACATGATATCTGTTGAACAGGCCCGCGCGGCACTTTTGAACCTCGTGGCACCGCTGGCGGTTGAACATGTGCCGCTGCGGCAGGCTGCGGGGCGGGTTCTGGCGCAGGATGTTGCTGCCACCCGGACTCAGCCGCCTTTTGCCGCCTCCTCTATGGATGGCTACGCGCTGCGCCGCGCCGAGGTAGAGCCGGATGCGATGTTCAAGGTCGTGGGCGAAGCCGCCGCCGGCCATGGTTTTGCCGGCAGCCTGCGTGCCGGTCAGGCCGTGCGCATCTTTACCGGTGCCCCGATCCCCGATGGGGCAGATTTTGTCGTGATCCAGGAAGACACCACACGGCGGGGCGATCTGATCACGCTGGGTCATAACATCGGCGACAAGGACAATATCCGCCCCGCTGGCGGGGATTTCAAAGTTGGTCAACAGGTCAAGGCCCCGCTGCGGCTGCGCCCCTCTGACATCGCCCTGCTGGCGGCGAAGAACCTGGCTAGCGTTCCGGTCACACGCAAACCTGTCGTGGCGATCCTGGCCACCGGCGATGAACTGGTCCACCCAGGCGAACAGCCCGGACCGGACCAGATCGTGGCATCCAACAGCTTTGGCATCGCCGCCATGCTGGAGGAACACGGGGCAGAGGTGCGCATCCTGCCCATCGCGCGGGATAATGAGGCGTCCTTGAAACAGGCCTTTGCCCTGTCAAAGGGCGCGGATCTGATCCTGACCATCGGTGGGGCATCGGTCGGGGACCATGACATCGTGGCCCCCGTGGCCGCACAATTGGGTCTGGAACAGAGCTTTTACAAAGTTGCCATGCGCCCTGGCAAACCGCTAATGGCGGGCCGCATGGGCGCTGCGGCCATGATCGGCCTGCCCGGCAACCCCGTGTCCGCCATGGTCTGCGGCACGGTTTTCGTGGTCCCAGTTCTGCGTAAGATGCTGGGTTTGGGTGAAGCTGCCCCCGCCCTAGGCCAAGCGCCCCTTGCAGTGCCATTGCCCGCTAACGGCCCGCGCGCGCATTACATGCGTGCCCGGCTGATCGAAGGGGCATTGCACCCCGACACCCGGCAGGATTCGTCGCTGTTGTCCGTGTTGGCGCAGGCCGATGCGCTTTTGGTCCGTCCGGTCGACGACCCGGCACGACAGGCGGGCGAGCCTGTCGATTTCCTGCACATCTGATCAGAGTTGACACAAAACAAGAACATCACTAGAACAAATGAAAACCATTTGTCTGGAGGCTTTTGCAGTGCTGACCAAAAAACAACTCGATCTATTGGCGTTCATCCACAAGCGTGTGCAGCGCGACGGGGTGCCGCCCAGCTTTGACGAGATGAAGCTGGCGCTGGATCTGCGGTCAAAGTCGGGCATTCACCGCCTGATCACTGCCTTGGAGGAACGCGGGTTTATCCGCCGACTGGCCCACCGCGCCCGCGCGATCGAAGTCGTCAAACTGCCCGAAAGCCTTGGTGGTCTGCCTAATCCCGGCTTTGCGCCCCGCGTGATCGACGGTGACAGGCCTGATGCCCCCCCACCTGCGGCAGCGATGGACGTCACGCCCGCCAATGCGTTTGACGTGCCCGTCATGGGCAAGATCGCGGCAGGTGTCCCAATCGAAGCGATCAATCACCAAACCCGCTCTGTCAGCGTGCCCGGCGGCATGATCGCAGGCAGCGGCGATCACTATGCCCTTGAAGTGCAAGGCGATTCGATGATCGACGCAGGCATCAACGACGGCGATGTGGTGGTGATCCGCGAAACCTCCGTCGCGGATGATGGCGATATCGTCGTGGCATTGGTCGATGACAGCGAGGCCACGTTGAAGACCTTCCGCCGCAAGGGCCAGTCCATCGCGCTGGAGGCGGCCAACCCCGCCTATGAAACCCGCGTCCTGCCTGCACATCAGGTCAAGGTGCAGGGCCGTCTGGTCGGGCTGATTCGTACTTACTAAGCGATGGCTACCGCTTTTGCGCTTTGGGCCATGCGGTCCAAAGCCGCTCTCCCGAAGTTTGGCGCGCCGTTGTGATCTGCCAACCGGTGCCCGCCTTGCGCAGGGCGACCGCCCCGGTTTCCTTCAGCCGTGGCGGATCGAACAGCAAACATCCCTGCCCCACCAGCTGCGCCGCAACTGCCGTCGCCACGACGACCTGATCTGCCGTACAACTGTCAAAGGCCGCCACCGCGCGCTTGCCCGACAGATGCACCAAGCTGCCCGCCTGCCACAGTTTGGACGCCGCCTGTTGACTGGCACCGCTGCCGTCATTCTCCAGCCAGTTGCGGGCAACAAAACCCGCCCCCTTGGCCTTGCTCAGCGCGCGGCCATCCGGTGTCATGACACCTACCAAACCGCCCGTATCGGCAATCAACACGTCAGGCCGGCTGGCCCCGTGCCACAGCACAAAGCTGAGGCCCATAGCCGCCAGCCCGGCCCATCGTAATCGCCCCTGCCACAGGATCAACATCAAGAACCCAAGTGCCAGCAGCGGCAGAACCCAGCCCCCCGGCCCGATCACGTAGCCCCGCGCGCCGTCAATCGCGGCGACCCAATGGGCAACGCCCAATATCCAGTCCAGCCCCAGTCCCATCGCCCAAAGCCCGATCCAGTCCAGTCCAAGAGGGGCCAGAACCAAGGCAAGAACCGCAGCCGGGATCACCAGCACCCCCATCAGCGGAACCGACAGCAGATTGGCGATCAGCCCGTAATGGGCGATGGCGTTGAAATGCGCCGCAGCGATCGGTGCCGTGGCAATGCCGGCCACGGCAGAAGACACAAAGGTGGCAAAAGCCGGTCTGGCCCATCGGGGCAGGAAATCGTGCTCCAGGTTTCGGATCCAGCCAAAGACCGCCACAAGCGCCGTTGTGGCCGCAAAGGACATCTGAAAGCCCGGACCCATCAAGGCCTCTGGCCGCAGGACCAGCACGATCGTGGCCGCCACCGCGACAGCACGCAACGACATGGCCCGCCGCCCCAAGATCAAGGCGGCCAGCGCAACTGCAACCATGATAAACGCCCGCTGCGTCGCCACATTGCCCCCTGACAGCGCCAGATAGCACGCAGCAGCGATCAGCGCGGCAATGGCCGCAATCCCCTTGGTCGGCCAGCGCAATGCGACGCCAGGATGCAGCGACAGGATCAGCCTGAACGCCCCAAAGACCACAGCCGTCAGCAGCCCCATATGCAGCCCCGATATCGCCAGCAGATGCGCAAGATTGCTGGCCCGCAGCGCATCCAGCGCATCGCGAGAGATCGCACTGCGGTCCCCAGTGGTGATGGCTGCGGCAAAGCCGCCCGTATCGCCGCCCAGCCGGGCCTGCACCCGTTCAGATGCGGCCATGCGAATCCGAAACACCATCAATCCCGCCTGCCCCTCATCAGCGCTGGCGGCCCCCATCAAGGGGACCCTGCTATAGCCCACGGCCCCCAGCCGCGCAAACCAGGCATGGCGCTGAAAATCAAAGCCGCCCGGTTCAACCGGCCCTGAAGGGGGGGACAGATGTGCGGTGGTCATCACCCGCAACCCCGGCGTGGGCGCAATCCCTGCCGTGCCTTTGGCGTGCAAGGATATCCGCACCCGCCTGGGTGTCCGATCTGGTGGAATACGGTCCAGCCGGACCTGGTCCAGCGTCAGGCGCACCGCGTCAGATTGGCTGCGGTCGATGGCAATCACCCTGCCTTCCACCGGACCGTAATAGCGCCAGCCCAGAACCGGCTCTGCCACCGCATGAGACCGACCTGCCGCCAGCAAGAACCCAACCAGACATAATGCGATTGCCACAGGCAGCGGTGCCGCCCCCTCTGGCAGCACGCGGGCCGTTCCCAGCAACGCAAGCGCCCCCGCCAGTGCCGCGGCCAAAAGCGGCATCTGCGGCTCGAACCCCAAACCGAAATAGGTCCCGATGCCCACCGCCAGACAGACCGGCACCCAGCCCAGCATATGCCCCCGCTGGGCGCGCATCACGCCTTCGGGCAAGGCCAACAGACGCTTTGATAACTGGACGACACGGCCCATGCTTGCCCCCGTTCACCGCACTGGATAGACAGTGATCAAAATCTACCGGGTTGTTGGTTAGCAAAGTGTAAACACCACGCTTTCCCGCCCCAGGTCAGCAAAGAAAGAACTGTCATGTCCGCGCCCGTCGTCACCCGTTTTGCCCCTTCTCCCACCGGTTATCTGCACATCGGGGGCGCGCGCACCGCGCTGTTCAACTGGCTCTATGCGCGGGGACGCGGCGGCCAGTTCCTGTTGCGGATCGAAGACACCGACCGCGCCCGGTCAACACCGGAGGCCACCGCAGCGATCCTTCAAGGGCTGGCGTGGCTGGGTCTGGATCATGACGGCGAAATCGTCAGCCAATTTGAAAATGCCCCCCGCCATGCCGAAGTGGCACTTGCACTTTTGGAGCAGGGCAAAGCCTATAAATGTTTTGCCTCACAGGACGAAATCACCGCATTCCGCGACGCGGCCAAGGCTGCGGGCCAAAGCACGCTCTACCGTTCACCCTGGCGCGATGCCGCCCCTGACAGCCATCCCGATGCACCTTACGTGATCCGGATCAAGGCACCGCTGGAGGGCCAGACAATCATCCGCGACCAGGTGCAAGGGGATGTGACAATCGCCAATGCCCAGCTGGATGATATGGTGCTGCTGCGCTCAGACGGGACACCGGTCTATATGCTGGCCGTTGTGGTGGATGATCACGACATGGGCGTGACCCATGTGATCCGGGGCGATGACCACCTCAACAACGCTGCACGCCAGATGATGATCTATGACGCGATGGGTTGGGATGTGCCGGTCTGGGCGCATATCCCGCTGATCCACGGCCCTGATGGCAAAAAACTGTCAAAACGCCACGGCGCATTGGGCGCGCAGGAATATCAGGCGATGGGCTATCCCGCAGCCGGCATGCGCAACTATCTGGCCAGACTGGGCTGGAGCCACGGTGACGATGAATTTTTCACCGACGAACAGGCCAAGGAATGGTTCGACCTCAAGGGCATCCGCAAGAGCCCCGCGCAATTTGACCTCAAGAAGCTGGAAAACATCTGTGGTCAGCATATCGCCATCGAGGATGACGCCGCATTGCGGCAAGAATGCGAGGGCTACCTGGCCGCAGCAGACCTGCCCGCCTTGGATGCGCGACAAAGTGATGGGCTGGAGCGTGCGATGTATTGCCTGAAGGAACGCGCCAAGACGTTGCCAGAAATCATTGAAAAAGCACATTTTATTCTGACAGAACGCCCCATTTTGGCAGAGGAGAAGGCGGCAAAAAACCTCGATACGGTATCCCGTGGTATACTCGGGCAATTGACGCCGCATCTGCAGAATGCTAGCTGGAACAAAGAAACGCTGGAGGAGGTGCTAAACGGCTTTGCCGCCGCGCATGACACCAAATTCGGCAAACTCGCGGGTCCCCTTCGGGCGGCACTTGCAGGGCGCGCAGTGACCCCATCTGTTTTTGACATGATGCTTGTGTTGGGACGTGATGAGACCCTCGCCCGATTGACGGATGCGGCAACTGGTTGAGGATTGGGTTAACACCTTCTCAACGCCGCCTGAGATAACAAACGGAACGGCCCCCTGACGGGCCGCGCCGCAGACGGCCCAGCAAAACGCCGCGCCGCCAACAGGACGAAAGGGACCGCATGACAGAGAGCAAAAAATCCGCAACGCTGACCATTGATGGCAAGGAATATGACTTGCCGATATATTCCCCGACCGCAGGGCCGGACGTGCTCGATATTCGCAAGCTTTACGCGCAGGCGAATGTCTTCACTTATGATCCCGGCTTCACCTCCACCGCGTCGTGCGACAGCACCATCACCTATATTGATGGCGATGAAGGTATCTTGCTGCACCGTGGGTATCCGATTGATCAGCTTGCCGGCAAATCCCACTACCTCGAGGTTTGCTATCTGCTGCTGTACGGCAATCTGCCGTCCCCGGCAGAGCTGGAGGATTTCGAAAGCCGTGTGACCACTCACACGATGCTGCACGAGCAGATGATGAACTTTTTCCGCGGTTTCCGCCGGGATGCGCACCCCATGGCCGTTATGGTCGGTGTGGTTGGCGCGATGTCTGCATTCTATCACGATTCAACAGACATCACCGACGAATGGCAGCGCGAGGTCGCGTCGATCCGCCTGATCGCGAAAATGCCGACGATTGCGGCGATGGCCTATAAGTACACCATCGGCCAGCCCTTCGTTTATCCGCGCAATGATCTGGATTACGCGTCCAACTTCCTCAGCATGTGTTTTTCTGTGCCCTGCGAGGACTATGTCGTCGATCCGATCCTCAGCCGCGCGATGGACCGTATCTTTACGCTGCATGCGGATCACGAACAGAACGCATCGACGTCTACAGTGCGACTGGCCTCTTCTTCGGGTGCCAATCCCTTTGCCTGTATTGCCGCCGGTATTGCCTGCCTTTGGGGGCCGGCGCATGGTGGTGCCAACCAGGCCTGTCTTGAGATGCTCAAGGAAATCGGCACGCCCGATCGCATTCCAGAGTTCATTGCACGGGCCAAGGACAAGAACGATCCGTTCCGCCTGATGGGCTTTGGTCACCGGGTCTACAAGAACTTTGACCCCCGTGCCACCGTCATGAAAGAAAGCGCTGACGAAGTGCTGGAACTCTTGGGGGTCGACAACAACCCGATCCTTCAGGTGGCCAAGGAGCTTGAGAAAGCGGCGCTAGAAGATCCGTATTTCGCAGAGAAAAAGCTGTTCCCGAATGTGGACTTCTATTCCGGCATCATTCTTGAGGCGATGGGTTTCCCCACTTCGATGTTCACGCCGATCTTTGCGCTGAGCCGTACAGTCGGCTGGATTTCCCAGTGGAAAGAGATGATCGCGGATCCACAGAACAAGATCGGCCGCCCACGTCAGCTGTATCTGGGCGAAACTGCGCGCGACTACGTCGATATCGAAAAGCGCTGAGCCTCATCAACGTATCTTCAATGCGCCCCGGTTCACACCGGGGCGTTTTGCGTTGATCGGTTTGTCTCTGAATTGGCAACAGATGCGGGCATGAATCAGTCCGTTTTTCCGCCCCTTTTCCGAATCGGAACGGTTTGTTTCAGCACCTTGCCTGATAAATGAGTGGAATTCGGCCCCACTGTTTCATCCGCGATTGCGCTAATCGAAACAGGCTGGCCCGAAACAAGGCAGAATTGCGGCATTGTTTCGGGGCGCTTTACAATAAAACAGCCCGCTTGACCCAGCAAAGCCCCTAACCATAGGTTGGTGAAAGTTGTCCGAAAGGGTGCGTGATGGTTAACGAGTTTGTTGCGATATTTGATCTACTCTTTCTGGGGAGCCTTGGTCTGGTGATGTTGTCATTGCATCCCGGACCCCGCGCGAGGGCCGCTGCCACAACACGTCCGCAGAAGAGGATGAACCCATGACCCAAGGTCGCCAGATAAGCCAATTGCGCTGGGAACGCGCAACCGGAATGCCACCGCTCAGCATGGCGCAAGAACCGATGCCGCAAGGCGCGCTTGTTCCCGATATCCTGCAAGACTGCGACCAGGTTGCCGTTGTCTATTTCAAAGGCCAGACACCGCCAGAGATCACCATAGAGGAGGTCTCGAACTCTGTTCATAAGGTGCTGGCGGATGGGGTCGCTGTGGCGGTCGTGGCGCGCGCCTTTGGTCCGGCCCCTGCGGCCGAGGACGTTCTACTGGTCGAACGCTGCATTTGAAACGGCCCAACATGGGGCCGTTTTTGTTTTCAGATGTTTGGTTTTGGACCTGGTTGTAAACCCTGCCCTCAGAACGCTGTCTGAATGAAATACTTCAACGCGTTAAGAAAGCAGATGCATCCGCGATTGCACGAAACGCGTCAGCGCCCTTCAAAGGTCGCCGCGCGTTTCTCGGTAAAGGCCAACACGCCCTCCTTGAAATCGCGTGATTTGCCGCAAATGCCCTGCTCTTGTGCCTCAAGGGTCAGCTGCTCTTCAAAACCATTGTCCCAGCTGCCCCGAATGGCCGCTTTGACGCCTGCATAGGCAACTGTCGGACCATTGGCCAAATGCGCCGCCTTGGCGCGCCAATGGCTGTCAAACGAGGCGTCTGGCACGGCTTCCCAGATCATCCCCCAATCATCGGCCTGGCGGGCGCTGATCTTGTCTGCGAACAATGCAGCCCCCATCGCCTTGGCGGTGCCCATGGTACGCGGCAAAGTATAGGTGCCGCCTGCGTCCGGGATCAGACCAATGCGCGTAAAGGCCTGCATGAAATAGGCGGATTCAGCGGCAAAAACCACATCGGCGGCCAGTGCAAGGTTTGCACCTGCCCCCGCTGCCGGGCCATTCACCGCCGAAATCGTCGGGATTGGGCAATTGGCAACCGCCCGCAGCATCGGCGCATATTCATCCCGCAAGGTGCGCTCCATGTCCACCGAACCGCCCGCTGTCCGGTCCCCCAGATCCTGCCCTGTGCAGAATGCCCGCCCCTCACCTGTCAGCACCAGCACACGTGCCTCTTTGCCCGCCTGGGTGGCCGCATGGGTAATTTCCGCGCGCATCTGTGTGTTCAGGGCGTTCATCTTGTCCGGACGGGCCAGTGTAATCAGCGCCACCCCGTCTTTCAGCGTATAGGTGATGGTTTGATAATCCATGGTCAGGGGTCCTTTGATTCACTTGTCCCGCTCAGGTTACCAAAGACCACCCCAGCGACCAGCAAAACCGGACGTCACTGGCGTAAAATATCATCCAGCCGCGCGCGTTCCTGATCGCTCAGCGGCTCCTCGCCCGGGGCGGTGGCCTTGGACCGTCCGCGCAAATAGATCATGCCAACGCCACTTGCCAAAAGCAGCATCAACGGCCCCGCCCCCCACAAAAGCCAGTTCGCGCCTGAAACAGTGGGGTTCAGCAAGACGAATTCGCCGTAGCGCGCCACGATGAATGCCACGGCTTCCTCATCGGTGTCGCCCTCAACCAAACGGTCACGCACCAATATCCGCAGATCGCGGGCAAGGCTGGCATGGCTTTCGTCAATGCTTTCGTTTTGGCACACCAGACAGCGCAAACCCTTGGACAGTTCACGCGCCCGGTTTTCCAGTACCGGATCATCCAGCATCTCATC
>Ga0208544_10000884_pt1 | contig 21842 bp, 14 predicted proteins | sample DEB08_DNA_9_FD_184526 | JGI IMG/M metagenome (GOLD analysis project Ga0208544, IMG submission 184526) | Aqueous microbial communities from the Delaware River and Bay under freshwater to marine salinity gradient to study organic matter... | ecosystem: Environmental > Aquatic > Marine > Coastal ... | reverse complement strand
CTGAAGCTTACCAGAACGGCAACACCAGGAACGTTGGGATTAACTTCTCGAACGGCACGGTAGCTGACGCTGGTTTCGAAATCTACCAGAACACGCCCAACCCTTTCCAGGCGAACACGCTGATCGGTTTCAACCTGCCAGCTGACGCCCAGGCCACGGTAACGATTACCGATGCCAGCGGACGGGTACTGACGGTGCTGCGCGGTGATTACGCGGCCGGTTACAACAACATCAACGTAACCAAGGACATCATCCAGGGTGCTACCGGCGTACTGATGTACACGGTGACCTCGGGTGCGTTTACGGCTACGAAGACAATGGTGGTGGTGAAGTAAGCTAACGGTTGCTTGAAATTTATTTCAAGCGGCAGGATGGCTTGAAATAAATTTCAAGCGACATAAATTTCAAGCGACAAGGTGCGCCGCTCCGATTAATTTCGGGGCGGCGCGCTTGTTTGTGGGGGGTGGGGTTGGTGGTTGCCCGTGCTTCAGCGCGGGCCTGGATTTACTAAAACCTCCGGTTTTGGTAAATCTTGCCAGCGAACCTGGCACTTTTATCGTCGTAGGCTGGAGCCTACGACAATATTGGTTTTCTATTCGCGCTGAAGCACGAAGAACCGGAGGACGCAGCGCCGGAATGATGCGGAACCGGTAGGTTGCCCGTGCTTCAGCGCGGGCGGATCCGACTGGCCTGGCTATCGGTTGGACATTTGGGTTACCCGTTTTGGTAAATCTTGCTGGGCTACGTAACATTGCGCCCCGCTGGGGCTGCCAATAGAGATGGCCTACGGAAAGCTACCAACAGCATGGCCCCGCTGAGGCTATAAATTAGGATCGGGTACATCCACAAGCCAGAGTCACCGAAGGGACCGCAGGGTTTAAAGAAATCAAAACCTGGATACCCAGAATGGGTCGCATGTTTATAGTGAATGATTATACAAAAGGGCAAACGACCCCGAGGGGGTCGAATAAAAGCCCAAGATCGTCTGACCCTGGGTGAATGGATGGCACAACGGGGAGTCCTGTAAGGACGAAAGGTTGTATAACGGTTGCTTGAAATAAATTTCAAGCGACAGGAGGGCTTGAAATAAATTTCAAGCGACGGGGTGCAGTTTTTCCTTCACGCTGAAGCATAAAGAACATAAGGACAAAGCGCCATAAATGACGCTGAACCAGCGGGTTGCCTGTGCTTCAGTCCGGGCGTATCAGTCTTGCCCTACCCTATCTATCTATCTGGCAGAGAGCAAAGAAGTAGGTAAGAATTTATTTTTTGCCGCAATATCAGCCAACCGTAGTTGGTTCATCAGTTGTTCGGCGAGTTCGTCGGCGCGGGTCGTCTGACCAGTGGCGACGGCAGCTTGCCAGGCACCGTGCAGCGCCGCCAGGCGACCGGGTCCTTTGGCGAGCGAATAGGCAAACTGCTGAGCGGCTTCGGCGGGACGGTCTTGTTCCAGCAACCACCGACCATACAATTCGTACGCAGGCAAGGCAATACGAGGTGGGCCATAGGAATAGTCCAATTGAGCTTCCAGTTCGGTCGCAGCTTTGAGCAGGCGCTCTGTCTCGGCTGGTTTTTTCGCCAACTGGGCCTGGAGGGCTTGTAGTTCGAGGGCCAGCACGTGGGCCTGATCAATGTCAAGTTGGTTGGGTAGAGAACGGCTGGAGCCCGCTGCGCTACACATGGGTGTGCCCGTGTCCGAAACCTGGTAAGTCGCATTTTTGCGCGCCTTTTCCATCGCCTTGATCACCTGGGCCAACTGGGGCGCATCGTTGTTGCGCCAGGCCTGCCAGCCTTCCATAAACTGGTAGGTAGCCTGGCTGAGGATATTCAGGTCGGCCCGCTCGGCGGCAAGGGAGGAAAGTACCGGGTTGTCCCAGTCGTCGGTTTCGACGCGGTAATTGGCCAGCATGGCAACCATGTAGCTACGGGCACCGCGATCGGGTTCATTTTGCGTGTAGGTTTTGAAATCTTGCATCAGTTGTTCGGCTTCTGCGAAGCGGCCCTGCTGGGTGAGTCCGTAGGTGAGCCAGTGCAGGGCGTGGTAGCTGCGCGCATTGTCGTCGAGGCCCTGGCGTTCCATGCGCTGGACGCTGGCGTCCCAGGAAGCGATATTGGAGCTGATGACCTCCGGCCACATGCCCATAGACACGTAGATGTGGGAAGGCATATGCAGCGCATGAGCGGCAGCTGGAGCTACTTTGGCATAGCTGTTGGCAGCCGAAAGAGCCTGGGCAGCGTGAGCGGGATCGTCGTAGGCGTGGATGAGGTAGTGCAAAGCACCAGGGTGCTGGGGGTTTTCGGCGATGATGCCCTGGGCAATTCGTGCCGACTGCTCGGAGGCTGCTTCGTCGCGCCCCAGCGGCACGGCTCCGAGCAGCGCCAAAGCATAGAAGGCGGCAACTTCCTGCTGGTCGGGGTACTGCGCACGCAGTTCTGCCATGGCATTGGCGTAGGCCTGGTCGCGCTCCTGCTTGGTGCCCGCTTCCTGGTAGAGTATCTCCACGGTGCCCAAAAAGGCTTTTTCCAGGGGCGTAGCTGCCAGGGTCTGGCGCTCAGCGGGAGTGGGCGCTAATTTGGCCAGGACGGCCCGGCCCGCTTCGGGATCTTGCTGGCGCCAGAGGGGGTGGTTGTGGGTCATGGCTTCACCCCAGTAGGCCATCACCATGAGGGAATCTGCGGCCTGCGCCTGGAGAAATGCGGTTCGGGCATCCTCGAATTCGAAGCTATGGAGCAGGAGTAAGCCTTCCTGAAAGTGGGGCTGAGCGGTCGCATTGCCGGTTACCGCTAATTGAACGGCTCCCAGATGGGCAGCTTCGGCAGAGGTAGCAGTAGCAGTATCTTCAGCAGGCGGCTGGCAAGCCGTGCAAAGGAGTAGGAATAAGAGGTAACCGAATGGACGCATGGCGATGGATTTTGATTATCCTTCAAGATATTGGTAAACAGGCAAATAGCGAAATAAAACGGGAGATAACTGCTCCTGTTTTGTTTTTCCGAACCAGTAACGCCCTCCTCTCCTACCATTCAATCATCACCCCAATACTCGGCAGCGGCGTTCCCTGCCCCGCATCCAGCCCTTTGACGAGGTAGCGCTGTTCGGCAGCCGGAGCATCCGGATTAGCGATAATCCCCGGCCCGATGGGCGTATTGTTTTCGTCGAGAGGGCGGTCCAGGACCAACTCCGTATCGTTGACGGTAGCGCCCGTCAGGTTTTCAATATCGAGAAACACGTTCAGGCTCCACTTATTGAAAAACCACTTTTTATCGATGCGTAAATCTACCCCACTGAAGGCGTTCTGCCGTTCGGTATTGAGCAGATCGTAATTGCGGATACCCTGGTTGTTGCGATCCCAATTCACAACCAGACTTGATGCTTCGGCGTAGGGCGTAAAGGGCAGACCGCCCTGATAGCGCCAGTTTATACCGATTTCCCAATTGTTTTTGAAGCGCTTGCCCACGGCCAGGTTGGCGATGTGGCGGGCGTCCCAGGCCGAAGGCACGTAGTTGCGGTTTTTATCCTGGAACGACGTCCAGCCCAGGGTGTAGGAAAAAATGCCGTAGAACCCTTTGTACAGCCGCTGCTGGAACAAGAACTCTACACCGTAGGCCCGGCCATCGGCAAAGGGGACCGCGGGTTCGTTGCCAACCACCCCGAAATCGCCGCCGAGGTTGGCCACCGTCAGGCTGTCGCGCAGGAGCAGTGGGTAGTCGGTATAGCGTTTGTAGTAACCTTCCAGGGTGATCTTCGAATTGGTGGCGGTATTCCATTCCAGGCCCAGCACGAGGTGCTCGTTGCGCAGGTAGGTGATGCCGTTGGTTTTATTCACCAGCTTACCACCTTCCTGGTAACCAAGCAGGGTGTAAGCCGGCAACTGGTAGTAGATGCCCGTATTAAAATTCACGGACCAGGCCGGGGTCAGGGCGTAGCTCACCGACACCCGGGGCGAAAACTGGTCCAGGGGGTTGCTCATGGCGTCGGAGTAGCTGTTGCCGTCCAACCGCAGGCCCGCCGCTACCACCAGGCGGTCGTTCAACCACTTGCGGCTCACCTGCCCAAAAAGGCCGTACCGCTGCATGGTAAAATCGGAAGCGAAATCGATATCCGCCGGCCCTTCCGTGGTGAAGATGCGGTTAAAGGTGCGGTTGTTGTACTTGTCATATTCGTAATTGACCCCGTAGCCCAACTTGTAATCGCCGACCTGGCGCGAATCTTCGGCCCGGAATTTATTCTCGATCTCCTGGCTGCGGTAGCGCAACAGGAGGTTCGCTTCGGAGCTGTCGTCATTGTCGGCGTATTTTTCCGACTCGTTGTTGAGCATATTCCGGCTCAAGACCAGGGTCCAGAATCCATCCTCGCGGTAGCGCTTGTACACCAGGCCGTTGGTATAGTTCCACTGGGGCGATACGGGCAAATTGGCCAGGAGAAACTGCTTGTCTTCGGTCTCGTTGGCATCCAGGTTGAGCTTAAACTGATCGACGGCGCCCAACCCAATAAAGGTGAGTTCGTTGCGGTCGTCGATCTTGTGTTTGACCTTCACCTGGAAGTCGTTGTAAGTCGGTAAAAACGGCAGACCAATGGCCTTGAAGAGCAGCTGCAGATAGGACCGGCGGGCAGAAGCCAGGAAGGTCGTCCGTTCGCCAAGGGGGCCTTCGAGCGTAGCGCCAATATCGGTAGCACTGACCATGAAGGTTCCGCCCAGGCGGTCGTCGCGCCCATCGCGCTGCCTGAATTGGAAGACGGAACTCAGGGCATTGCCCCGGTTGGCCGGAAATGCCCCGCTGAAGAAGTCGACTTCCCGAATGAAGTTCACGTTGATCAATCCCACAGGACCACCCCCCGCTCCCTGGGTAGCAAAGTGATTGATATTGGGCACCTCTACATCGTCCAGATAAAACCGGTTTTCATTGGCCGCTCCACCGCGCACGATGATGTCGTTGCGAAAGGCTACGCCTGAAGTAACGCCCGGCAATACCTGCACCACCTTGCTGATGTCGCGATTGCCACCCGGATTGCGCTGAATTTCCGCTACCCCGATGGTCCGTAGACTCAGAGGGCTTTCCGCCGTTTTCCGGAACGGAGATGCTTTGACCACCACCTCCGCCAGTATTTCGGCCTGGGCCTCCAGCGCAAAATTCACCACCACCGGGCGGGCTGTCGTGACCTGGATCTCGAACACCGTCAGGTCTTTATACCCCAGGTAACTGGCCCGGATAGCGTACAAGCCAGGTGCTACCCCAACGATCTCGTAATAGCCGTCCACGTCGGTGGATGTGCCCCGGTCGGTGCCCATTACCAGCACGTCGCCAAAAGCAATAGGCGCATTGGTGACGGCATCCGTGAGTTGGCCTTTTATCGTCCCGGTCTGGCACCAGAGGAGCAAGGGAAAAAGCAGTAGCGCAAGCGTAAATGGCGTTTTCATAAAATCGTTACAATTGAGGTAGTAAAACCCCAGTTTGGGCGCAAGGTTTTGGGAAGCAGGCTTTTTTTAGAGGTGGGAAGTGTTCGAAGTCGGAGGTGGGAAGTGGGAAATCGGAAATGGCCCACGCTGAAGACGTGGCAGGCAACGCTGAAGACGTGGCAGGCGCGTGTGAAAGTGGAAAGGTGGAAAAGTTGGGCCAATAAAAAAAGCCCCTCTCCGACCGTAGCCAAAGAGGAGCTTTTGTTTTATTTCGGAACAACTACTGCGGCGGAAACAATTCCTTGCGCAGTAATATCCGCCCGGGTTACGAGCGTATTCCGCTATTCAGGCGCAGGCCTAATAGTCTTCCAGTTCTTCCATCTCCGCACGGCGGGACTCCCAGGATTCCTGGGCTTCTTTCGTCGTTACAAAGAGGCGATCGTATTCGCGCAGACCGGTACCGGCAGGAATTTTCTTACCGATGATCACGTTCTCCTTGAGGCCTTGCAGGGTATCGCGCTTGGCAGCAATAGCAGCGGTGCTCAGTACCTTGGTCGTTTCCTGGAACGAGGCGGCTGAAATCCAGCTGACCGTACCCAGTGACGACTTGGTAATACCTTGCAGCAGTGAGCTAGAGGTAGCTGGCATGGCATCGCGGTACTGAACCAACGTCTTGTCATTGCGCTTCAGGTAGGAATTTTCTTCCCGCACCTGGCGCAGGGTGATCAACTGACCCGGCTTGAGTTTCGTCGATTCCCCAGGCTCCGTGACAATTTTCTTGTCGTAGATCCAGTCGTTGGTTTCCAGGAAATCGTACCGCTCAGCAGCTTCCCCTTCGAGGAATGGCGTATCCCCGGCATCTTCAATTTGCACCCTACGCATCATCTGACGGACGATTACTTCAATGTGCTTGTTGTTGATGGTGATACCCTGCGAACGGTATACTTCCTGAACACCGTTGACCAGGTAGGTCTGTACGGCGAAAGGACCTTTGATGTTCAAAATATCGCGGGGTGCAATAGCACCGTCTGAAAGCGGGGTACCTGCCCGAACAAAGTCACCTTCCTGAACCAGGATGTGCTTAGACAGGTTGATCAGGTACTTGCGCTTCTGTTCGTCTTTGGCCGTCACGATCACTTCGCGGTTACCCCGCTTGATCTTTGGGCTAAAGCTTACCACCCCATCAATTTCCGACACGACGGCCGGATTCGAGGGGTTACGACCTTCAAACAGTTCGGTTACCCGGGGCAGACCACCGGTGATATCCGCAATCTTACCCATCTGGCGGGGGATCTTGACGATCATCTGACCGGAAATAATCTCCTGGCCATCTTCGATCGAGATATAAGAACCCACCGGTAGGTTATAAGAACGCAATTCCTCGCCCGCTTTGCTGACAATGCGAATCGTGGGAATCTTGCGCTTGTTCTTGGATTCAATGATCACCTTCTCGGCGTAGCCGGTCTGGTCATCGCGTTCCACCCGGAAAGTAACACCTTCTTCGACTTCGTCGAAACGGGCGATACCCGCAAATTCTGAAATGATTACGGCGTTAAAAGGATCCCATTCACAAATGGTATCTCCTTTGGCAACCAGTTGACCATCTTTCACCTGCAAGGTTGCGCCGTAAGGAATGTGGGTAGAACCAAACTGGCGACTAGTTTCCTGATCGAGGTACCGCACTTCACCCGTACGGGAAAGCACCACGTTGACGGTTTTACCCGCTTCGTCGGTGTGGGCCGTGACCCGGATACCGTCAAATTCCAACTTGGCGTTGAACTTGGATGATATTTCGGATTCGGTTTTGCTCAAGCTCGCAATACCCCCTACGTGGAAGGTACGCAGCGTCAGCTGGGTTCCCGGTTCACCGATGGATTGAGCCGCAATAATTCCTACGGCATCTCCCTTTTCGGTGATGCGGCCGGTAGCCAGGTTCTTGCCGTAGCACTTCGAGCAAACGCCACGCCGGCTTTCGCAAGTAAGTACCGAGCGAATATAAACCGTTTCCACCCCTTCGGTCTCGATGTAGCGAGCCATTGGAGCCGTCACGTATTCACCCGCTTCCAGGACCAGTTCTTCCGTTATCGGATGGAAGACACTGTGAAGAATATAACGGCCTTCGATCCGTGAAGACAGGGGCTCGATCACTTTCTCATTGTCCTTCAGGGCTGTAGTTTCCAAACCGCGCAGCGTTTCGCAATCTTCTTCCATGATGACCACATCCTGTGATACATCCACCAGACGACGCGTCAGGTAACCGGCATCGGCCGTTTTCAGGGCCGTATCCGCCAGACCCTTACGGGCACCGTGGGTAGAGATGAAGTACTCGAGTACCGACAATCCGTCCACGAAATTGGAGAGGATCGGGTTTTCGATAACTGCGCCACCGGTATCACCGGACTTCCTTGGCTTGGCCATCAGTCCGCGCAGACCACACAACTGCTTAATCTGCTGCTTGGAACCCCGGGCGCCGGAGTCGAGCATCATGAATACAGAATTGAAGCCCTGCTTATGTACCGACAACTCTTTCATCAGGGTATCCGTGATGCGGTTATCCGCATACGTCCACTTGTCAATGATTTGGTTGTAGCGTTCGTTGTTGGTGATCAGACCCATGTTGTAGTTCTCCCACACCTCGTCCACCTCATTCTGTGCCTGCTCCAGCATGGATAGCTTGATCGAAGGCATGATGAGGTCACCCAGGTTAAAGGACAATCCACCTTTGAAGGCCCACATGAAGCCCAGGTCCTTGATTTTATCCAGGAACTCTGCCGTTACGCCAAAATCGGTGCGCTCCAGTACATCGGCAATTACCTTCTTGAGGTTCTTCTTGGTCAGCAGCACGTTGATATAAGGCACCGAAAGGGGTACGGCCTGGTTGAACAGCACCCGTCCACAGGTCGAATCGATCAGTTTAGTGACCATTTTACCTTCTTCGTCTTCTACCCGGGCACGTACCTTGAGTGCCGCGTGAAGATCCAGCTGGCCTTCGTTGTAGGCAATCATTACTTCTTCGGCAGAATAGAAAGCGTGGCCTTCGCCTTTCACCTTAATTTCCTTCGTAGAGCGGCGTTCCTTGGTGATGTAATACAACCCAAGTACCATGTCCTGAGAAGGCAGGGTTACCGGCGTACCGTTTTGGGGGTTAAGCATGTTGTGCGCCGAAAGCATCAATACTTGAGCTTCCAGAATAGCAGCCTGGCTTAACGGTACGTGTACCGCCATTTGGTCACCATCAAAGTCGGCGTTAAAAGCACCACATACCAGTGGGTGCAATTGGATGGCCTTACCTTCGATCAGTTTGGGTTGGAAAGCCTGGATAGACAAACGGTGCAACGTAGGGGCACGGTTCAGCAATACCGGGTGTCCTTTGAGTATATTTTCGAGGATTTCCCAGATGATGGGTTCCTTGCGATCAACCAATTTCTTAGCCGACTTAACGGTCTTGACAATACCGCGTTCGATCAGCTTGCGGATAATGAACGGCTTGAACAACTCGGCCGCCATTCCCTTGGGAATACCGCACTCGTGCAATTTCAGCGTAGGCCCTACCACGATCACGGAACGACCAGAATAGTCGACCCGCTTACCGAGCAGGTTCTGACGGAAACGACCTTGCTTACCTTTGAGGATATCACTCAGTGACTTGAGGGCACGCCCGCCTTCTGCTTTTACGGCATTGGACTTACGCGAGTTGTCAAAGAGGGAGTCTACGGCTTCCTGCAACATCCGCTTCTCGTTGCGCAGGATCACTTCTGGCGCTTTGATTTCCAGCAGTCGCTTGAGGCGGTTATTGCGAATAATTACGCGGCGGTAAAGATCGTTCAGGTCGGAGCTGGCAAAGCGGCCACCATCCAGGGGCACCAGCGGACGCAGTTCGGGGGGCACCACGGGCAGGTACTGAATGATCGTCCATTCGGGGCGATTTTCAATGCGGCCCTGCGCTTCGCGAAAAGCTTCCACCACGCGCAAGCGCTTGAGTGCTTCGGATTTCCGTTGCTGGCTGGTTTCGGTATTGGCTTGGTGGCGCAGGTCGAACGACAACTGGTCCAGTTCCAGGCGGTTGAGTAAATCCCGTACGGCTTCGGCGCCCATCTTGGCGATGAACTTGTTGGGATCTGCTTCTTCCAGCATTTGGTTTTCTACCGGCAGCGTATCCAGTACGTCCAGGTATTCTTCCTCCGTCAGTACCTGGTTGATTTCGACACCTTCTTCTGCCTTAATACCTGGCTGAATAACGACGTAGCGCTCATAGTAAATGATGGATTCCAGTTTCTTGGAAGAAAAACCAAGGAGGTAACCAATTTTATTGGGCAATGATTTGAAAAACCAAATGTGTACCACGGGAACCACCAACTTGATGTGTCCCATGCGCTCGCGCCGTACTTTCTTCTCCGTCACTTCTACCCCACAACGATCACAAACGATGCCCTTGTAACGGATACGCTTGTACTTGCCACAGTAACATTCGTAATCCTTTACGGGGCCGAAAATACGCTCACAGAACAAACCATCACGCTCCGGCTTGTAAGACCGGTAGTTGATCGTTTCAGGTTTCAACACCTCACCGTATGACCGCTCCAGGATATCGTCGGGCGATACCAGGCAGATGGTGATGTTGTCGAAATTCTGCTTTTGAATGTTTTCATTCTTTTTAAAAGGCATATCAACTATTTTGAGGAGGATATTTTAATAATAAGGTAACAAGTGGAGTGGTGGCCAACCGCAGATCATGCGCTTCACCACCACTCGGAATTGTTACTAACCTAGTCGAACTTGATGTCCAGTGCCAGTCCGCGCAACTCGTGCATGAGTACGTTGAAAGACTCGGGAATGTTCGGTGTCGGTAGATTATCACCTTTCACAATCGCCTCGTAGGCTTTTGCTCTTCCTTGAATATCATCCGACTTGATGGTCAGCAACTCCTGGAGAATATTGGCAGCACCGAAGGCTTCCAGTGCCCACACTTCCATTTCTCCAAAACGCTGTCCACCAAACTGTGCTTTACCACCCAACGGCTGCTGCGTGATCAATGAGTACGGACCGATAGAGCGTGCGTGCATCTTATCGTCGACCATGTGCGACAACTTGAGCATGTAAATCACCCCTACCGTTGCCTGCTGGTGGAAGCGGTCACCCGTTTCACCGTCCGACAAATAGGTCTGTCCCAGAGAAGGCAACTTCGCCTTTTGGATATAGGTTTCAATCTCGTCCTGGCTGGCTCCGTCAAAGATGGGAGAAGCAAACTTCAGGCCCAGTTTTTCACCGGCCCAACCGAGAACGGTTTCGAAAATCTGTCCCAGGTTCATCCGCGAAGGTACACCCAGTGGGTTCAACACGATATCTACCGGAGTACCATCTTCCAGGAACGGCATGTCCTCCATGCGTACAATCCGGGAAACGATACCCTTGTTACCGTGACGACCAGCCAGTTTGTCCCCAACTTTCAGCTTGCGCTTCTTCGCCAGGTAAACTTTGGCCAGTTTGAGTACGCCCGGTGGCAATTCGTCACCGATAGAGATGTTGAATTTCTCCCGCTTGTGGCGGCCTACTTCTTCGTTGACCTTGATGCTGTAGTTGTGCAACAACTGAGCAATGAGGACATTCTTTTCGCCATCTTCGGTCCAGTTGGTATAGTCGATGGTGGTGTAGTCCAGGTCACGCAGGATGGATTGTGACAATTTCTGGCCTTCGGGGATCAACATTTCACCATAGATGGTTTTGACTCCTTTGGTGGTCTTGTCGTCCTTAACGAGTAAGTTCAACTTGTCTACCAGGATGGTCTTCAACTCATTCAGGGCAATCTTATGCTGGTCTTCGAGTTTGGTCAGCTGCAGTTTTTCCTGTTCCTTTTGCTTCTGGTCCTTCTTGGCGCGGGCAAACAATTGCTTGTCGATCACGATGCCATTGAGGGATGGCGGCGCTTTCAGAGAAGCATCCTTTACATCACCAGCTTTGTCGCCAAAGATAGCCCGGAGCAATTTTTCTTCCGGGGTCGGATCACTTTCCCCTTTGGGGGTGATCTTACCGATCAGGATATCTCCTTCCTTCACCCAGGCACCAACCCGGATAATACCGTTCTCGTCCAGGTCTTTGGTGGCATCTTCACTGACGTTCGGAATATCGTTGGTCAGTTCTTCTTCGCCCAGCTTGGTATCGCGCACGTCCAATTCGAAGTGTTCGATGTGTAGCGAGGTGAAAATATCTTCCCGTACTACGCGTTCCGACAAAACGATGGCATCCTCAAAGTTGTAACCTTTCCAGGGCATGAAGGCAACCCGCAGGTTTTGGCCCAACGCCAATTCACCGTTATCCGTAGCGTAACCGTCACAAAGAATCTGCCCTTTAACCACGCGCATGCCGCGGCGTACGATGGGTTTTAGGTTAACGCAGGTTCCCTGGTTGGTACGCAGGAATTTGGTCAGTTTATAGGTTTTCCGGTTGTCTTCAAAAGAAACCAGTTTTTCTTGTTCTGTGCGGTCGTAGCGAATGACAATTTCGTTGGCATCCACGTAGTCGACTACGCCGTCGCCTTCTGCGTTGATGAGCATCCGGGAGTCGCGTGCAACCTTACCTTCGAGCCCCGTACCGACAATCGGCGACGAAGGGCGAATCAAAGGAACGGCCTGCCGCTGCATGTTGGATCCCATCAGGGCCCGGTTGGCGTCATCGTTTTCGAGGAAGGGAATCATCGATGCCGACACCCCTACAATCTGGTTGGGAGCAACGTCCATGAATTCGATCTCATCGGGTCCTAAGACGGGGAAATCACCGTGCTCCCGGCACTTAACGCGATCGCTTTCAAAGGCACCTGTTTCAGAAACCGGCGCATTGGCCTGGGCGATCCGCTTGTAATCCTCTCCTTCGGCGGAGAGGTAGATCGGTTCACCTGTCATCACGACGTTACCGTTCTCGACAGAACGGTAAGGCGTCTCGAGGAAGCCCATCTTATTCACCTTGGCGTGTACGCACAGGGTAGAGATCAATCCGATATTCGGTCCTTCCGGCGTCTCGATGGTACAAAGGCGGCCGTAGTGAGAGTAGTGAACGTCACGAACCTCAAAGCCTGCTCTTTCCCGCGAAAGGCCACCTGGCCCGAGGGCCGAAATACGGCGTTTGTGGGTAATTTCAGACAGCGGGTTGGTTTGGTCGAGGAACTGTGACAACTGGCTGGTACCAAAGAAAGAGTTGATCACACTGGACAGGGTCCGGGCATTGATCAAATCCACGGGGGTAAAGACTTCGTTGTCCCGCACGTTCATCCGTTCCCGGATGGTCCGTGCCATCCGCGCCAGGCCTACGCCAAATTGCGCGTACAACTGCTCACCTACCGTGCGTACGCGCCGGTTGGACAAGTGGTCAATATCATCAATTTCGGCTTTCTGGTTCATCAGGGTGACCAGGAAAGTAACGATGGAGATGATATCTTCTTTGGTAAGCACCAACACCTCCATAGGGATGTCTAACTCCAGTTTGCGGTTGATCTTGTAACGACCAACTTCACCGAGGTTGTAGCGCTTATCCGAGAAGAAAAGCTTATCGATAATACCACGGGCCGTTTCTTCGTCCGGTGGATCAGTACCGCGCAGCTGCTTATAGATATACTGTACCGCTTCCAATTCAGAACTGGAAGGGTCTTTTTGCAACGTATTGTAGATGATCGAGTAATCCATATCGATCTCATCCTTCTGCAAAATGATGGTGTCCATCTTTGCGTTGAGGATCAGTTCAATATTGGTTTCGTCGAGAACCACGTCCCGCTCGAGAATGATCTCGTTGCGTTCAATGGTAACCACCTCACCGGTATCTTCATCGACAAAATCTTCCGTCCAGGAGCGCAGCACCCGGGCTGCGAGCTTCCGTCCGAGAGAAGTCTCGAGGCTTTCGCGGCTAGCTGGGATTTCATCCGCCAGGTCAAAGATATCCAGGATCGCCTTATCGGTATCGAAGCCGATGGCCCGCAATAAGGTGGTAACTGGAAACTTCTTCTTCCGGTCGATATAGGCATACATGACCGTGTTGATGTCCGTCGCAAACTCCATCCAGGCTCCCTTGAAAGGAATAACCCGGGCCGAATAGATTTTCGTCCCGTTGGGGTGGAAAGTCTGACCAAAGAAAACACCCGGTGAGCGGTGGAGTTGGGAAACGATAACCCGTTCAGCGCCGTTGATTACAAAGGTACCTTTAGGCGTCATGTAGGGAATATTTCCCAGGAAGACGTCTTGCACGATGGTTTGAAAATCTACGTGTTCCTCATCATTACAGGACAGTTTCAACTTGGCCTTGAGGGGAACGCTGTAGGTTAAACCGCGCTGGATACACTCATCGATGGTATACCGGGGTGGGTCAACAAAGTAATCGAGGAATTCAAGAACGAAGATATTCCGGGCATCTGTGATGGGGAAATTCTCCTGAAAGACCTTGTAAAGGCCTTCGTTCATCCTGTTTTCAGGAGTTGTTTCCAATTGGAAAAATTCCTGGAAGGAACGCAGCTGAATCTCGAGGAGATCAGGTGATGGAGAGCCCAATTTAATTTTACCGAAGTTTACCCGAGCTTCTTCGGCCTTTAGCAGCTTGCCGTTAGACGTCATGTGCAAATTGCGTTTTTATTCCCTTTCCGGTAACATAACCAGGCTGGGGATGATTTAGTCTTAACTATAGGGTTGAGTCCATTGACTTAACCTAAGCCAGCCTTATTTAACATTTGTAGCGACAAATTGTTTCATGGCAGGCAACTTTTTTATACGACGATAGGCTTAGCTAAATGTTGACACAAATAGCTAAGCCCCGAAGAGTACGGTTGCCAGGTTTTTCCTAAAGAAGCACCTGGCAACCGACAAACAAAAGAAAGATTACTTTACTTCAATAGATGCACCGGCTTCTTCCAGTGCAGCCTTGATTTTTTCAGCTTCTTCCTTAGAAACACCTGTTGCTACAGTAGCAGGAGCGCCGTCCACCAATTCTTTGGCTTCTTTCAGTCCCAGGTTCAGAAGGTTTTTAACTTCTTTTACCACTTTCAATTTAGCGGCACCACCAGAAGTGAGGATAACATCAAACTCGGTTTGTTCAACGACTTCAGCAGCAGCACCGCCACCGTCACCACCTGAAACAGCTACCGCCACTGCCGCAGCAGCAGGCTTGATACCATACTCATCCTCCATGATTTGAGCTAACTCGCTAACGTCTTTGATTGAAAGGTTAACCAGTTGCTCTGCAATTGCTTTAAGATCTGCCATTGTATAAAATATTTGTAGTGTTGGACGATTAATATTAATCGTGCGCAAACAGCTTGGAAGCCAAAAAATGTGGTTAAAAAATATACAGTTATTCGCCTTTTTCTTCGAGGGCTTTCAATAATCCCATGACGGTCTGGCCACCCGATTGGAGGGCGCCCATCACATTGGACATTGGGGACATGAGCAAACCTAACAGGTCGCCCAGTAATTCTTCCTTGGACTTTAAAGTAGCCAATGTTTTCAATTGATCGTCCCCTTTATAGATGGCCGTATCAATGTAGGCTGCTTTCAAAATGGGGCGTTCATCTGCACCGCGGAAAGCCCTGAGTACGCGAGCCGGTGAATTGGCCACGGAAGTAAACAGGATAGCGGATGGTCCCTTGAGGGAATCAAAGATGGCGCTGTAGTTTTTCTCTGCGGGCAGTGCCTGGAGGGCTTTGATCGCAAGGGTGTTCTTAACCACCTGCATTTCAATACCACTTTCAAACAACATGGCCCGCAACTTATTCACCTTGCCTACCGAAAGGGTAGAAGCATCGGTAACGTAGAAGAATTCCGTATTCGAAAACTTCTCTTTCAGTACCTCAACGGTAGCGCTTTTTTCTGCTCTGGTCATTGTAAGACAGTTTTAGAAGTTAACGAAATACTTTAGGATCAATCTTCACACTAGGGCTCATCGTCGTTGCGAAAGCAATGGTCCGCATGTACATACCTTTAGCCGAAGAAGGCTTCATACGCATGAGGGTATTCAGCAGTTCGTTGGCATTGTCAACCAATTTCTCTACCGAGAAAGAAGCGCGACCAACGGAGGCGTGTACAATTCCGAACTTGTCTGCACGGAAAGATATTTTTCCTCCTTTAACTTCACTGACTGCCACTCCAACGTTGGGTGTAACCGTACCCGTTTTCGGGTTTGGCATCAGGTTGCGGGGGCCCAGGATACGTCCCAGCCGACCAATTTTCGCCATCACCTGGGGCATAGCCACCACGACATCGAAATCGGTCCAACCATTGGATACCTTGAGGATTAAATCGTCGAGACCGACGAAATCGGCGCCTGCTTCCAGTGCTTCTGCTTCCTTATCAGGTGTACAGAAAACCAGCACGCGCTTGGTTTTTCCGGTGCCGTGGGGCAACGTTACCGTACCGCGCAGCGCCTGATCGGCTTTGCGGGGATCGATACCAAGCCGAACGTGCACGTCCACTGAAGCATCAAATTTGGTGATATTTACCTCCTTCACCAAACCCATTGCCTCTGTGATCTCATAGAGCTTGGTGGGTTCCACCTTGGCGTTAGCCGCTGCTCTTTTTTTGCTGATCTTAGCCATGAATAAATATTTGAGGTTGTAGCGCTCTGGCCCGGTGAGGGTCAGAACTCCCTACTAAAAAATTAATTATTTTCCCAGGGTGGGGTACCACTAATAGTAACACCCATGCTGCGTGCCGTACCGGCGATCATCTTCATGGCAGCTTCCGACGTCATGGCGTTTAAATCGGCCATTTTGTCTTCGGCAATCTCCCGAACCTGATCCCAGGTCACAACACCAACCTTGTTACGGTTGGACTGTGCACTGCCTTTCTTCAGTTTAGCGGCTTCCATCAGTTGCGTAGCAGCAGGGGTTGTTTTGATGACAAAGTCGAAAGACTTGTCCTTGTAGACCGAAATGACTACTGGTAACAACTTACCCTGCGACTCCTGCGTAGCTGCGTTGAAGCGCTTACAGAATTCCATAATGTTTACCCCCTTGGCGCCCAAGGCAGGGCCTACTGGTGGAGCCGGATTTGCTAATCCGCCTTTAACCTGTAATTTTATGAATACTTCGATTTCCTTTGCCATTGCAATTTTCTTTTCGGAACGAAACAAGCACCTGTTTTCTGGACAAACCCTTGGTTCATCAAGGACCAGAAACACGCGCTGTCCACCCCTACCTCAACAATATTAAGAGGTCTTATCAACCTGCATGAAATTCAATTCAACCTCGGTACCACGACCGAATATCTTTACGATCACTTTCAGTTTCTTCTTGTCTTCGTTCACCTCCTGGATGTCACCGACAAATTCGCTGAATGGGCCGTCAATAATCTTTACTGTTTCCCCAACAATAAAAGGTTCCATCATCGCTTCGCCTACATTCTGGGAGTCATCTACTTTACCCAGCATTCGGTTGGCTTCAGATTCCCGCATCGGGATCGGGCTTTCCTTACCGAGGAAGTGAATGACGTTGGGAATGTTGGCAATAGCCTGCACCATTTCTCCTGAGAAACGCCCGGGGACGGCCTCGATCAAAATGTAGCCCGGCAGAATGTTGCGTTCGGAAATGACCTTCTTGCCATTGCGGATCTTATACACCTTCTCCGTAGGTACGAGTACCTGCGTCACAAAATCAGCCCAGTTGGAGCGTTGAATCTCGAGCTCAATACGCTCTTTGATCTTTCGCTCTTTTCCGCTGATTACCCGCAAAGAATACCATTTCTTTTCTTCGGACATGCTGCCTGTCATTTCTTTATAAACCGTAGACCATGTTGGTACCAAACTTAGAGATGGCATCCATGACCAGGATAAAAAGGGCGAAAATAATGGAAGCTACAATAACAAGGATGGTATTACTCTGCAAACTCGACCAGCTCGGCCAGGTTACTTTGTGTACCAACTCGTTATAACTTTCCTTAAAATACAGTTTGATCTTATCCATTACGTTAGTTCTAATCTTGCACGGGTGGAGGGACTCGAACCCCCAGCCTGCGGTTTTGGAGACCGCCACTCTGACCAATTGAGCTACACCCGTAAAATAAAAACACAAGAAATCGGAAAGCGATAAAATCGCTTTCCGACTCTCAAGTAAATTTATCGAAGCAGCCCTTGAGGGCTTACTATTCGAGGATCTCGGTTACCTGACCAGCGCCTACGGTACGTCCACCTTCGCGAATAGCGAAACGCAGACCTTTGTCCATAGCGATAGAGTTCAACAACGTTACCGTAAGAGTTACGTTATCACCAGGCATTACCATTTCAACACCTTCAGGAAGGTTAACATCACCAGTTACGTCCGTCGTACGGAAGTAGAACTGGGGGCGGTAGCCGTTGAAGAATGGCGTGTGACGGCCACCTTCTTCTTTACCCAGTACGTAAACTTCGCACTTGAACTTTTTGTGAGGCTTGATGGAACCAGGCTTACAAATTACCTGTCCACGCTTGATGGATTCCTTGTCGATACCACGCAGCAGCAAACCGGCGTTGTCACCAGCTTCACCACGATCGAGCAACTTGCGGAACATTTCCACACCTGTGATGGTAGAAGTCAGGGCCTTTTCGCCTTCTTTCACCATACCAATAATCTCAACTGGATCACCAACGTTGATCACACCACGCTCGATACGTCCGGTAGCAACCGTACCACGACCCGTGATAGAGAATACGTCTTCAACAGGCATCAGGAATGGCTTGTCCACTGCGCGCTCTGGTTCAGGAATGTCCTTATCCACAGCGTCCATCAGTGCCATTACCTGAGCTACACCATCTGCGTCACCTTCCAGTGCCTTAAGTGCAGAGCCCATGATAACAGAAGCATTGTCACCATCGTATTCATAAGAGCTCAGCAATTCGCGAACTTCCATGTCTACCAGTTCCAACATTTCTTCGTCATCAACAAGATCCACCTTGTTCATGAAAACCACAATTGCAGGTACACCTACCTGGCGAGCCAGCAGGATGTGCTCGCGCGTCTGCGGCATCGGGCCGTCAGTAGCAGCAACAACAAGAATAGCGCCGTCCATCTGGGCAGCACCCGTAACCATGTTCTTCACATAGTCGGCGTGGCCTGGACAGTCAACGTGTGCGTAGTGACGATTTTTAGTCTCGTATTCTACGTGAGCAGTATTAATGGTAATACCGCGCTCGCGTTCTTCGGGAGCACCGTCAATAGCATCGTAACCGGTTGCCTTTGCTAATCCTTGAGCTGCAAGCACAGATGTAATAGCTGCAGTAAGAGTCGTCTTGCCGTGGTCTACGTGGCCAATGGTGCCCACGTTCACGTGAGGCTTTGTTCTCTGGAAAGTTTCCTTAGCCATCAGTTGATTTTTTTTGGAAACAAGTTAAAAAATTATTAAGTCCTTTCGATTCGGGAACAAACCGCAAATCGGCCGACCCGGCCACGCCGTAAACGTGGCGGCAATAGAGCCAATGGCGAGAATTGAACTCGCGACCCCTTCCTTACCATGGAAGTGCTCTACCCCTGAGCTACATTGGCACAAAACTATTGTTCTTTCATTCAGAGCGGAAGACGAGACTCGAACCCGCGACCCTCAGCTTGGAAGGCTGATGCTCTACCAACTGAGCTACTTCCGCTTGTTTATCTACAGCCAGACCGCCAGCTCAACAAATAGCTAACGCGTCTTTCCGTACATACACGATCCGGTAAAATACCGGAAAATAATGTGGGGGTGGTAGGATTCGAACCTACTCAGCCAAAGCACTGGATTTACAGTCCAGCCCGCCTCTCCACCTGCGGCGCACCCCCATTGTCAAGGAACATTATCCTACGAGCCAGCAGAGGGATTCGAACCCCCGACCCGCTGATTACAAATCAGCTGCTCTGGCCAACTGAGCTATGCTGGCAAAGTTACACGCCTCAATTCTAAACGGTGAATAACCCTGGTGGTTACTTACCGGTTTTCCAGGAGTCTTTGCCCGACTTCGCTGGCCAACTGAGTAATGTTGGTAAACACAGGTATTTCAAGGGCGTTCACTTGATTCGTTAACCAAACAAACAACTCCTGGAACCCTGATTTTTAAACTGCGATGAGATCGTTTTCTCAAAGCGAATGCAAAGATATAGGTATTCACCTAAAGAAAAAACTTTTGCCTAGATTTTTTCGGTAGCAAGAAGGATTAGTCGCTTTTTTTTGTCGGGAACGTTTTTTTCGGCCTTACACCCGCCCTAAAACAAGCAAGCAGCACCGCTATTTCACCGGTACTGCTTGCTGTTAACGTGTTTAGCCATTAAATGGTTTCGCGCGTTCGCTCCTTATATTTAATTAATTGTCGCTTGAGCACATCCGTTAATTTATCGATGGCAGCTTCGAAGGTCTTTTCCGACTCCTTGGCGATCAACACATCGCCGGGTACGGCAATTCGGATTTCGGCTACCTTGTCTCGCACCTGCCCGGAATTTTCTAACTTGAGGTTGACCCGCGCCTCGATAATCCGGTCAAAAAATGTGTCTAACTTACCCAACTTTCGCTCGATGAACTCAATAAGTTTGTCATCGGCCACAAAATGAATTGCTTCGGTGTATACTTTCATAAGTTTACTGTTTGTGAACCAGTCTAATCTGGTTCTGTGTACAACTGAAAAGGCACCGCTCCTGGTACTTTTCTTATTTTGAATCCTGAGACGCTGTTGTCCCGCTGAATTCGCGGGAGTAGTCGCCCGTTTTTATTCTTTGGCTTTAGGATGCGCCTGTTCGTAGGCGCGCTTGAGTTTTTCCATGGAGTTGTGGGTATAAATCTGGGTGGCAGCCAAACTGGCGTGCCCCAGCAACTCCTTGATGGCATTCAAATCGGCCCCGCCATCCGACAGGTGCGTAGCGTAAGAATGCCGCAGTACGTGCGGGCTGGCCCGTTCCAGGTGGGGAATAGCGCCGAGGTACTGTTTCACCTTATTATATAACCATTTGGGATAGGGTATGTTGCCCGTGTCGGTTAGTATAAATACTATTTGTTCGGGAAAAGTCGTGGCCTTAACCTGCCGGTACCGGTCGATGGCCGTCGCCAGCGGTGGGCCGAAGGGCACGAGGCGTTCCTTGTCTCCTTTGCCCCGGATGCGCAGGCGCATTTCGGGCAGCGACACATCTTGCTCCCGCAGGGCCAGCAACTCGGAACGGCGAATGCCCGTGCCGTACAGCAACTCCAGCACCAGCTTGTCCCGGACCGTCGGAAAATCCATCGTTTCCGGGAAACGCGCAAACAACCGCGACATATCCACCTGATCGACGGTGGCCAGAAGGCGTTTCTTGAGCTTCGGGGTTTGAATGGATCTGGTGGGGTCGGCCATGGCGGGGTAGGTGCGGCGCCAGTAGCGGTAAAAAGCCTTGAGGCTGGATAATTTGCGGCGAATACTGGCCGGGGCCAGGCCTTGTTCCAGCAGGTAAGCCATCCAGGAACGCACCTGGGGCGCTTTTATCGTCGCCCAGGGCATATTCCCGTAGGTCAGTTCCAGGAATGCGACAAACTGCTCCAAATCAGTAGCATAAGCCTGGAGGGTATGGCTGGAAAAGCGTTTTTCAAATTGTAGATACTGTATAAACCCGTTTATATTCATCCTTTCCCTTCTACTTGCAGCGGTGCGGAAAAAAATCCGGCCAAATGTTTTTATCTTTAAGTGACGAAAAAAAATGGAACATTTCATTTCTGTCAAATCACTAAGACTGGTTTAAGGTATACTTATTTGCTCAAAAAAACAATGTTTAGCACCGATAAAATCGTATGAAAAAAGAACGAAAACCAGAAAGTTTTTTGCAGCGCCCCGTCTACCCCGGTGGCGACAAAGCCATGCGGGAATTTCTGGGCCAGCAAATCCGCTACCCGGCTGCTGCCCGCCAGGAAAAGGTAGAAGGAACGGTGCGGGTACGCTTGACCATCAACTACCAGGGCAAGGTGACGCGGGTTAAAATCATCACCAGCCTGGGCTATGGCTGTGACGAGGAAGCAGAGCGGGTGGTCAGGCTATTGGTCTTTGAAGTGCCAAAAAACCGCAAGGTTCGCGCTACTTACGACAAGACCATCAATATCCATTTCCACTACAACGAGGCGGCGGCCAAGCCGGTAGCAGCGGTGGCACCCGTAGCGCCGGCGGTGGCGCAGACCATGGTGTACACGGTGGTGCCGAAAGCTCCCGTGGTCAAGGAACCCGAAAAAAAGCCAGCGCAAGAGAAAAAGCCGGGGTATTCCTACACGATCAACAGGTAATAATCGAGTAGGAGAAAGTTAATCCACCATTGATGGTGCGATTAACTTTCGTCCTCTCACACCACCGGACGTACGGGTCTCGTATCACGGCGGTTCACTAAAGTTTCACGACGAAAGGTGTACATTTCCGTTAGTGGGATGTATCCTTTCTGTTTCAGACGATCACAAGTAATAGTCGTTTGCAGGATAGGGCTGTGAGCTATTCGCCAATATCCTTTGCGGGTGTTACCCCATTCATAGGATT
>Ga0208544_10000883_pt1 | contig 21858 bp, 12 predicted proteins | sample DEB08_DNA_9_FD_184526 | JGI IMG/M metagenome (GOLD analysis project Ga0208544, IMG submission 184526) | Aqueous microbial communities from the Delaware River and Bay under freshwater to marine salinity gradient to study organic matter... | ecosystem: Environmental > Aquatic > Marine > Coastal ... | reverse complement strand
AGCAATAGATAGACTAGATGCTACTATTGGAAAATGGTTCGTTACTATTAATCCAAGGAAAGCAAAAAAGGTATTATATTATGACTAATTATTTCTTTCTTTTTGCCTAATTTATTTTCTAATGGCGTACCAGTTAAAACGATACAACTGGGCATCGTTAATTTTTTGACAGATTTGGCAATCTTAGTTTCCCAGTTTTTGATCCGTTGGGCTTCATCCAAAATGACTAAATCTGCATCCAACCCATTGAGTTTTTCCCAGTCTCTGGAGACAATATTATAGGTCATGATTAAATAGAAACTTTCGTAACTATTATAGATTTTCTCCCTTTTTAAAGGATTGCCTTCTAACACTAATACGCTACTATCCGTAAATTTTTCAATTTCTGCCTTCCATTGATATTTTAGGGAAGTTGGGCAAATAATCAAAGTTCGGCTAATGCCTGTTTCTTTTTTCAATAACTCCGCTGTTGCAATAGCTTGGATGGTTTTACCCAAACCCATTTCATCCGCAATCAAACTTCGACCTGCCTTAGCAGCAAATAAAACCCCTTTTCGTTGGTAAGAAAATAAAGTGGCATTAATCAATCCATCCAAACTTTTCGAATCTCTTTCTAAATCTTGGATTTTGGCAACTCTAGTTAAAGTAGCCCGTTCTTTTAAAATCCATTGTAGGACATCTTCATAACATCGAAAATCCGAACTAATGGCTTTAGCTGCTTTCAAAAAAGAATCAAAGCGCAAAATGCCATTTTCTTTAATAACACCTGTCGCATCAAAATGGTCTCTAGCCAATTCTAAGTATTCGGTTTTGTTATCTTCCCCGAATCGGATACGGATAGTCGGCATTTCTCCATAATGCACATACACAGAGGAATAAGCTCGTTCAGGAGGCAGTTCAGCAAAGGCTTTTTTTGTACCATAAGAATTGCGCAAATGATAAATCGCCCATTCAATATGTTTGCAAGTCCCTAAAGTATTGGTTCTGAAATCGACACAAGAACAAAAATTATGACCTGGTTCTAAACCTCGCAAAGCCACTTTATGAGTACTGCCAGAAGCAGGATTAATCACCGTGAAATCGGAATATAACTTATGGCTGCCATTATTGCGCAGCACTAATTCTTGCTTTTCGGCGAATTGTCGACGGAGTTGGATTTGCCATTCTGCCAAAGTCATGCCTTCTGGTTTGACGACTTGACTTACTTTTTTGATTTTTTCTTCTTTCTCTTGTCTGGTCTTTCTCTTAGCCATTTATATGTGCTTTAGCTACCCAATAGGAAGGGATAAATAGGGTAGGATGTTTTAGAATGTGTTTTCTCAGATGACAAATATAAAAAAGAAATGGTAGGAAAGGAAAAAGAAATAAAAAAGCCTTGGAATTCATTAAAAATCCCAAGGCTTTTATGGTATAGATCGTAAACGATTACTCAGGTATTTACGCCGAATTCATCGTTCATCATTTATAGTTCATCATTATTTAAACGTTCGTATACATCACCCCTTTAACCGCCTTAATAATCTTAGCAGCATTTGGCATATAAGCTTCTACTAAAGTTGGTGCATAAGGTAGAGAAACATCTGCTGAATTGACTCGAATAACAGGTGCATCCAAGTAATCGAAAGCATATTTTTGCACTTCGTAAGCGATTTCCGCAGAAATACCTGCAAAAGGCCAAGATTCATCAACGGCTACAATTCGATTTGTTTTCTTGACAGAATTCACAATCGTTGTATGGTCCATTGGACGAATCGTTCTTAAATCAATCACTTCCGCAGAAATACCTTCTTTCGCTAATTCATCTGCTGCTACTAAGCATTCTAAGACAGACTTATTAAACGAAACAAGCGTAATATCTGTTCCTGTCCGACGAACAACTGCTTTTCCGATTTCTAATAATTCTTGGTTATCTTCTCCTTCGATATAATCCGTTTCCCAAGTATTACGAGAGAAAGAATAAGTTCTTTTACCTGCAACTGTATTATCCACCTCCAAAGCATACATCAACTCAGATTCCATAATACAAATCGGATCATTGTCTCTAATAGCTGTTTTTAATAAAGCCTTGCTATCAAAAGGATCAATAGAAGAAATCACTTTTAAGCCAGGGGTATTCGCTAACCAAGCTTCAAAAGTCTGTGAGTGTTGCTGCGCCAATTGACCAGCTGCACCAGAAGGCCCTCTAAAAACAATCGGACAATTAAACTGTCCACCAGATTGAGATAAGGTTTTAGCGGCATTATTGACGATTTGGTCAAAAGCTAAAACAGCAAAGTTCCAAGTCATAAATTCAACAATCGGTCGTAAACCATTCATCGCTGCACCAACACCGATACCAGCAAAACCCAATTCAGCAATTGGTGTATCAATAACTCTTTTTGGTCCGAATTCGTCCAACATCCCCTTACTTACCTTGTAAGCACCATTATATTCTGCAACTTCTTCGCCCATTAAAAAGACGTTTTCGTCTCTTCTCATTTCTTCAGACATTGCTTCTCTTAGACCGTCTCGGAGTGATAATTTTCTTCCCATAACTTGCGGAGTTTCTATTTTTGTGATTGTGGTTTTTTATAAGAATTGCAAAAATAAGGAATTCTTTACTTTTGAACAGTTTTATTGAGAGGGAGTTTCAGAAAATTAGTTATTCTAATCAAATATTGGATAAATTATATTTAATACAGGTATTAAAATTTTAACAAAATCTGCTAAACTAATTTAAATTTGTCCACCTTTTCATACAAGAAAGGATAATATTTAATAGGTTTTCTGAATAAATTTGAGTTTATAATTAAAAAGTGCGGAAAGTTGTCAAACTTATACCGATAATGATACCCCAATTACGATTGTTGAGGACGATGTTTCAACTATTAGTTCGATGATTAATGTAACTCAAACTGGCACAATTACGGATGTTAATATAACAGACCTCTATGGACTCCATGATTATATTGAAGATTTGAAATTTACTTTGACTAGCCCTTCAGGAACGACTATTACCTTGATTGACCAACGTTGCGGAAATGATTTTGATTTAAAACTAGATGATGCCGCAGCGAGTGTTATAATCTGTCCTTTAACAGGTGGCAATACTTATAGACCAGAAGGCAGATTCTCCGCTTTTAATGGAGAAAATCCTAATGGTAATTGGATTCTAACGATAGAAGATTTTTATGAAATAGATGGTGGAAGTCTAGGCGGTTGGGCCTTAGAAATTTGTGTGGGTGGTACCAGTACACCTTGTGAAGTAACCAATTTGTCAGTGAATGATGACCCAATTATAGCAGATGGTTATATTTCTTGTGGTATGATTACTTCTACAGGAAGAGTAGCAGCGAATACTACGATTGTTTTTAAAGCGGAGACCTCTATTATCTTATATCCAGGATTTCAAGTGGAATCGGGTTGTAATTTTACGGCCATGATAGAAGCTTGTGCTAATAGTTTGGAGGATACCCCTCCTGCAGCTAGACCTCGTCAATTGACTAGAAAAAGTAGTTTAAAACTAGCTAAATCCAATCCTGATTTTAATATATTTCCCAATCCTTTTAGGAATAGCACAACCATTAGCTACCAATTACAGCAACCTTCGATGGTTGTTATTAATTTATTAGATGTTAATGGTAAACGACTACAAGAAATTAAACCACCTAGTTTTGTCCCAAGTGGAACTTATCAACTAGAACTAGTTGCAAATAAATTAAATGCAGGTATGTATTTTGTGGAATTTTAGACGGATTCTGCTCATTTTGTTCAGAAATTGATGTTGGTTCGATAGGGGTATTTCTTAGATATGCCAAATCTTTGAGATTTGGCATATCTATAAATTGATCTAATCACTTTATTTTACCACCAAAACCTGCTCACTCAAAACCCCATACCCCGTCTGAATCCGAGCATAATAAACCCCAGTAGGCAAGTCCTCTGCCTCAAAAACACTTTGGTGCCAACCTTTTTCCAAATGTCCAGAAGCTATTTGAGCAATAATTTGCCCCTGCCCATTGATGATTTGTGTATGGACGATACTTGGTTGAGGCAAATAACAGCGGATGGTGGTGAAATTATTCGTAGGATTCGGATAGATTTGTAATTGTAAATTATCCGATAGGGTAGTGGGCGCTATTTCAATGGGTAAATTAACCCGTTGTTCTGCCGTAATTTCGGGGACTAAATCAGATAAATTACAAGAAACAGGTTGAATCATTGCCTGAAAATCACTGTTAGCTTTAGCATGAAACCCAGCGTTTAAAGTAATAGATTGAGTCGCCATAAAAGTGACGGATTGTTCGGCATTAATGGTACCATTAGAAGCAATAGTTTCACTTGCTCTATATTCTCTAGATGCTAGGGAATTACCATTTAATTGCAGATTAGTACCATCACAAGTACCATTATATTCAAAAATAAGGTGCAGCGTAGGGGCATCAAAAGCAGAACCATCATAGGAGTCAGCCGTTCTTTCTCCTGTACCTGTAATAATAATAGCTAGAGAATTATTGAGTGCCCAATTAGATTGATTGACGATTTCTTGAATAATGCTACTTAAATCAGGCGTTTGTTGCGTAGCCGTAGCTTCGCCTATATTGGTCCAAGCGGCTGGATTCCAGTTAATGGACGCATTGGTTTTGGCACGAGTGCTAATATTATTGTCCGTAGTAGAAAAGGTAGGGGCATTAGCAGTTGCTTGCCCATGTAGTGTAAGATTGGTAGTGCCTGAGTTTCTTTCATCGGTCGTAAATTGAATATAAGCATGCTTGATAGTTGCACCTTGCGGAACGCCAACTTGATTAAAGCGCAGGCCAATTGTCTGATTGGAAATGCCTCCTTCATCCATTAATTCTAAATCACCACTGATTAAATTCATATCGCCATCACTTACCCTTTCTTCTGCATCATCACTGCTAGTTGTTATTGGAATGCTTGTTACGGAGGTATTGGATACCGTAATGGAAATCTCATCGGATTTAGTATTGCCACTATTATCTGTAGCCACCACTTTTAGCACATAAGTTTCATAAGCAGACGGACTCCAATTCATAGCATAAGGAAGCGTTGTAATTGTTCCTATAGAAACCTCATTGACAAAATATTCCACTTTTTCTATCCTGCCATCAACATCCATAGCAGAGGCACTTAATAGAATAGGGTCTAATTTTGTCAATACAGTCTCATTTGCAGGACTGACCCAATCGACTGTGGGTAATTGTCCGTTCGGTAAAGAATAAGCTATATGCAAACTAGGTGCATTTGTTGGTGACCCTTCATAAGATTCAGCCGTTCTATCACCTGAACCTGTGGCAGTTATCACTAAGGCATTATTCTTTTCCCAACCAGTTCGATTGACAATTTCTTGAATAATGGTACTAATATTAGGGGATTGTTGATTGGTATCAGATTCACCAATAGTTCCCCAAGCTAATGGTGTCCAATTGACCGAAGCGTTGGTATTGGCTCGATTACTTATATTAAAATCAATGTCTGCAAAAGCGGGTGCATTATCATGTGCTTGTCCTTTGAAAGTAACCATTGTAGCGCCCGTTTCTTGTTCATCTGCTGTAAATTGAATGTAAGCATGATTAATCATTGCGCCTTGAGGTACATCAATATTGGCAAAGCGCATCCCGACTTCTTGCGGAGTCGTACTACTTATTGCGCCCAATTCTAAGTCGGTACTAGTTAAGTCGATATTTCCATCACTTATTCGTTCTTCTGCATCATCATAACTATCACTAATGATAGTAGTCACCATAAAATCACTTTGGCTATTGATACTAATGGTGATTTCTTCCATATTCGTATCCATATCATTATCGGTAGCGACGACTTTTAAGGTATAATTACCAAAAGCAGTCGGTGTCCAATCGGTTGCATAAGGGGCTTCGGTGTCTATGCCAACAGATACATTATTAACAAAAAATTCAACTTGACTAACAGTACCGTCATTATCGGAGGCATTGGCTTTTAAATTTAGGGTATTTAAATTACTAAAAAGTTGACCTTGGTTCGGACTTGTCCAATTAACCGTAGGCGCTTCTGGATTATTTTCAGCTAAAGTAAAAGAAAGGTGCAAACGAGGGGCTTTGGAAGCGGTCCCATCATAAGAAAAAGTCGTTCTATCTCCCGTTCCTGTAATAATAAAAGCCAAAGAATTATTTTCTACCCAACCAGAACGATTGATAATTTCTTGAATAATGGATTTTAAATTAGGAGATTGTTGATTGGTACTAGCTTCATTAACGACTGTCCAAGCGGTGGGGTTCCAATTAACAGATGCGTTTGTTTTTGTTCGATTGGTAATATTGTTATCCACGTTTGTAAAAGTAGTTGCATTATCTGATGCCTGTCCATACATCGTTACATTAGTTGTCTCAGATTCCGATTCATCGTTGGTGAACTGAATATAAGCATTGGTAACCGTAGCGCCTTTTGGCACAAATACATTATTGAACCGCAGACCTACGGCTTGCGGAACGGTGCCACTTTCTGCCCCTAATTCTAAATCAGTACTAGACAAGCCCATATTTCCATCACTTAACCTTTCTTCTGCATCATCACTACTTGCCGTAATTGGAATTGTTAAATCGGTGGCGATTCCATCTTGGACGGTGATATTTACTGTTTTAGTACTACTCATAGCCGCATTATCCGTTGCGACTACTTTTAGGGTATATTCAGCAAAAGAAGGAGGCGTCCAATTCATGGAGTAAGGAGCAGTATTATCCACACCAATAGATACATTATTGACAAAAAACTCAACTTGTGTGACCGAACCATCACTATCCGTAGCAGTTGCGGCTAAAGTAATGGGGTCGAGATTGATAAAGATTTGATTATTAGCAGGATTTGTCCAACTGGCCGCGGGCGTACCATTTTGTAAAAGGGTCAAATAATCTTCAATTGTTCCATTAGAATTCAAGAATTTTACATCCATTTGCCCACCATTTACTTCTAAAATAGTTGACCCTAAATTATTATTCACATAATGCATGGCAAGATGAGTTCCTTTTAAACTAGATTTTTTTCCTGCTGAACCGGTAACGATATAGACCGACCCTTCCTCACTATTATTTTGTTGATAAGCACCCGTTCCATCTACTTGACCATCTCCGCCATCAATATTATGGGTAGCGGGATTATAAGTACCAGAATTACCATAATGTCCATTAATAAGCCTTGACCGTTCATAAGCATGACTATGACCAGATAGAACTAAATCGACTCCAAAACTTTCCAAAATGGGCAAGACATTTTCTCTCATCTCTATCATTCTCCCTTCTGTATCAGAATCATGCGATCCTTTGGAATAGGGTGGATGATGAAAAAGAACGACAATCCATTCTTGACTAGTCGCAGCCAAATCATTTTCTAACCACATCAACATAGGGCTTCCAATTGAACGACTTTCATCATGAGAATCCAAGGAAACGATATGAATATTGCCATAATCAAAAGAATAATATTTTTCTGTATTAGAAGCAATACCACCTGCTTGCGCACTAGTTGGAAAAGTGAAAATATCATAATAAGCGGCGGCTAAACCATCTGCTCCATAATAATCGTGATTACCAGGGCAAGACCAGGTCATCGTATTTTTTAACTTGGCAGGATACATATTGAAAATGGCATTCTGATATTCCGTCTCCAAACCACTATTATAAGCATTATCGCCTAATAATAAAATCATGTCCGTATGCGCATTGCCAATATAATTATAATAAGCATCTCGGACAGCACTTTGATTGCTATTAGCGGTTCCACAATCTCCTAAAATCCAAGCGATTATCGGTTGAGTTGTACCTGTTGTGGGTGCAGTTTTAAAATAAAAATCATTGCCACTCGTCGTTATTTGCCCTTCATTATTCCCAATGGCATAATAGTAAGTGGTATTAGCCGTCAAGCCATCAATCGTTACTTCATGGTCAATGGTATTGCTGGCTACAATTTTAGAAAGGCTTAAATTATTAGGGTCATTGCCATACCAAACCTTACTATCGGTATTGCCGCTAGTTCGCCATTTAATTATTGTACTAGTAGGCGTTCCGCTTTGCAAATAAGGCCCTCTGACTAAGATGGCACTACTGCCACTACAACTAGGCAGACAACTATTAAAAGTCGTATTGACACTCGTAGAAATGGTATTAATAGAAGTGCTAGTCCATTGCAAATTACCATCATAAATGCCAGGACTCATGATGTATTGGTCGCTACTGCTTCCATGATTAGCGCCCCAAAGATGCCCCAATTCGTGAGCAGTAAGATTGGCTTTTTGAGAAAGGGATTGCGCATATTGATAATCTATTTCTCCATGTCTAAAGTGATCGCTTGGACACATTTTTTCCAAATAAGCATACCCGACGCCATTCATATCCGTGCCTGTAAATAATAAAGAGCAATTATAATCCATGGGCGTTAAATTTGGACTAGCCCAGTTTGCATAATTCTCGACTAATTGACTGCCATTTCCTGGCGCATCTGTCCACGGATTAGGACTTGTTGAAATAACATGCACAAAAGCCAATTCATACTGCACATTAAAAACATCGTAATAGCCATTGACGATATTCAACATGGTTTGCAAATCGCTATTAAAATTAGCCAAAGAACCTGCTTTTTGTAAACCTTGCCAATCTAAAGTGACCGCCAATTTGGGGCAAAAAGTAGCTGCCGATCTGCCCGTACCGAGCTTATTTTTATCAGAAGGAAGGATTAATTGTTGCAATTCATTTTCATCGATTAATAAATGGTTCACCACACCACAAGAATCTTTACTAGGCACTAATTGACTTTGCGTATAGAAAGCAATTAAGTCATTAGCTGAACGTTTGGGAGCTTTATTAATCGTTTCAAAAGTAGTGCGATTTCGGTCTAAAATTAGCCCATGAATACCCGTTTCAGCGATGGTCATGCGCACTTTAGTATCGGGTTCATGGATTAAATACCCTTTATAGGTCATATTGGTTTCGATAGGAATTTCTTGCCCATCTTCATTGATTACTTTAAAATCAGGCCCATGAACTTTGGAACGTTCCAAGGCGATTTCCCAAGTTCTTTTATCATCAATTTTTAAAGCGATAGAAAAGGCTTTATCCGCATTTTGTTGCGCAAAATCGAATAGTGCCTTTCCATTAATCTGATAAAAAGCAGAATTATCTAAATTAAAAAATGGAACTAATTGGTCATTATTTTCTGCTTTGTCCACTTCTAAACTTAAGGTTTGTTGGGCAGTTAGAAAAAAAGGAAACATTAAAAAGATAACAGAAAATAGGGAAATGCGTGTCATTCTAGGGGTTTTAACATACGTTTGAAAATCCGTTGTTGATTTAATCCGTTGTTGAAAATGCTTTAAAACAACGGATTAAATCAACAACGGATATTAGACAAAAGGGATTTTTACTTTATCCTTACAGCCATTCAAAAATCAAAATGCTTCATTCAAAATCAACTCTCTTGACCACTTGCAATCGCTCAATAGTTTTAGCTTCTAACAACAACATCTGTTTGGTCAGTTGCACTCGTTTTGGTAATTGAGTGATTGCTGCCAAAGTTGCTTCATATTGTAACATTGCTTTTTTAGGAGCTTGGTCTTTTTCAAAGATTTGCCCTTTCTGAAAAAGCCATTTTTCTTTACGTGGGAAATGGGTCAATATCATATCAATACTTTGAATAGCTTTTTTGTACAATTTATGCTGAACCAAAAGGTCTACCTCTTTTTGCTTTAACACAATATCAAATCCAAATTGCGCTTGCCCTTTATTTAACCAGTCCAAAGCAGGTGCTACATTACTAGAATCAGCGGAAAGAAAATTTTCAGCAATCGCTATATAATGTTTGGGTTGCACCTTTTTATTTTGAAGAATAGCCCGCTCAAAGTCTTTTTGAGCCGCTACATTTTGGGCTAGTTGTTGATAAATGCCAGCTCTTATTATCAGTCCATCTAAATGATTGGGTTGTATCTGCAAAAAGTTATTAATATAAGAAAGAGCAATTTGAGGGCGTTTTTGAGCGGCTAAAACTTTAGCCAGTAATAAATCAGTAATGAATAAATCAGGGCGTAATTGTTTGGCTTTTCTAAAATCGTTGATGGCTGCTTGGTATTCCTGATGTTGTGCGTATAATTGCCCTCGTTGTACATATAAATTGGGATTTTCTACCGCTAATTCTATCTGATTGGTTAGTAATTGAATTTGTTCTGTTAAATCTCCATGTGCGGATAAGACTGGAAGGGATATTCCAGATAAAAATAGGCTTATCACTAGGAAGGTTTTATACATAATTCGGAATTTTAGCAAACAATGAATAGTTGGGGATAGAGAACAAATATAATATTTTTTGTATTTATATTAATGATATTTGTTGTGAATCAGCATATCAAAAGCTAAGCTAAAAATGGTAACCAAAGCAAAATCGCTAGTATCAGTCGTTTTGCTAGAAAATTACTTTTGTTGTATAAGTTGGATGAATGGCTTGATTGTGGAATAGAATGGGTTCATTTTCCTGACAATTTGATTCAGAATACGAGTATTATGTAATCGGACAAATTAAGGTTAACAATTTTTTTCTAAAGGATTGAGTTATACTCGTCAAGAAACTAAGTGAACTTAATGAATAAGTTACTATGTGGTAAAATTAAGCTATACTCGTCAAAATATGAGATGTTAACTTATTTTTGTCACACTACTTACGTATGATAAAACGCCAAAAGAAAAACAGCTAACTTTGGAAAGAATAAAATAAACAAAAAAGCAAGGTTTTCTAAGAAAGGTTTTTTTTGAATAAAGAAGGAATGAGCAAAATAATGCAGCAAAAATAGAAAAACCTTCATAATACATTGATTACAAAGGTTCTATTTGTTGATAGTAGCCCGTAGGGGAATCGAACCCCTGTTACCAGGATGAAAACCTGGCGTCCTAACCACTAGACGAACGGGCCGTAAATTGGGTAAAATAAAATTGTGAAAAATAACTACAAAATGTATTTCGTAGCCCGTAGGGGAATCGAACCCCTGTTACCAGGATGAAAACCTGGCGTCCTAACCACTAGACGAACGGGCCAAAATTTAATGTAAATAGTCCTTAATTTCACTATTTAAAATGCTCAGCTTTCTAAGCGAGTGCAAATATATAATGCATTAAAGATAATGTCAACATAATAGGCAGTTTTTTTTATTTTTTTGAAAAATAATTTTTAGCGTGCTAATGAAAATAATTTTTAGTCAGAAAATTGATGTTTTCTAATCTTGTTAAAATTGATGTTTTCTAGGTAGCCATCAAACCGTTTTCCTAGCTTTCCAAAAAATACTTGCATTAATTAACAATAATATAGTATATTTGTGCCACTTATCTTTAATTGGTGTAAAATGTACACTAAGTACTTAAAAATAAGTCATAAAAAATTCAAATTAGACAATTTTGTAAGAAATCATCAGATTTAATTTGAACTATAGTACTAACTTAAAAAATTAGAGCGAGGAATATTAAAGTAAGACTCGTTCCCTTAAATTGAAAAAAACATGGCAAAGAAAGTTGCAATTAACGGTTTCGGTCGAATTGGCCGTTTAGCATTTAGAAATTTATTAAAGAAAGATGGCATTGAGGTAGTAGGAATTAATGACTTGACTGATAATGCTACTTTAGCGCATTTATTAAAATACGACTCTGCTCAGGGCCCATTTGATGGTACAGTAGAAGCAACGGATGATGCATTAATCGTCAATGGTCAAAAGATTGCTGCTTTTTCTCAAAGAAATCCAGCAGAATTGCCTTGGGGTGAATTAGGTGTTGATTTAGTTTTAGAATGTACAGGTATTTTCCGTACAAAAGAAAAGGCGGGTTTACACTTACAAGCTGGTGCAAAAGACGTGATTATGTCTGCGCCTGCTAAAGGTGATGGCGTACAAACGATTGTATTAGGAGTAAATGATGCAGATTTAGATAGAAGAAAGAATGTATTTTCTAATGCTTCTTGTACCACTAACTGTTTAGCGCCTGTTGCTAAAATTATCAATGATAATTGGGGATTGAAAGTTGGGTCGATGACTACAACACATGCTTATACGGCTGACCAAAGAATGCAAGATGCACCTCACTCGGACTTAAGAAGAGCTAGAGCAGCAGCATTTAATATTGTACCTACTTCTACGGGAGCAGCGGTTGCAGTAGGAAAGGTAGTTCCTGAAGTTGCTGGTAGATTATCTGCTATTGCAGTAAGAGTTCCTGTGATTACTGGTTCGATGATTGAATTGAATGTAGTACTTGAAAAAGAAACAACACCAGAAGAAGTCAATGCGAAGTTCAAAGAATTAGCAGAAGGAGCATTGAAAGGTATTCTACAATACACAGAGGATCCTATCGTATCAAGTGATATTGTGAGAAATCCTCACTCTTCTATTTTTGATGCTTTAATGACTACCGTATTGGATGGTAACTTCTTAAAAGTAGTTAGCTGGTATGATAATGAAGCTGGATATTCTGCAAGAATTGCAGATTTGGCGGCTAAGATTTTAAAAGTGTAATTCTGATTTATTGTGAACTATGCACGGTTCACGGTTTGCCTAGCAAATAAATTGAAAGCACTATACTCTATGGGTGTAGTGCTTTCTTTGTTTTTACAGGATAACAGGATTTTATAGGATAAACTAGATAGACGAGCTAGGAGGATGAGCTACGGATTTGAATGGATTAAACGGATTTACGCAGATTTTCCTTATGACTTATGTTTATAAGATGTATCGTATTTTGTTTTTTAGCTTTAATCCCCCTTTATACCTTTTTGCCTTTAAACCTTTACACCTCTAAACCTTACAACTATGACTTTAGATTTTAAAAATAAAAAAGCAATTGTTCGAGTAGATTTTAATGTGCCTTTAAATAAGGAATATGTGATAACGGATGATACTCGAATTCGAGCAGCATTACCAACTATTAAAAAAATATTAGCGGATGGTGGTGCCGCTATTTTAATGTCTCACTTGGGGCGCCCTTTGAAAAAAAAGAAAGAAGATGGAAGCATTAATATCGAGAAGTTTACTTTAAACCATGTGACTAATCATGTGGCTAATTTATTGGGAACTAAAGTACATTTTTGCCCAGAAACAGTTGGCAGTCAGGCAACTAAAATGGCAGCGGATTTGCCAATGGGAGAAATTTTAATTTTAGAAAATACCCGTTTTCAAAAAGAAGAAGGGAAAGGAGATGCAGGATTTGCGAAACAATTGGCAGCCTTGGCCGATGTTTATGTAAATGATGCTTTTGGAACAGCGCATAGAGCGCACGCTTCTACGACAACGATTGCCCAGTTCTTTGACAAAGGCGCTAAAACTTTTGGCTATTTGATGCAAAATGAAATTGAAAATGCCAATAAAGTATTGAATAATCCAACTCGACCATTGACAGCGATTATCGGTGGGGCGAAGGTGTCTGATAAGATTTTATTATTAGAAAAATTATTGGAATTTGCGGATAATGTAATTGTAGGTGGCGGTATGGCGTATACTTTTATGAAAGCACAAGGTGGTAAAATTGGCAATTCCTTAGTAGAGAATGACCGATTGGAATTAGCCTTGGAATTGATTGCCAAAGCTAAGGAGCGAAAAGTGAAATTATTATTGCCTAAAGATTCTATTGCAGCGGATGATTTTAGTAATGATGCGAATATTGCGACTAAATATACCAAGCGAATTCCTAAAGGTTGGATGGGCTTAGACATTGGGCCAAAAGCTATAGCGGATTTCCAAAAGGTGATTGCTAAATCAAAGACGATTTTATGGAACGGGCCGATGGGTGTTTTTGAAATGTCTAATTTCGCTACAGGTACGAAGTCTATTGCTCAATCTTGTGCAGATGCAACGGCCGCAGGTGCTTTTTCTTTAGTAGGAGGCGGTGATTCTGTAGCGGCAGTGACGCAGATGGAATTGAATGATGCCGTGAGTTTTGTGTCTACAGGCGGTGGCGCTATGTTAGAGTTTTTGGAAGGGAAAGAATTACCTGCTATTACAGCGATGACTAAATAATTACAACTTGTATTTTTTGATAAAAATATCCAGCGTAATAGGATATTAATAAAAAGGTAGTTCTCGAAAGGAGCTACCTTTTTTTGTTTGGAATAGGAGCGAAAAAAATAACATAATTGATAAACTTGTCTAATATCCGTGTCCCTTTATTAATCCGTGGCAATGATTTTATATCACGGATTAATAAAGGGACACGGATATTAGACGCTTAAGGTTAAATTTTAAAATATCAATTTTTTAGTGGATTATCTAGAAATATTGAACCGACAAATCTTTGCATCCTTAAACATTAGAAAAAAACAGTAATTTTGGTAGCTAAATTGCTGAAAGAGCGTAGATGGGTATATTTATTATAGAAAACTAACACCTTACCTAATGAGTAAAGAAATAGCCAAGAGTCCAGAAATTTTAGAAAAAGAGGCAACGATTAAGAGGTTGCAAAGTCAACTTAAAAAGAAAAAGACGACCCTTAAAAGCCTAAAAACTAGGCTGAAAAATACCAAAAATGACATTACAGAACTCCAACGAGCGGGTAGTGGGAAAGTTATGGGAAGGATGTCCCAAATGGAAAAATTACGTTTAGAAATCGTGGAGTTAATCCAGCAAATGGGGAAATTGAAAGGGCTAAGTCGAGCGGATAAGGCTGCCCTTAAAGATATGGAACGAGAATTTTCCAGTGATGATATGTTTGGGGAAGACTTCAAAGCTTTTAAAGCGCAAATGGGCGATGTGGAGGCAGAAGATTTTGAAGCGCATTTTGATGAAAATGAGCGAGCAAAAATGCGAGATATTTTTGACATGTTTGCTGTAAAACCTGATAAAGAAGAACAAAAAGACATTCGTAAGGTATTTATTAGCTTATCGCAAAAATTTCACCCTGATAAGGCAACCACAAAAGCCGATGAAGCTGAATATCACGAAATGATGCAAAAGATAAATGAGGCTTATCAAGCAGGAGATATTCAAACTTTATTGGAGTTAGAACAATTATTTTTAACTGAAAATTTAGATTTATCGAAAGTCCAATCATGGACGGTAGATGTTTTGGAACAAGAAATTAAGCGATTAGAAAGAGATTTACAATTTATTGAAAGCCAGATTGATAGGAATAGTTTAGAATTAAAAAATCTACGGACATCGGACTTAGGAGAGATGTTGACGACTATGAAAAAAGCAGAAAAGGAAGGCGCAGGTATGGATGCAGCCTTGGGGCAACTGGATGAATCTATTGATCGCTTAACAAAAATGCGAGATGCTTTTTCGGAAAGTATCAAATTGGGAAATATATCGCCATTAAATGAAATGATGATGGCAGAAAGTGCTGGACAGCCATCGCAAGCAGAAATGATGGCGATGTTGGAAGATATGATGAGTGGGAAGATGGATCCGAATGATTTGGCGAATATGTTTGGGAATGACGATGATGATGACTTTTGGGGTCCTGATGAGGACGATGATGATGATGCAGTTGAAAATGCTAAATTTAAAGAGGGGGATTCTGTAAAAATTGGTAAAAATGTTATTGATGAAGATAGCAAACTTAATTTAAGTGGCTTAATTGGTAGGGTAGAAGATGTCTATTATGGTTATGACGATGAGATTGTTTATGAAGTCGAATTGGATAGTATTTCGCTCAATAAATTACCTACTGACTTTATTGAAGAAATGGTTGGGATGGAAGAGGATTTTCAAAATTATGAATTGGCCGAAAGCCAACTAAAAAAATGTAAAGCAAGAGATAGTAAAGGAGCTGCACAGGGAGCTTATAGAAAAAATCTCCATCAGTATATGTGGAATTATACGGACGATGCGACTCAAAAAAGATTACAAACGATACTTTTGCGAAGGCCCGATTTATTGGATTGGGAAAATTGGCAAATCTTTTTGGAGAAAAAACTGAAATTTCCAATTGCTGTTCAATCAAGAGGAATGATGGAATTTAGAAAAGGGGAAAAATTGAAAATAACTCGATTAGCAGGTTTTAATGAAGAAGTTGGGATAATTGTAGATGTAAACTATCGAAATCGACCTGGGAATTACCCGCTTTTCGATTTAATGCCTACTGCAAAAAATAAACCACTCCGACAAATTTTCAATGATTATTTAGTTTGGGCAGAAGAGATGCATGAAGTAAATGAATTTTAAAAAAAATTGAATTAAAATAGACTTTATGCTGAAAGATTTAGTGCTTCCATCCCGATAGCTATTGGGACAAGTTCTGGAAGCACTTTCGGTACAATTTATTTTAGAAAAACACTAGCAGATAAAAAATAAAATGGCAGAAAAATTACATAAATTAGGATTGAAATTACCGACAGACCCAAGATGGGTGAACATGGCAGAGATTAGTTTGGAGGACATACTAACCGATCATGCATATTGTGAACAAAAGGCAGCTATTTCTTGTATTTCCTTAATCCAAAAATTTCCAGAGAAGAAAGAAATGGTGCGAGCAATAGCGCCTATCGTGACGGAAGAGTGGGGGCATTTTAGATTGGTTTTAGCAGAGTTGGATAAACGTGGGTTGGAATTAGGGGTACAGCGTAGAGATGAATACGTGAATAAATTACTCGATTTCAACAGAAAGGGCGGTAGTCGAGCAGACCGATTATTGGAAAGATTATTGACCTTTGCATTAATTGAGGCTCGAAGTTGTGAGCGATTTAGGCTATTATCCTTACATATTTCCGATGATAACTTAAAAGAATTTTACCATAAGTTTATGGTCTCAGAAGCGGGGCATTATCATCTATTTATTGACCTTGCTCGGAAATATTCAGGGAAAGAAAAGGCGAATGCTCGTTGGCAGGAATATTTAGCTTATGAGAAAGAGATGTTGAAGACATTGGAGGTTCGAGGGGATCGGATGCATTGATAGTCCGCTACTATTTTTGGCTAATTGATGAAAAGAAAGGAAGAATTGCATAAATTTGTTTATATTCTGTAGATAGTTAAATCAATAATCATACTATTACTATACTAAATTAATGCTCAAAATATTCAGGAAAAATCCATCTAATTATTCCGATGCAGAATTGGTAGCCCGCTATCAAAAGAGTGGAGATATGGATTTATTGGGCGTTTTATATGAGCGATATACCGAATTAATTTATGGGGTTTGTTTAAAAGTTTTAAAGAATGAAGTAGAAGCAGAAGATGCTTTTATGAATATCTTTGAAAAATTGACGAAAAAAGTACGGGAGCATGATATTCAACAATTTCGACCTTGGTTGCATACCGTTGTTCGGAATCATTGTCTAGGCATTTTGAGAAAGAATGGAAAACATTTAACAGTTTCTTATGATGGAGATTTTATGCAATCGGAGGAAGCGTTGCATCCTTTTATGGAAGAAGCAACAAATGGAAAACTAACAGCACTACCTGAATGTTTAGATAGTTTGAAGGGAGAGCAGAAGCATTGTGTGCAATTATTTTATTTTGAAGGTAAATCTTATCAAGATATTGCCTCGGAAAAGGAGTTGTCTCTTGGAAAGGTGCGCTCTTATATCCAAAATGGGCGACGGAATTTAAAAATTTGTATAGAGCAAGCAGAGCAAGCCTTGAAAAGAGAGGAGTTGTAATAGTAAACCTTTATACCCATTGGTTGTGGGTAAATCTGGGTAGGCAGCAGACAATTGATTAGAAAAGACAACAGGAATTAAGCATTAGCAAAATTTGACCTCTATTTTTGTAGCAAGGTGTGATTAATTTAATCATCAAGTATAATGAAAGATTTATTAAAAAAATGGATAAATGGCAGTGGAACTTGGTCAGAAGAACAAAAACTTCGACAAGCTGCTGAAAAAGACCACTTCCTAGCAGAAGCAATGGATGGGTATGATGCCTTTCCCATTACAGACCATGCTGCAAAAATTGAACAACTAAAAGGTCGATTTCGCAAGCCCTCAAAATCCAAAAAAGGGTTGGTGATTTCTCTTTCAAGAGTGGCCGCAGCGGCAGCAATTATTGGTGTTATAGGTACTTTGTTTTGGGTGCAAAGAGAGGTAGAACAACCCGCTATTTTGAGTCAACAAATGGAGCAATTAGAAGCATTTCCTCCATTACAAAATAAGGAAGAAAGTACTGAGATAGCAGAAGTGACGGCTAATAATCCAAGAAGTGAACAATTGGCAAAAACGAGTAAAAATGAATTACCCAAACCAATTATTCCACCAACAACAAAACTAAAAACACCAACAGCTAAACCAATTATTACGGATACTAAAAATGATAGAATTTTAGCGGATGATCATGCGAATTTAGCGACAGCCTCTACTAAAGAAATGGAGGAATCGGAGGTAACAGCTGCTCCCCCTTTAGCGGAAACATCGGCTATAGTTCCTACAACTAGCAATGCACCAAGTCCAGTAGTCGAATCGACTATAGCGATAGTAGAAAATACCATACCTGAGCCAGCGCCAACACCTGCCGCTGACATTGCTGCATATAATGCACCCGCAGCGCCAATTCGTAAGGAAAAGCAAGCTTATGCCAGAGAAAGTGCATCCAAAAAGAGGGAGGTATCTAAACTTGAAAAGATTAATTATTATGTTGGACAAGTACGTAATGAAGACGGACAACCTATGAACGAGGTGAAAATAGTGGGTTTGAATACGCCTTTTAGTACGGTTTCTGCAATTAATGGTGAATTTATCTTAGAAACAGATACACCCTTAACTAAGATTGCCGTATCCAAAGATGGCTTTCATACTAGAAAAATAGCGATTAGTCAATATTCAGATTTTTTAAATGTCAACTTAGATAGAAAATCTACGAAACTTCCTGCGAATGCTGTTAATGGAGAGGTAGAAACATTGTCTCCTAGACCAATAGCTGGATTTATGGACTTTTTTAAATACTTAGAAAACAATCGAATTTACCCAGCAGGTGCCAAAGAAAAAGGAATCGAAAGAGATGTTGAAATTCGTTTTTACATAGATAAACACGGTACGCCTACCCAATTAAAAATAACCAATCCTGATGTATACGGTTTTGACAAAGAAGCCATTCGATTATTAGAAAATGGGCCGAAATGGATGCCTGTTAATAGCCATGCTCGGTATTATGTGCCTTTTGAGTTGAGGTAGCGGGAAAGGTATAAAGGCGAAAAGGCTGAGAGGTATAAAGAAATAAATCATACCACGTCACTCATCCTGTTAATCCTGAATAATCCAGTCATCGGGTAACTAAAAAGCCCGCACTAAAAAGCACGGGCCTTAAACATATTAATTCTCAAAAAAACACATAATTTGCCGCAGCGCATCCATAATAAAGAGCGCTGCTTCAATTATATTATGATCGAGCAACTATTAGCTCGCCTTATTCAATATGCATCATTTTCTGAGTTTTAGTACCAAAAGCAGTTTCTAAACGATAGTAGAATACGCCTCTTGGTAGCTGTGTCATATCAATGATGGTTTCATTATAACCACTTTCATAATTACGGTCAATTGTATTCACGACTTTTCCTTGTACATCCAAAATAGTGATTTTTGCTGGAGCTGCTTTGGGTAAAGTAAAGCCAATAATTGTCTGATTTTTGAATGGATTTGGTCTGTTTTGGAATAAATCAAAGCTCGTCGTAATGGCTTCAGTAAATGTTAATTGAATACCGATATTTTCTGCTTCGGTGGTATATGCCTCAATTGGCGTTATCGCAGAATTAATGGTTAAGAGTTCACTTAATTGACCATTTTTCGTTGCTTTAAATCGTAGGGTAAACCAATTGTCCTTTGTAAGAACTGGATTAGGCGTTGACCAACAAGTGGTTAATAAACCTCTTTCCTTTAAGCCTATTTCAAAATGAGCTGGAGTTGCGACATCTGATTGAATATCGAGTAATTCTAAATTCGTAAAATCTAGCGTAAATTGATAAGATGCCACTTTTGTAGTCGTGGATAATCGGAAAGGCACTTCATAAATTTTACCTTTTTCAATTGTTAGGTTTGCCGTTTCAAAAATCAAAGGATTTGCATCATTCCTAGATTCCGCATTGGCAATTAAGCCAGCATTACTTGAATTTGTATTATTAACATCTCCAATTTTAACCGCAATGAAGTCCATACCCTCTACATTACCAGTAGTTTGGGTTACCAAAAAGCTTTCTTGGAATGGAGCAGAAGCAGCATCCATGATATTTGGAAACTGATAATTAGCATCTACAAAACGCCAACTTGTATTATTGTCAAATTGACCATCTTTAGACAAAACGATTTTTCTAATCAGCACAATATCGAAGGCGGTCACCGAACCAGATTTATTGACATCGGCAGCAATTGTTTGATAAGGCGAGACAAAAGGTTGAAGCCCTAAAATATGTCTACTAATAATCACATTATCAAAGGCAGTCACGCCGTCCGCAATATCAGTCGTCCGTCTAGGGGTAATTTTATACTGCTTATCCTCAGTTAAAGTAATGGAATACGCACCAGTTGCATCCGTCTTTACAGATGGTGCAACACCGCCAATTTCACTAACTTCCTCTACAAATACATCAAAATCAACAGCAGGGTCTCCTGCGGAATTGGTGATTCTACCAGCAATGGTTCGTTCGCCACAGAAGATATTATTGTCTTTGACATTAATAACAATTGGGCATAATTGGGTATTCATAGCCGTATCTGAGACATAGACATTGACTGCCTGTTGGCCTCTATCATTACAATTAAAAGTAATGCTACTAGGTAAACTTGGTACATCTATAACAGTATTGGGTTCTGCCATTGACATCGTTGGATTCCAAAATTTAAAACCAAATTGAGCATTGATGCCACAAGTATCTAGTGGATTAATATTATTGGCTAACACTACAGCTGTTCCTGTATTCGCATCAATACTGACGGATACTTCATCCAAACAAAGGCTTCCACAGAAGTCATTATTTAAGGACTTACTAATGGCTTGAGGTGCATTTACAGTAACATTTATGGTGTCAATTGCGCTACCACAATTTTGATTGGTAAAAAATCCTTGATAAATAATCTGGTCAACTCTAGTACTTTCCGTACCTAAGGTTAGTGGTGTGAAGACGGTTTGATTGAGACCACTATTAGATAAACTGCCTGGGGCACTTGTCCATTGACTAGAAATGACGGCTTCCGATGAGGTGGCGGTAAGGATAAGGGATTGCCCATTAAACATGGTTAAATCCTGTCCTAAGTCAACCGTTGCTCCTGGTGTTACGGTAATCAAAATAGTATCTGTAGCAGCCGTACAGATACCAGTACTATCTGGGTCATTAGTGGTTAATACTAAGACATCTATTCTATCTGTATTTCCTGTGAGATTTGGTGTATAGAGTGCATTCAAGGCGGAGGAATCATTAAATGTACCGAAGCCCCCGACTACTTGCCAAGTGCCAGTATTAGCACTTCCACCTACAGTTCCTGCTAATTGAAGCGGGAGATTTTCGCAAATGGTAGCATCTATCCCAGCATTTGCCATTGCTCCTGGTAATACGGTGATAATTGTGGTGTCTGTTACTATTGGACAGGCACTTGAGGCAAATTGAATCGTTGCGAGGAGGGTATCTTGCCCACTTCCCGAAGTAATTGCAGATGGAGTATAAACCGTATTCGTATCAGTTGTACTACTAAAAGTACCATTTGGACTTGCCCAGCTAAATTGGTGGACAACACCCGTAGTCGGAACATTTAAAGTAAGCGTGTTATTCGCACAAATAGTCGTGTCGGGAATAGGGGAGAAGGTGCCTGTTTCTAAAATGGTAATAATTAGACTTGTTCGGGATTGATAATCAGCAAGATAGAGCTAATTGATAATTTGATAGTCCTGCACATATTCCAATTATTCTATTTTTTAACTCTTGACATTTTAATCGGCATCTATTTTTTAGG
>Ga0208544_10000882_pt1 | contig 21878 bp, 15 predicted proteins | sample DEB08_DNA_9_FD_184526 | JGI IMG/M metagenome (GOLD analysis project Ga0208544, IMG submission 184526) | Aqueous microbial communities from the Delaware River and Bay under freshwater to marine salinity gradient to study organic matter... | ecosystem: Environmental > Aquatic > Marine > Coastal ... | reverse complement strand
CGATGAAATTACATGAAAAAGCAATAGATAGACTAGATGCTACTATTGGAAAATGGTTCGTTACTATTAATCCAAGGAAAGCAAAAAAGGTATTATATTATGACTAATTATTTCTTTCTTTTTGCCTTATGCCCATCCAAAAGGATTCGTCTCCAAGTTCTTCCTTCAATAAATGCAAAACATAAGCGCCTTTAAAATAGACTAAATTTCTATCCGCCCTTGTTGGGTTTGACCAATCTTTGAATACTAATGGCTTATCATTTCCATTAGCCCTTATCTTATCAAACACCCCAAAGTAGGCAGCTATATCTTGTTGGTATTTTTCTTTTCCAAATCGATGTTCATTATAAGCCGCTGATAGGAAAGTGGCAAAGCCTTCGTTTAGCCAAAAGTGATTCCAGTTTTTGCAGGTAATCATATTTCCCCACCATTGATGGGCTAGCTCATGTGCTATCAAATTAGTTTCTGTGCTGTCGTTTAGTATTAATTTACCATAAGACTGTTTCAAGATGGAAAAACCAGACATTTCCTGATAATGATTGCCCATCAGAATCTGAGAATACGTACTTTGAGGAAAAGGAATGCCTGATTTCTCTTCAAAAAAGGACAACATATCGGCGGTATATTGAAATATCTGTTCAATTTCTGTTGGCGTATGTTGCTTTGCATAATATTTTAAGTGAATACCCTGATACTGCTGCTGAAATTCATTGAACCTACCAATCGCAAAGCCATAAGTATAAGCAGGTGTTTCATAATCTTGACACCAAGCATACAACGTCATTTTGTCCTTCCGTTGAATCGTATCTTCTAAAACCCCACTTGCGGTACTAATGAATTGATTGGGCACTAATACCTCCAATTTTAGGGTCGCTCTATCAGCGGGCGCCGCATTGCAAATCATCCATTCACTCGTGAAATATACGGTATACAATTGTTGGGGAGCATTTAAGAATACCAAGCCTCTTTTTGGAGCGCCCTTATAAAATAGCCGTATTTCATAAGTGGTCGTATCGCTTGATGCTAAGGAAATAACTACTTTATTCTTGGTTTGTTTAAATCCTTTTGTATGTTTTCCTTCCAATCGAGTTACCGTCAATTTTCCCGAATCAAAGACTACTTTATCCGTATTTGCAGGCACTTTGAATTTGATTAAGACATTTCCTTTAAGGTTTTTTTGTGTTAGATTTGGCGCTACATAGACTTCATAATGCAAAACATCTACTTGCGCAGTGTTAAAAGATTGGGCAAGGAGACCAATAGCATAAGCATAGGTCAGCAGAAAAATAAGTATTTTTTTTTCTAGCATGAATTTCGCGATTTACAATATTTATTTTTTCATTTTAAACTACAAGATTTTGTCAACCATCCTTTGGCGACGTATACCATTTTTTAATTGAGCTTGATTAGCGGCAGGTTTCAAATTCTATTTAGTATTTATATCCAATCCCAAAGGTAATTACAGGTTGCATGTAATCCTCATTTTTATTTAGACTAATAGCATATCCAAACTGACTATTAATATATATTTTCCAAAGCTTCAGTCTTCCATATATTGCTGGAGATAATAAATAAATTGGTTTGGCAATTAATGCTTGTGGATTAAATATATCTAAACTTGAAGCTTTTGAGTAACTACCTCTCAATGAAAATCCTGTATCTATAATTTTATTCGCATTTCCCCAATCTATCTGAACAAAATATCTCCATTTTTTGAAAGTCAAATGATTTCCTATTCCAGCATAAGTCGATAATTTTTGGTTTTTTAGCTGAAATTTATATCCTACAAATAATTCAAGATAATTATGTTTTGATTGCAAATATTGTATTCGACTAGCTTCATTTCGATTCGTTTTATATTCCTTAAAATTCAAGGGGTCAATAGTTATATTCCCATTATTGTATTCATAATGAAGCGCAGTAATTACCTTATTAAATTTGAATCCTATCGAAGAGTGCAATCCAAAATTACTAATACCGATTTCTGTTTGAATTTTACTTGTTGTTTCATCAAATTGAGGAGAATATATCGTAACAGGTAGATATGTTTGTCCATAGCAATGCGCAATGGAGAATATTAAAATCAACATGTTTAGAATTTTATTTTTATTCATTTGGTTTTTTTTTCTTTACTTGCCGCTAACTTGTTCATATAAAGGAAATCATACACATACTTCAAATCTAAAAAATGCAAAAACAATTACATTTAAATAGATTGAATATTTACCACATTACAGTCCATTAATTATCAATAATTTAAAATAAGGTGAGGTTATAAAGTGTATTTAGACTAATTATGTTTCCACCTAATTTTTCCTAAAGATACAAAAAAGATATAATTTTAAAATTATTATAGTGCCTTGCCACTCAAAAAAACAGCGCATACCCTCCCAATAACAAACAAACACCCCAACTCGTCCATAATTTCCAACCATTCCTCTATGAAATATGTCTACACCAGTAAAAGTGGCTTTCTTTGAGTTCATTCCTACGATACTATTTGTAACACCTTTAATACTTAAGCTCATGCAAAAAGTAAAGCATTTCCTATTGTTCTGCGCAGGCGTAGACCGTTCCTTATTAGCCAAAGCACCGACGGATGAACATAAATATATCGGTATCGGCGCAACCGTATTATTCACGGGTTTACTAGCTTTTTTCTCTGGTGGATACGCTATGTATACCGTTTTTGATAATGCCTTTTTGGCGATTGTTTTTGGTTTAATTTGGGGCTTGATGATTTTTAATTTAGATCGCTACATTGTGTTAAGTATGAAAAGCAATGGGGCTTGGTTTAAAGATTTTATGGTCGCCTTTCCTAGATTGATTTTAGCTGTATTCCTAGCTTTAGTGATTTCCAAACCCTTAGAATTAAAGATATTTGAAAAGGAAATTAATGCGGAATTAGTGCAAATGGAACAGGAGGTCTATAAAAAACAAGAAGACCAAGTGCGGGTTAGATATGCGGTGCAAGTGGCCGATTATCAAAGCAATATCCAGCAACTAAAAACAGAAATTGCCCAAAAGACCGCCAATCGAGACTCTCTAGAAAGAATGGCGATTCAAGAAGCGGATGGAACAGGTGGTTCTCGGAAGCGAAATCTAGGGCCAATTTATAAAACCAAAAAAGCAGCAGCTGAAAATGCTCAAAAAGAATTAGATGGATTGATGGCTTCCTATTTACCGATTATTAAGGAACAAGAAACGAGTATTCAAAATATTAACAGCGATATTAACAAGGAGATTACGAATTTGAAAAGAAGCGCTTATGGCGGTTTAGCGGCTAGAATGGATGCTCTAGACCGATTGGCGAGTCAAAGTGAAGCCATCTTCTGGGCGAATTTGTTTATTATATTGTTATTTGTATCCATTGAAACTGCGCCCATTTTTGTAAAATTAATTGCCAGCCGCAGTCCTTATGATTTTGTTTTGCACGAAGTAGAACATGAATTCAAAATGGCAAATCTGGAAAAAACAAGTCTACTGAGCAATGCCATTAAAAACAAAATTCAATTTGATACCGAAGTTGGCGTTTATCAAAATAATGCCCGCATTCAAATGGAGAAAGAATTGATTGATGCACAGTTGACTAAAAAATTGGAGGAATTGAAGGGGCAGGAGTTTGATTGGGCGTAGGAGAAAGTTGCGATGTTGCGGTGTTGCCTTGTTCCTTACGACAACAAGGCAACACCGCAACATCACCTACTTAGCTTCTTCTTGGATTTATATGTGAGTACCAACTTATATTTGATATACTACGGATGAATAAAGCACTACTGATTTCTTTTAACAAGGATATTTCACTATATTATTTAATGGATTTTTCCCTAAAACCAAATTTACAAAGCACGCCAAAAATAAATAGTACCCCCAAAATAGAAGCCATAAAATCATTCGGGTCATAGACATTTCGACCACCTAAATTATGCCATTTAATTTCTTGTGTTAAAACATAGATACTAGCGAAGGAAACGGCTATTAGATAAATATGATAATCAGCTAATTGCTTCAGCAAAGAGACAAAATTATTTTGTAAATAAAATAGTCCTCCTGTTAGCAAAATACTTCCCATAACCGCTTCTATAAAATTAGGAACAGACCAAGCAATTATTTTTAGCAATTGTGGGGAATTTTGGGCAAGTATCCATGGACGAAACGCAAATTTATTGATGAAAAAAAGAATAAATACCCCTAAGAAGATTATCCGAATATGCCTTTTAATGATTAGTTGATTCATAGGTGTTTATTCTGAAGGAATAGACGTTTTTTCATAATAGTGATGCTTTAAAGAATTTGAGTAATTGAAAGTACTTTGATTTGTTAAGGGGAGCGTATTTATCTGCTTTAGGTAATGTTTTTCTCGACCAATTAAAATAGTAAAGAGGAAAACCTTAACTTGTTGCATCTTTTTAGAAAAAACAGAACAATGAAAAACTTACTCGTTTGCTGCTTTCTTTTTGTTTTAAATATTTCCTTCGCACAAAAGCCGCATAGTCATGCCCATAATCGGATCATTCATTTTCCTGATGTACCAGGCTATAAAAGCATCATTACTGATTTTCATATCCACACCGTTTTTTCCGATGGTAGTGTTTGGCCAGATATACGGGTTCAAGAAGCACTCAAAGATAGTGTACATGCGATTTCTTTGACAGAACATATAGAATATGAACCACATAAGGAAGAAATACCAAATCCTGACCGAAATCATTCTTATGTTTTAGGAGAAAAATATGCCCGACCTTACCGCTTGATGGTCATCAAAGGCGCAGAAATAACGAGGGATATGCCACCCGGTCATAATAACGCTATTTTTATAGAGGACGCCAATAAATTAGAAATTGCCGATTCGGTAGAAGTCTTTCGAGAAGCTAGAAGACAAGATGCTTTTGTTTTTTGGAATCATCCTAATTGGGTCGCTCAAAGAGAAGATGGTATTGCTAGATTGACAGATATGCACCGCTTTTTAATTAAAGAAAATTTACTGCATGGCATTGAGGTGGTTAATGATTTGACCTATTCTGATGAAGCTTTACAGATTGCCTTGGATAATAATTTAGCCATTATGGGCACGTCGGATATTCACGGTTTAGTCGATTATCAATTTGATATAGCAGAAGGTGGACATCGCCCAATTACTGTTGTTTTTGGTAAAGAAAAAACAGCAGGCGGCATCAAAGAAGGGTTATTTGCTAGGAGAACTGTTGCTTATTTTAAGAATACCCTCATTGGTAGGCCCGAACATCTAATCCCTTTAATCAAAGCCTCTTTGACGGTTGAAAAAGCGGGGTATCAAGGCAAAGCGGATGTAGTCAATGTGGATATAAAAAACCATAGTAGTGTCGAATATATTTTAGGTAATAGGAGTGAGTATACCTTTCATGCTCATACAGATATTGTGATTATACCACCTTATGAAACAGTGAGAGTAGAAGTTAAAACTTTAAAACGCTTTGCAGAATTTGAATTAGCTTTTGAAGTCTTAAATACGGTGACGGCACCCAATACACATCCTCAAATTCGTATGACGATTAAAACGGAATAGACCGTATTTTTCATCCGTGGAGGCTATCCGTGGGAAATTTAGATTCGCTTGTTCCCACGGATAGCCACCACGGATGATTTATAGGCGGATAATTTTTGAGAAAATATGCCTTGGGACACCAATAAATTTGACTTTTTTGATTTAAATGGAAATGCCATTTTCTTTTTAGCAGGTTTAAAACTATTTAGCCGCAACTACTAATCATTTAAGCTTGTCTTTTACTATAACTACTAATGATGTAATTCAAAAGTTGGAGTTGCGTTGTTTACGTATAGAACATGGCAACAACGCAACATCGCAACCCTAATACTTTTAGTGGATAAATTTCACCTCATCCTTTAACTTCATCTTATGCGATTACTCTTTGTACTTACCATTATTTTTTGCTGGGCTAATTTAACATTAGGTCAAACAAAACACCTCACCTTAGAACCCAATCATTCTACGCTTGGCTTTGAAGTAAGTATTGCTGGAGGTGCTACGAAGGTGACAGGCAAATTTATGGAATCAGATTTAGAATTGACCTATACTGATGGTGACTGGACAAAGTCTGCCATCAATTTTAGGATTAAAGCGGCAAGTATTAATACAGGCATTCCAGATAGAGATAAGCATCTCCAAACAGCCGATTTTTTTGAGGTGGAAAAATACCCTGTCATTACTTTTGTCTCCAAAACCATTGAAAAAATAGATACGACTCATTTTAGGATCAACGGGACTTTTACCATGCACGGCGTATCCAAAGAAATGAGTATTCCTTTTGAGGTAACTTATGAAGATGGGAATACGATTGGCATACACCTTGAAACGATGGTTAATAGAATAACGTATGGTGTTGGTGTCGATTTTAAGCACTCGGCTATTGAAAATTTTGTAAGCGAGGAAATAGTCGTAAAATTTGATTTTTGGACTAAAAGAGATAAGCGTAAAGAGAAGAAATAATTTAATCCGTCAGGTTTTATAAATCTTGACGGTTATTTAATTGGATTCTAAGTTATTTGACTTTTAGAATATCCGTTAATACAATGGTAAAAATCCGTGTCCCTTAATTCCTTCACCCATTCAATCCTTGTACTTATCATGAAAATACCATTTACCTTATTTGTATTTATCGCTTTTTGTTTTGCAGCCTGTGAACCAGATGTGAAAATGGAAGATTTTCCTAAAGACCCTGCATTTAAAGTAGAAACCTTAACTACTAAAATACCAGGCGGAACAGGCGGTATTTCTGTAGATGAAGATGGGAATATATACATTGGAGATTTTGGCGAAAGTCTAGATGACCCTGGGGAAATGGGCAATAAAGTATTCAAAGTAACCCCAGAAGGCGAGTTTAGCGAGTACGCCAATGGTTTTCAGATGGCATCAGGTAATGAATTTGATTCAAGAGATAATTTATTTCAAGCTAGTGTTGCAGGTAATTTTATCACCAAGATTTCACCATTAGGAGAACAAAACAAAATAGTTTCAGAAGGCTTATCAAATCCTGTCGGTATTGTCAAAGACGAACAAGATAATTTGTATGTCTGCAATTGTGGCGGTGGTTATATTTCCAAAATAACGCCCAAAGGAGAAATGACCCAATTTGTTAAAAGTAGTTTACTGAAATGTCCCAATGGAATCACCCGTGACCCACAAGGTAATTTTTATGTAGCCAATTTCTATAACGGTGCAGTCGTAAAAATAACGCCTGATGGGAAAGCAGAAAACTTAATAAAATTGCCTGGCAATAATAACGGACATTTATTATACCATAATAATTTTTTGTATGTGGTAGCTCGTTCTGCCCATCAGATTTACAAAGTTTCTTTAGATGGAAAAGCAGCTTTATTTGCAGGTTCAGGAGAAAAAGGATTGACGGACGGGGAAGCATTAACTGCTAGTTTTTGTTATCCTAACGATATTGGGATTAGTCCTGATGGGCAATATTTATATGTGAATGATGTAGCAGATACGAGTACGGAAGGGCGAAAATTAGCACCAATGGTCCTGCGAAAAATTTGGATAAGGAAAAGAGCGGAGTAAACATAACAAACCTTGGTACAAAGCGTAAATCCTATTTTTATAAGGAAACTTTTATCAAATATAGTACGCTTCAAAAAAAGTTCCCATTTTTTAGTTAAATTAGCCTAAAATATCCTATATCATGGCAATTTACACCATTCATATCAACGAAGAAACAAAGTCTGTAACCGCAGACGAAGCAACCCCATTACTCTGGGTCATCAGAGAACAACTCGGCTTAATGGGCACAAAATATGGTTGCGGAATTGGACAATGTGGCGCTTGTACGATTCATGTTAATGGAATACCCGTTAAATCTTGCACGCTTCCTATAGATGCAGTAGGCGATGGGCAAAAAATCACCACCATAGAAGGGCTTTCCGAAGATAATTCCCATCCGTTGCAAAAAGCATGGATAACAGCCCAAGTACCTCAATGCGGTTATTGTCAATCAGGGCAAATTATGCAAGCAGCGACCCTTTTAGAGAATAATCCAACGCCTTCTAAATCCGAAATCAAACAACACATGAATGGCAACTTATGCCGTTGTGGGACTTATTTACGGATTATTAAAGCGATTGAAATTGCTTCGGGGAAGAAAGAATTGACGACTTTGTAATTTTAAATTTTGAATTAAAAAATGGGTGTTTTTTTTCCCGTTTTTCAAATCTAAAAAGATGAACACATCCAGACGTGATTTTATAAAATCTTCCGCAGGAGTTGCCTTAGTAATTGGTGCTACAGGTGGCATTACCCAATTATTTTCTTGTCAAAATGCAGTAACTGCCGCCGCACAGGTTAAAAAAATACCATTGACTGCTTGGGTCTTTTTAGCCGCCAATGGAGCAATTACGATTTATAATCCTGCCGCAGAAATGGGACAGGGTTCGATGACTGCTTTGCCTGTTATTTTTGCAGAAGAAATGGATGCAGACTGGAATAAAGTACAGGTGGAATTCTCTCCACAAGATTCCGAAAACTATGGTTCACCAGGATGGGGCAATCGTAAAATTCAAATGACGGTGGGTAGTCGGACGGTGAGTACTTATTATAACATGCTGCGGCAAGTAGGTGCACAAGCAAGGTATGTTTTATTATACAGCGCAGCCGAACATTGGCAAGTGCCGATAGCAGAATTAACAACGAAACCTAGTTTAGTTATCCATGAAAAAAGTGGTCAAAAAATAAGTTATGGAGATTTAGTCCCGCTACTCAAAGTACCAGAAAGTATAGTAGAAATTCCAGACAATCAACTAAAAGATCCCGCTGATTTTCGATTGATAGGAAAAGATATTCCTCGAATAGACATCGCCGAAAAAGTGGATGGTTCGGCAAAATTTGCTATGGATATACAACTGCCAAATACCCTTTATGGAATGATAGAAAGGGGCAGAATTCATGGCGCAAAACCCACTTTAACCAATGAAATGGCTATTCGAGCCTTGGATGGTTTCGTAGAGTTGGTCGTACTAGATTATGGCATTGGGGTGATTGCGAATACTATTACTAAAGCAATGGCTATAAAAAAGGAACTTAAGATAACTTGGAGTAAAGAAAAAGCAACTGGTTTTAACTCTCAAGCAGCTTATGCTAACTATGCAAAAGTGGCAGTAGGGAAAGGTGAAAGCAAAGTCGTGACTAATAAAGGAGATTTTAAGAAAGCCTATAAAAAGGCAGCGAAAACTTATACGGTTGACTTCAAAAATGATTACGTCTACCATGCACAAATGGAGCCTTTAAATGGGCTGGCAAAAGTAAGTGAAGATGGTAAGAATATTGAAATCTGGATTGGACACCAGCAAAGTCCTAGCTTACAGACAGCCGTTAGTAAAGCTACAGCTATAGACCTTGCTAATATAAAAGTTAACCTCTGTTATCTTGGTGGTGGTTTGGGTCGACGCTCTATGACAGATTATTTGGTGGAAACCGCTTTATTAGCAAAAGCAGTTCCTGGGAAGCCTGTTAAAATGATGTGGACTAGAGAAGATGATTTACAATATGGTATGTATCGCCCTTTATCCTTACAAAGATTACAAGCGAGTACCGATGCCAAAGGAAATTTGACAGGTTTTGCACATACCATCATTGGTGACGGTGACCGCTTATTGGCAAGTGGCATTAATAATGACCATTATAATATTCCCAATCAATTGGGAGAATTAAAGATAGTGCCAGCAGGCATTCGATTAAAGCATTGGCGAGGAGTAGGGCATGGGCCGAATAAATTTGCCATTGAATGTATGATAGATGAAATTGCGATAGACCAAGGCAAAGACCCCGTAGCTTTTCGAAGGCAATTAATGCAAGATTCTCCTAGAGCTTTAGCCACTTTGGAAAAAGCGGCAACCATGGCAAAATGGGGAGAAGCCTTACCCGAAAAAAGAGCCAAAGGTGTTGCCTTTCTAGAAAGAAGTGGTACTTTATCAACAGGCATCTGCGAAATTTCCTTGGATGAAACTACAGGTAAAATCAAAGTCCATCATTTCTGGACCGCCAATGATTGTGGGGTAGTTGTGCAACCAGATAATGCCAGCGCCCAACTAGAAGGCGGTATTATCATGGGAATGAGTAGCGTTTTTAAAGAACAATTAACCATTAAAGACGGGCAAGCGGAACAGTCCAATTTCCATGATTATCAATTATTGCGGATGGAAGATGTACCTGATAGTATTGAAAATGTTTTTATCGCCTCCTCAGAAGCACCAAAAGGAGTTGGAGAGTCAGGTACGCCTTTGGTAGCAGGTGCAGTTGCGAATGCTTTTGCTGCTTTGACAGGTAAACGGTTGCGACATTTGCCTTTTACGCCAGAGCGGGTATTGGCGGTTTTGAATGCTTGATTTTTATAAGAATTAGTTAAATATAATTGATATAGCAGTCAACTTGCTAGGACTGCTTGTGCCTCTATTTCTACCATAAATTCTGCATTGACAAGCCCCTTAACACTTAGCCATGTACTTGCTGGTGGATTGGTTGCTCCAAAATATTTGAGCAAAACAGCAATAGATACTTCCATCTAATTGGTCAAATGAATATCTTCGCTCTGATTTCAAATGAATTTACTTTTGAGAAGAGAAAAATACACACATGAAAAGAGCAACTTACCAAGAGTTTAAAGCAAAATACAAGTTATTATCTACTTCTGAGCAAGATATATTAAAAGTATTGGCATTACTGATACAACCAGTAGTAACTGGAATATTTTTGAAAATATTATATAAAGCGGAAATTACCGAATATGAAAGCAATTTACTGAAAGCAAAAAGATTGCAAGAAGTTTTGGAACGCATGAGTACTGAAAATTTTGTAGAATTTTTAAGTGCTCGAAAATGTAGAATTAAGGATTCGTTTCAACGCCATTTCGCAAACGAAGCATCCTTCGATAGCCGAAAAAATATTTTTATTCAGGCAATTCAGGAATTTCTTCCTGTAGGAACAAACTATTACCACGGACCAGGTTCTTACGAAGTCTGTCTCCGAGAAATGCAGTTTGCTTTATTGTCTAAAAATAATGTCAAATATCAAGAGTATCATAACCTTGCCTATAAATATTATGAAGTGTATGCAAAAGCAGAATCTCCAGAAGCTTATTTTTTCTTTGAGCCACTCAATTTAGAACTGTTAAATAACCTATCAGAGGAGTTAAAAAGCGCTACTTTAAATAAGGCATTATTCGATGCAATAAATGGTTTAAAACCAATTGACGAGGTAACAAAATATTTAGCTTATTCGGTTGATATCAACCCAGAACAACCAAAAATAAAGTCAGTCCTTGCAAAGAGTCGCCTATTTAGAGGAGAGTTAAAAGGAAATGAAGCCTTATTTGATACCCCTCAAGACAAAGCATTATTAGCTTTTTTTACAGGAGAGAATGAACAAGCTGTCACCTTATTTTCAGCAGCTTTAAAATTATTGAAAAAGAAAATAGGTAAGAAGAAGGTCTTTTTTAATAAGGTAGTTGGGCCATTTAATCTAGTAGCTTTACTGAAAACTAATAAAATAGTAGCTTTTCAAGAAGTACTGACCCATGCAAAGAATGTACAAAGCGGTTATAACAGCCCTACTTATCAGTCTCTTCGTGCAGTTGCGGCTCATCTAACCAATCAATCTCAATCGGAAACTTATTATATGGCAAGTTTCCCTTCAACAAGCCTTGATTGGCTTTTTAAAGGGATGGCAACCTACTGGATTGGTAAAAAAGCATCATCGACGGAAATAATGGCTTTTCGAAAAAAATATGATGAGGCCAATCAAGCGGGACTTAAATGGTTTGCGATGGAATTTGCCTTTGTTTTATCAAAATTGGATAAAAGCATTGAAGCAGATGCTTATGCTAAAATTGGCGAAGATTTACAAACGAAGTTAGGTATTCAAAGTATGATTACTGCGGTAAAAAAAGTAGAAGAATGGGAGAGAGTTCTACAAGCTTTAGAAGCATTAGGAACGACTGGAGGAAGAAGCTTAGCCCAAGCGACAAAAGCAAGCGCAAGAATTATCTGGTTAGTAGATTTTAAAAAAAATGCTATTCAACCCAAATTACAGAAAAAAAATAAAAGTGGCAGTTGGACAAAAGGAAGAAATGTCGCTTTAAAAAAATTGCATGAAGGAGAAGTTGATTCCATGATAGATTACGACCAACGTATTGCTAATACAATTATAGCAGATAACAGTTATGGGTATTACGGCAATGTAGATTATTACTTTGATACAGAAAAAGCATACAAAGCAATGGTCGGGCATCCATTCCTTTTTAGATATGATAATCCTACTGTGCCGATAGAATTAGTCGAAGTTAAACCTGAATTAATCGTTGAAGAAAAACCCGGACGATTTGAAATAAAATTTTCTCACCCTGTTTCAAGTAATAAATTCACGATTAATCAGGAAACACCAACACGGTTTAATTTTATCAATGTCAATCCTGCGCATTTGGAAATAGCGAGAGCTTTAGGAGGACGTACGGCAGCCATTCCAAGCGCAGCCAAAAAGCAATTGGGGGCTATTCTAAAAAAGATAAGTGGCATAGTGCCTGTCCATTCCGCCTTAGCACATGCGGAAGAAGATTTACCTACTAAAAGGGGAAATGCAAATATTCATGTCCATATCATGCCTTTCGGTGATGGCTTTAAATTAGAAATGTTTGTTAAGCCATTGGTCACAGAACCGCCTTATTTTAAACCGGGAAAAGGAAGAAAAGAATTTGTCGGAGAAATCAAAAAGAAACGAACTCTAATCAAAAGAACCTTATCCAAAGAAAAAGAAAATGCCAAAAAAGTAGAAACGGAATGTCCAACTTTACAGCAAGTAGAACAGTATCAAGGAGAATGGACTTTTGAAGAAACAGAAACTTGTTTGAATATTTTATTAGAGCTCGAACCGCTAAAAGAAAGTGGGCTGGTTACTTTAGAATGGCCCAAAGGAGAAAAAATTCGCTTAAATCAACATGCTGGATTTGGGCAATTTTCCATGCGAATTGACCGAGATAATGATTGGTTTGGGGTTACAGGGCAATTAAAATTAGATAATAACCAAGTGCTAGAGATGAAGCACTTATTATCATTACTAGAAAATACCGATAGTCGATTTGTGGAAATTAGTGATGGGCAGTTTATTGCCTTGACTAAAAATTTCCGAAAGAAACTAACTGAAATGAATACTATGCTCTACCAGACCAAAGATGGTATGCGGGTACACGGATTGGCAGCGGCAGGATTAGAAGATTTTACTTCAGAAGTTAATGAATTAGAAGTTGCCAAAGAATGGAAGCAGCAAGTCAATCGCTTAAAACGAGCGAGGAAAATGAAGACCGAAGTGCCTTCTACTTTTCAAGCAGATTTGCGACCATATCAATTGGATGGGTATCAATGGTTATCTCAATTGGCGTATTGGGGTGTTGGGGCTTGTTTGGCGGATGATATGGGCTTGGGAAAAACGGTACAAGGTTTAGCCATGTTAGTGGATAGAGCAAAAGATGGACCTGCTTTAGTCATTGCACCTGCTTCTGTTTGTCGCAATTGGCGCCAAGAATCTCGGCGGTTTGCGCCTACTTTAAATCCCATTATTTTTGGTCAAGGGGATAGAAAGGAAACGATAAAAGGACTCAAACCCTTTGATTTATTGATTAGCACTTACGGTTTATTGCAATCTGAAGCCAAGTTATTTACTAGTAAAAAATTCAATACCATTATTCTGGATGAAGCGCAAGCTATCAAAAATAAAGCGGCCAAACGTTCAAAAGCAGCCATGAGTCTCAAAGGAAATTTTAAGGTCATTACAACTGGAACGCCCATTGAGAATCACCTGGGCGAATTGTGGAATTTATTCAATTTTATCAATCCAGGTTTATTAGGCACTAGTCAGTCTTTCCAAGAAAGATATGCCTTACCAATTGAGAAATATAAAAATAAAGATGCGCAGAACAGTCTAAAAAAATTGATTCAACCCTTTATTCTTAGACGAAGAAAGAATGATGTCTTAGAAGAATTACCGAGCAAAACAGAGATTACTTTAAGCGTTGAATTGTCCACCGAAGAAAGAGCTTTTTATGAGGCTTTGCGCCAAAAAGCGATTGAACAAATCGAATCGGATGACCAAAAATCAGGGCATCCCGGTATGCAGATATTGGCACAGATTACCCGTTTGCGACAAGCTTGTTGTAATCCAAAATTGGTACAAGAAAACGTTCAAATTCCAAGTGCTAAATTGCAATTATTCGGAGAAATAGTAGAAGAACTCGTTGAAAGTGGTCATAAAGCGCTTGTTTTTAGCCAATTTGTTGGCCACCTGAAAATTATTGAAAATTTCATCCAAGGAAAAAATATCTCCTATCAATACCTTGATGGCTCCACTTCCCTATCTAAACGAGAAGACCGAATTAGTGCCTTCCAAGCAGGAGAAGGCGATGTCTTTTTAATTAGCTTAAAAGCGGGCGGTGTCGGCTTAAATTTAACTGCTGCGGATTATGTGATTCACATGGATCCTTGGTGGAATCCTGCGGTAGAAGACCAAGCTTCTGACCGAGCACATCGAATCGGTCAACAGCGTCCTGTAACGATTTATCGCTTGGTGACAGAAAATACGATTGAAGAAAAAATAGTCGCTTTGCATCATCATAAACGAGATTTGGCGGATAGTTTATTGCAAGGGACGGAGCGGAGTGGTCGTTTGTCTTCGGAAGAGTTGTTGGCTTTGATTAAGGAAGGCTGAGTTAGTGATGAGTTATAAATGATGAGTGATGAGTTTTTAGACAGATTGATACTAATTAAATCATTAAACTTTAAAAATATGGCACTATTATCAAAAAACAGGCTTTCTAAATTTATGTTAGGGCGTTTAGAGGATTTACCTGCAGGAACAGACCGTATAAAGGATCGAGTCATTTATGCATTGGGTAACATTGCAATAATGAGCACAAAGCGGGATTTAGATGCTGCTTGGAACGATACCAAAAAGAAAGCGGTGAAGCAATATCCAGACAGATTCATCTTAGATGGCAGAAATGCGCTTCATTGGAATGATGGTAGTGTTATCGTCTTGGATAAAAAAATTACGGCGGCTAATTTTAAGAAATTGAATGAATTGGCGGATGCGGAAGGGGTTAATGTGAATAAGATGGTGACTAAGTTGATTGGTTTTTATAAGAAGGGGAAGAAATAATTCACTTTAAAATCTCCGTAATCCCATCAATCTGCTTATCCAAGAATCCTATACCAAACAAAATAATTGGTTTAGCTCTATTGGTATAAGCCTCATAATATTTGCGGTCTTTAATTTGTCGGAGTGCCTTCTTTGAAAGTGTCTTTACATTTTTAACCCGCTTATTCGTGGCAAATTTAAATTCAATAATATAAATTTTATCGGTTAGTTCTATAACGCCATCAATAAAACCAATATTGGTTGCTTTTTCTAAAGTCATATTTACCCCAACCATCCTCAAAATCAGGTAAACCAAAGAGTGATAATAGGCTTCTGCGGGCAAATGTAACTTACTTGGAATATCTGCGAAAAAACTAATTAACAAATCAATAAATTTATCGGTTTCGCCTGCTAGTAAAGCATTTTTTAATTTGATGCCATCTGCTTGAATATAAAATTCATCTTTATCTACAAAGGCAGCCAAAATAAAGGTGATAAAAGAATGGCGAACTTCTTGATTCGGATAATTTAATTGATAAGCGACTTCCATACCATTTTTTATCGTTTTTTCAATAGTTAAATAACCTGTTTGAAAAAGCAAGGGAATTAAAGGAAGTGTTCTATATCTCATAGAACTACCAACTAAATCTTGCACGACAACTCCTTCAAATTCAGCAGGTAATTGTTGTTGTTGTTTAACTAAGTCCATTAAAAAAGTAGGCGTCCCAGTAGAAAACCAGTAATTACCTAATACTTTTTTTGATAAAAAATTAAGGATGGAAAAAGGATTATATAAAGTTGTTTGCCCATCCCAAGAAAAGCCATTATACCATATTTTAATGGTTTTCATAATTTGAGACATGGGCAAGTCAAAGGATTTTTGAACAGCCTGTAAATAAGGCGCAAAATTATCTGTTAATTCGGTTTGAGTAAATCCTACGATGGAAGCAAATTCAACATCCATTGTAATATCATTCAGATTATTCATGCCAGAAAAAATACCTACCTTGGCAAAACGACTAACGCCTGTTATAAAAACAAATCGCAAGTAGTTATCTAAACTTTTAAAATTACCATATAACTCATTTAAGACCGCCCTATTATCTTCAAATTCTTGTTCATTTTCTAATAAATCAACTAAGGCTTTATCATATTCATCGACTAAAATGACGACTTTGCCAAACTTTTCGTGTAACTGTATAACTAAATCTTGAAAGGTATCAGAAATAGAACTTTCAACGAGTGTTATTTCATAAGCCTTAGCAATATAATTAAGATTGAATAAAATAGATTTTTGAAAAACTGCTTTGCCTGACCGATAACTGATACTGCCAAAATTGATATGAATGACTGGGGATTTAGTCCAAATTTTCTCTTTTTGATAAATATACAAACCTTTAAACAAATCGGATTTGCCTTCAAAATAGCTTCTTAAAGTAGAAAGTAAAAGCGATTTTCCAAAACGCCTAGGGCGAGCAAAGAAATAATATTTTCCGTGATTGACCAATTTCCAAACCCCTTCCGTTTTATCTACATAGAGATAATCTTTCTCGATTAATTCACTAAAAGTCTGATGTCCTATTGGTAATACTCTCATCGAAATGTTTAGGCGTTTTTGAACAATACCATTGCAAGATAGAGAAAAACTAGTTTAAGGAAACTTAAATCTTTAGGTAAAATTGGGTATTATTAAATAAAACCGCTTTTTTATTAAATAAAAAAGTCAATTTATGTAAAATATATCCGATTTTAAGCGTTTTTACAAAAATGAAGCGCATCTTAATCATAACAATCACCTTGTCCATAGGATTCAGTCTGTTTGGGCAAGAACATACGCTGTCTAATTGGCGGGTTAAAATGGTGATTGTTGAAAAAGACACGCTTCGGTTAGATAGCCTCCCTATCGTTGCAGGTAGTGTACATATAAATGACGGAGCAACGAATCGTATTCTTTCCAGTGAAGTGGATTTTTTTTCAGAAAATTTAAAAATTGATTATAATTTGCTGATAATCAAGGATATATTTTTTGAAAAAAATAAAATAAAACGAACCGATTCTTTAAAAATAACCTACCGAGTTTTCCCTTTTGATTTTCAACAACCCGTTCAACATTTAGATACTTTATTAATTGCCCAAGATTATCAAGGCAATTATATTGGGTTTGATTACACACCTGAGGCAACGACCAAATCCACAGCGATTTTAAGAAATAACAGCGGTTTGCAATACAGCGGTAGTTTTGCCAGAGGGGTTTCTTTTGGAAATAGTCAGAACTTAGTTTTGAACTCGCAATTCAATTTGCAATTATCTGGTAAATTGGGCGATGATACAGAAATTGTAGCGGCATTGACCGACGAAAATATTCCCTTACAAGCAGAAGGCAATACGCAACAACTGCAAGAATTTGATAAAATATTTATCCAAATTAATCGTAAAAAATCCAGTTTGACAGCAGGAGATTATGAGATTAGTAGTCGAGATAAATATTTTATGAAATATTATAAAAAACTGCAAGGCGCTACCTTTTCAACCACTCAGGCTGCTTTCAAAAAAGGGACTTGGACAAGCGATGCAAGTTTTGCCATTTCAAGAGGGCAATTTGCTAGAAATACGATTACTGCCATCGAAGGAAATCAAGGCCCATATAAATTAACGGGTATAAATGGCGAACAATTCATCATTGTTTTGGCAGGAACAGAACGAGTTATTTTAGATGGGATATTGCTAAAAAGAGGGATTGAAGAAGATTATATTATAGATTACAATCAAGGCGAATTGGCATTCACCAATAAAAAATTGATTACCCAGAATAGTCGAATTATTGTTGAATTTGAATACCTCGACCAGACTTTTCAACGCTCTTTATATGCGGTGAATAGTGAATTAAAAACAGAAAAAAATCGGTTTTATTTTGGCTTATTTTCTCAACAAGATAGTAAAAATGCAGTTGGAGATACGGAATTAACGGCTGCGGAAAGAATGACCTTACGAGAGATTGGAGATAATTTTGAAAATGCTTTTGCGAGTAGTATTGATACTTTGGAAGATGGCTTTAATGAAGCGAGAGTACAGTATGAATTTCGGGATACTTTTTATACCGTTTTTAATGAAGTCACCAATCAAAATGATACTATTTTTTCCCAAATTTTAGTTTTTTCCACCAATCCACAAAATGCAAAATATACCGCTCGATTTGCTCAACTCGGGCAGGGGAGTGGCAATTACATTTTAACGACCGCCAATAATGCCAATGGAAGAGTCTATAAATGGATTGCCCCCGATGAACAAACAGGATTACCAAATGGCGATTTTGAACCGATTCAACAATTAACCGCTCCTAAAAAGCAGCAATTATTAACGCTCGGCTCAGAATTACAACTGAGTAAGAATTCAAGTTTACGAACAGAAATTGCATTAAGTAATACCGATTTAAATCGTTTTTCAAACATTGATAATAATGACAATGTAGGAACTGCTTTATTTGCTGATTATCAATTGAATAAAGCGGTTGGTAAAAAGGATTTAATACTCCAAAGTAAAGCTAAATACGAATTTGTACAGCAAAATTTTCGAGCCTTAAATCCTTATCGAAATACAGAGTTTAATCGAGATTGGAATATCAATTTCACTAATAATCAATTAGCAGTTAATGAACATATTGGCAAAGGAAGTTTAGCATTACGCAAAGCGGAAGAATGGCAAGTCGCCTACGATTTATCGGTCTTTAATCGGGCGAGTATTTATGATGGTTTAAAACATAATTTTGACCTTTTTTATCAAAAATCAGGCTATGATTTACGGATTTATGGGAGTTCTTTGACAACCAAAACGGAAGTAGAAAACAGTCAATTTTTTCGACCGAGAATCGATTTTTCTAAAACATTCAAACAATTAAAAAGTTGGAAATTAGGCGTTTATGGGGAGCGAGAAAGAAATGAAATAAGCGATGCCCAAACTGACACATTAAAAGCAACTGGATTCTATTGGGATTTATATAAAATCTATCTAGAAAGTCCAGATAACAATCGTTTTCAATGGCATATTAATTATACTCGGCAAACGAATTTTGCACCTCAAAATATAGACTTTCTAAAAAGTACCGTAGCGGATGAAATCAATATCAATGGGTATTGGAATGAAAAGCGCAGCAGCCAATTAAAGTGGAATTTTACCTACAGAAATTTAACTGTTGAAGATGAAAGTCTAACCAACCAAACTGCCCAAGAAACTTATTTAGGGCGCTTAGATTACACCTTGAATTTATGGCGTGGTGCTTTGCGCTTTAATACCAATTACGAAATTGGTTCGGGGCAAGAAGCGAAGGTCGAATTCCAATTTATCAAAGTCAATAAAGGCGAAGGTACGTTTGTTTGGGAACCGACCGAACAATATGATTTGAATGGCGATAGTATTCCTCAAATCAATGAATTTGTTGTTGCTCCTTTTCGAGACCAAGCCAATTATGTACGGATTAATACTTTTACGAATGATTTTATTCGGACGAATAATGTCGGTTTAAATCAAAGTTTGCGCTTGACGCCAAGAATCATCTGGCTCAATAAAAAAGGCTGGAAAAAAGGGTTAAGTAAATTCTCTACGCTCTCTACTTTACGCATTAATCGAAAGGTCAAATTAGACGATGCGATTTCTGCTTGGAATCCATTTGATTTAACGATTTCAGATTCAGATACGAGTTTAGTAACCATTGCTTCCTCGGTGCGCAATGTTTTGTTTTTTAATCGTAATCATCCCAAATACGATTTTCAGATTGGGCAATCAGATAATCGAAATAGAAATGTCTTAACCACAGGTTTTGAAAGTCGTCAAACTAGCGAACAATTTATTCGTAGTCGTTGGAATATTAGCCCAGTTTTTAGCAGTCAAATTAATTATTCGATTAGCAATAAAAATAGTGACTCTGAATTATTTGATAATCGAGATTTTGACATCAATTTTCAAAAAGTAACCCCTCAATTTATTTATCTACCCAATCAACAATATGAAGCTACGATTGAATATGAATTTCAACGAGCCGAAAACACCTTAGTAGATTTTCCTGCCTTGGCAAAATTCCATCGTCTAAAATTTGAAATGGAATACAATCGAGCGCAGAAACTAGCTTTGAAAAGTGATTTTTCCTTTGTCAATATTTCCGTTATTGGCGCAACCAATCCCACGCTTGAATTGACGCTATTAGAAGGGCTAAAAAAAGGAAAAAACTTTTTGTGGGGTTTGACTTTAAATCGACAAATAGCCGCTAATGTGCAAATGAGTTTGCGTTATGAAGGGCGTAAAACGGGTGATAGTAGAACGGTACATTTGGGGAGTGCGCAAGTGCGGGCTACTTTTTAATTACGAATCAATAAATTAGATAATTTGTAATTGGTCCCACAAATTTATGCCCCCACGAATTTTTTTAAGAGTAATATTTAAGTAGGAAGATACAAAATATCCGTGGTATAATTTATCCGTGGTAAAACCCATCCGAGATAAAAAAAAATATATTCCTTTTATTTTTTAAATTCACCAAAAAATAAAATATGGAGCATGCTCAAATCGTCCTTGTTCATAGTGTTTTCGGAACATTTGTTTTTATAATAGCCCTACTTCAATTGATATTGAAGCGAGGAGGGAAACTACATCGAATTCTCGGTCGAACTTATTTGTTTAGTTGGCTCGGTTTATTACTGACAGGTGCCTATATTGGAGGTTTGCTTTTTATTATTCTTGGTATTTTTGGTTTTTATTATGTGTTGACAGGTGCTCGATTTGCGATGCTAAAGGGAAAGCCAATTCAATTATTTGATAAAGGTATCATGATATTGGGCGGCTTGTTTGCCCTTTCTTTATTGGGATATGCTGCTAAAATATTGATGAGTAATAATCAGAATTTTGGTATTATTGCTTTGGTATTTGGCTTACTTTTCGGTATGTCTACTAGTCAAGACATTGCCAAATATATCCTCAATAAACCTTTGAGTAAAAAAGATTTTGGTCAAATGGATTGGTTTTTTAATCATTCCAGTCGGATGATTATTTCTTACATTGCGGCTCTTTCTGCATTTGCTTCTATTCAGAATGTATTTGGGAATACAACAGTTAATTTCTTAGCTCCCGTTGTGCTAGGAACTGCTTACATGATTTATACAGAGAAGAAATATATTAAAGAATTTAAGTTAAAGGTATAGCTAACTATTTTCAAACTCATTAGCCGTAAATTATGTCACCATCCAAAGAAATTCATCCAGATTTTTTATTCCATTTGGAATTTAAAGACCAAGAACTAATCACCCTTTTTAAAGATTTAAGAACCTATGTTTTGTCTTTATATCCAGATAGTAATGAACTATTGTATCATACCCATGCTTTGACCACCGCCTTTAGCATCTCTGAAAAATTAGGGGATTGCTTTTGTATGATTCCTATCTATTCCAAACACCTTAATCTTGGTTTTAATAAAGGTGTACTATTGGATGACCCGTATCAGCTATTAAAAGGCACAGGAAAATTAATGCGACATATTCCGATTCAGCATACCGAAGATTTTAAAAATGATAAAGTGGAAACTTTCACTCGACCCGACAAAAATTTATAATCGTAATATGAAGTCCAAAGAATTCCATAAATCGAGATTATCGCAAAGTTTTTGATAAAGATTATCAATAATTTTAAGGGCTAAATCCTTTTTTTGATGAAG
>Ga0208544_10000879_pt1 | contig 21965 bp, 13 predicted proteins | sample DEB08_DNA_9_FD_184526 | JGI IMG/M metagenome (GOLD analysis project Ga0208544, IMG submission 184526) | Aqueous microbial communities from the Delaware River and Bay under freshwater to marine salinity gradient to study organic matter... | ecosystem: Environmental > Aquatic > Marine > Coastal ... | reverse complement strand
ATTTCCCGCTGACGATTAGTCATATTTATAGCTGGTGTTGGACGTCCTCTACTCATAATTTCTGCTTTTTTTGAAAAACCGCAAAGTTACAATAAATACTATTTAGAACTTCATGCGTAAACCACTAGGGGAATTAATAAATGAGGAAAGACGAAAAATGCTATTGAGTGCTCCAAGTATGGAAATTTCTTTCGGCATTTCAGAGAACACCGCTATTAGCCTCAACAATTTTAGTAACCACGTTTATACCCTTGAAGAAAATAACAATCTGCAACGATTCACAAAAGTCTTCGAACAAACCTACACCCGCTTCCTCGACCTACAAAAAGCAGAAGCTCAAGCCAGAGAAGCGCAGATTGAAGCCGCTTTAGAAAGAGTTCGTGCTGCCTCTATGGCGATGCATAAAAGTGAAGACTTAAGGAAAGTAGTACAGGTAGTAATGAACCAATTGGAGCAGTTAGAGATTTTGGTAGATGGAACAGCCATACATATATTTAAGGCAGGAACGAAAGATTTTGGAATATGGGCAAGTACAACTGAAAATATATATCCTGTTGAAATATATATTCCTTATTTAAAACATATAGCTATGGATAGGATACATCAATCCATTGCACATAAAGAAAAATTGTTGGTGCTTTCCTTAACCAAAGCTCAAAAAGATGCAATTTACCGCCACATGTTTGAGCGTACTAAACTAGGGGAATTGATAAGTACAGAAAGACAAAAAATGGTTTTGAATGCTTCAAGTATGGAAGCTTCCTATGGGATTTCAAAGAACACAGTTATTAACCTTTTCAATTTTAGAAACTACATTTATAGCCTTGAAGAAAATAATATTCTGCAACGTTTTACAAAAGTCTTTGAGCAATCCTACACTCGCTTCCTCGACTTACAAAAAGCAGAAACACAAGCTAGAGAAGCACAAATCGAAGCCGCTCTAGAAAGAGTCCGTGCTGCCTCTATGGCCATGCATAAAACCAGTCAACTTATTGAGGTCACCACAACTCTTTTTGAGGAATTAAAAGTTTTAGAATTGGAGGTAATGGTAGCTTGGATAACCTTATTCCATAGAGAAACTAAAAGTTTTAAGACTTGGGTTACTGGTTTCGATAAGCAAATTCCAGAAGCTGTTAATTTCGGAGGGGACTATAATGCTATTCCTGAATTTAAAGAAGTTATCAATGGGTGGTTAAGAGGAGAGGAGTTTTACGAATATAACTTCGTAGAGAATCAGGCTGTACAATCCTATGTGGATGACTTAATAGCGCTTACGGGTACTCAACATTTTAATAAATTTAGAAGCTTGGATTATGTGCAAAATCTTGGAAGTTACCATAAGTATGGTACTTTGGGAATGGCTATCACCACAGCATTTACAGCGTATCAAAAGCATGTTTTAAAAAGGTTTTCTATTGTCTTTGAACAGGCTTATACCCGTTTTCTGGATATTCAAAAAGCAGAGGAACAAGCTAGAGAAGCGCAAATAGAAGCCGCTTTAGAAAGAGTCCGTGCTGCCTCCATGGCGATGCATAAAACCAATCAACTTATTGAGGTCACAACGACCCTATTTGAGGAACTGAAAGTATTAGACTTGGAGGTAATTGCAGCGTGGATAACCTTGATACATAGAGAAAATAAAAATTTTGAGACTTGGATTATTGGTTTCGATGAGCAGCAGCCAGAAGCTTTCAATTTTGGAGGAGATTATAATGCTATTCCTCAATTTAAAGATGATATTGATAAGTGGCTAGAGGGAGAGGAATTTATCATACATAACCTCTTAGGGAATCAGGCTGTACAATTTTATTTGAACGATTTAATGGTGCTTACAGATATTCACCATTTCAATAAATTTAGGAATCATGACTACATACAAAATCTTCAAAGTAGCAATAAATGTGGCACCTTAGGAATAGCTACCACCACAGAATTTACCGCATATCAAAAACATGTATTAAAGCGGTTTTCTATTGTATTCGAACAGGCTTACACTCGTTTTCTGGATATACAAAAAGCAGAGGAACAAACTAGAGAAGCACAAATTGAAGCCGCATTAGAAAGAGTCCGAGCCGCGTCCATGGCGATGCACAAAACCAGTCAACTTACTGATGTAACAACGACCCTTTTTGAGGAACTGAAAGTTTTAGAAGTGGAGTTAATTACAGCGTGGATAGCCTTATTTCATAGAGAAAGTAACAAATTTGAGACTTGGGTTATTGGTTTTGATGAACAAAATCCAGATGCTTTTAAATTTGGAGGGGACTTTAATAATCTTAACCCTCAATTAAAAGAAGTTTTCAATAGATGGTTAAGGGGTGAAGAATTTTCTGAACTTAACTTCGTAGGGAATAAGGTTGTACAATCACATTTGGACCATTTAATAGCGCTTTCAGGTATGACACATTTCAATAAATTTAGGAGTCTGGATTATTTGCAAAATGTTAGATGTTTCCATAAGTATGGCCTCTTGGGAATGGGGTCTCCAACAGCATTTACCCCACATCAAAAACATGTTTTAAAAAGATTTTCCATTGTATTCGAACAGGTCTATACTCGTTTTCTGGATATACAAAAAGCAGAAGCACAGGCTAGAGAAGCGCAAATAGAAGCGGCTTTAGAAAAAGTCAGAGCCAAAACCGCCAGCATGTATAAAAGTACAGAGCTAGAAGCCGTGGTTTCTTTGGTCTTTCAACAACTGCGCTTACTAGATTTTGATTCCAAACAATGTATCATTGGGATAATTGATAAAGAAACGCTGGAAATAGAAATCTGGCAATCGGTAGATGCGCAATCGGGTTTACCCAATAGTTATAAAATTCCAAAACTCGACCATCCTTTTATCCAAGAAGGCTATGATGCCTACCTCAAGGGCGAACAGTACCATGAACGGGAACTATCTGGTGCGGCAAAAAAAAGCTATGATAAACTCATTTTCGAGCAGACGGATTTAAGAAATGTACCTCCGGAGGTCAAAGCAGCTATTATTCAAAATGAAAAAATAGTAACGGGTAGTGCCTATATGTCCCATGGCGTCATACAAGTGATTGGCGCAGCAGCCTTGTCTGCCGAGAAATCCCATATTTTACAACGCTTTGCCGCTGCTATTGACCTAACCTATACCCGATTTCTGGACATCCAAAAAGCGGAGCAACAAAAAATTCAATTAGAAAAAGTCTTTAGCGAAAACCAACGCCTATTGCACAGTATTCTCCCCGCACCAATCGCCGAACAAATTCGCCAAGGCCAACAAACAGTCGTTAAACGATTTGAACAAGTCTCTATTTTATTCGCAGACATTGTTGGTTTTACGGTGTTATCGGACAGAATTTCTCCCCAAGAAGTAGTGGATATTCTCAACGGTTTATTCTCCAAATTTGATGATTTGACGGATAAATATGGTTTGGAAAAAATCAAAACGATTGGAGATGCCTATATGGTCGCAGCAGGCGTACCCGAAGAAAAGGACAATCATGCCCAATTAATGTTTGCCTTTGCCAAAGATATGTTGCAGACCTTGCAAGGGTATAATAAAGTTATTGGGACAGATTTAAAGATAAGAATCGGTATTAGTTCTGGGCCCGTCGTTGCAGGCGTGATTGGCAAAAAGAAATTTGCTTATGACCTTTGGGGAGATACGGTGAATACGGCTGCCAGAATGGAGGCTTATGGACATGCGGATTGTATTCAAGTTTCGCCTACGACTTATCGGATTCTAAAAAAAGAAGCGACTTTTGAAAAAATACCGAATGTGGCGATAAAAGGGAAAGGCAAGATGGATGTGTATTTGTGGACGCCTTTTACTGGATAACTTCCCGTTATCCAGTAAATTTTCTTCTTTAGTATTATTAATTTTTCCAGTAAATTTGCTAGAGATACTCAAAAGAATACTTTCAAAAATATTTGAGAAAACAACATGAAATTATCCAGTAACGGGAAGTTACTGGATAATCAAAAATGAGAAAACTATGCAATTTTATGAAAACCAATTGTTCCACATTTACAATCAAGGCAATAATAAAAGACAAATTTTCTTTTCCGATGAACACCACGAATTCTTTCTTTGGAAGATGAGAATGTACCTATTGCCTTTTGGAGATTTGGTAAGTTGGTGTTTAATGCCCAATCATTTTCATTGGCAGTTTTATGTCCGAAAAATAAAAATAGATAGGGAGCTATTCTATCAACATGTAGACAAAATAGAGTTTCAGCGAAGAGTTTCGAAGTATGGGAAAAAAGCGCAAATGGTTAAAAGAGATTGGTCGAGAGATAAGCAGGCAAAAAAGGAAATTGATTTAAATGAAGCCATCGCCATTTTGCAAAGAAGTTATGGACGAGCTATCAATAAAGAAAAAGGCTGGTCAGGAAGGCTTTTTAAAGATAACTGCCAAGCTAAAGATGGCTGGATTGATGAATTTATAACGCTCAAGAAAAATGGTAAAGAGGATTACCGATTTAAACCTGGAACAGATTATGGTTACCAATGCTTTTGCTATATTCATAACAATCCCGTAGAGGCCGATATGGTGAAAAATCCAATAGAATATAAATGGTCTTCTGCAAGAGATTATGCAGGACTTAGAAAAGGTAACCTTTGTAATCTAGAAATGGGCCGACAATTACGAGATTTTCTGTAGCCCAGATTATCCAATAACGGGAAGTTATTGGATAAATTAAAATTAAAATTAAAAGATACTCACAAATAAATTTACTGGATAACGGAAAGTTATCCAGTAAAGCACACCAGCAGAAGTATTTATTTGGTTAAAATAAAAGTAAAATCAATGGTAAAATTCTTTAGGACTATACGGCGAAGATTAATCGAATAAAATAGCCTTAAAAAATATTTAGTTTATGCTATAGGTGAAATTCTACTTGTAATGATTGGAATATTATTAGCCTTACAGGTAAATAATTGGAATGAAAAACAACAGGAGAGAAGGCTTGAAAATTCTTACTTAGTAAGCATAAAAAGAGACCTCTTAAGAGATAAAGAAGGATTAATTAAAATTATTGATTTAAGAAAAGGAAAATTGGAGTCGCTTAATATCTTAATAGAAAACTTTAAGGTTGTCAATGAATCACAATACCCATCTGACATTAAAAGTCATTTTTTTAGAATGGCAGCTTGGAAAGTTTTTAATCCGAACGACAATACTATTGTGGAAATAATTAGCTCTGGAAAAATGAGTATTATTAAACATCAAGGAATAAAAAATGACCTTCTGGATTTAAGAAATTTGTATGTAATTCTTACTGATTTGCGAGGACATATGAGAAGAGAGTACGAAGAATATATTTTTAATACACTATTTAAAATAGACATGGAACTTTTGCTTACTGACGAAGGGACAAAAAAATATATGCGCAAGATTCTGCAAATTCCCACTTTTAAAAATGGTCTTTATGCTGCCAGAGTTAACCAAAGAATATTGGTAAAACATTCAGAAAAAATTTTAGAAGTGGTCAATAATTTACTTGATAAAATTGATAAAGAGTTAGAATAATAAAATAAACAGATGTTTTCAGTAGGCAGGTTTTAGCTATATTATTCCACCCTGAAACAACCCGATATTATCCTTTACCAAAATAACGTACCAAAATTTTCATCGATTTTTTGTAGCTTGTAAAAAATACAAAAGCTACACCTCAAAAAACAACATATTTACTAAATGTTCACCTCAAAAAATCGCCGACTCGCCGCCATCCTCTTCGCCGACATTGTGGGCTATACTGCCTTGATGCAAGCAGATGAACCGCAAGCACTCACCAGTCTGCAAAAATTTAAAACAGTACTAGAAAAACAAGTGCCAGCAAACAAAGGAACCATCATTCAATTTTACGGCGATGGTTGTTTAGCCATTTTTGATAGTTCGGTGGATGCCGTGACTTGTGCAAAAAACTTACAATTTGCTTTTCAAACTGCCCCTACTGTGCCTGTTCGGATTAGTTTGCATGCGGGTGATGTGGTCTTTCGAGACGATAATGTCTTTGGCAATGCCGTCAATATTGCTTCTAGAATAGAGTCTATGGGCGTCCCAGGGGCGGTTTTATTATCCAGTAGTATTAGAAATCAAATTAAAAACCAGCCAGCATTGGAGTTAATGTCATTGGGACGCTTTGAATTTAAAAATGTGGCAGAGGGGATGACGGTATATGCTTTGAAAGGGGAAAACTTAGTAATTCCCAAAAAGGAGAAAATGAAAGGGAAAGGGCGAGCAAAAATTATTAGCCCACTACCAAAATCTTTAATTTGGCCTTTAATTTTATTTGCCGCTATTTCTATTGGCATTGGATTGCTTTCCCCTGTTTTATGGAAACAAAAAAAACAAATGGAGGCCCTCCCTAAACAAAAAGAAATATCAATTGCTGTCCTACCATTCAAGAATTTAGGGGAAGATAAAGATTTGAATTATTTCAATGTTGGTATTCGAGAAGATTTGTCGACTCAATTAATTCGAATCAAGGCATTAAATGTTTATTCCACCGAAGTAGCCAATCAATATAAATCCTCTATTAAAACAGCGGTAGAAATAGGTAAAGAAATGAAGGTAGAATACTTGCTAGAAGGTAATTCAAGAATAGAAGACGAACAAAGAGTGGTTACACTAAATTATTGCATGTCCCAACAGGAAAATACATTTGGGGGGATAACTTTAAAGAAATGGAATTGCTGCTTGCCTCCTTTCAAAATGAAATAACAAAATTAATTATCCAAAATCTTCAATTGGAATTATCTACCGAACAGCAAAAAAAATTAAATACGCTACCAACTAAAAATGAAAAAGCTTACGACCTGTATTTGCGTAGTTTTGATTTAAAGCATCATCAAGCTGAATCTGCAAAAAAAGGGATTCAATTAATGGAAGAAGCCATTCAATTAGACCCCAATTTTTCGGAAGCCTATTCCGCCTTATCCACCTTTTATTGGATGTTGGCGGAGCAAAGTCCAGCGTCTCCTTTGGCTAATTGGCAAAAATCAAAAAAGATGGCAGAAAAGGCCATCCAATTGAATCCAGACAATGCGGGTGGATGGAATAATCTCGGCATTACGCAAACAAATTTCGATTGGGATTTAGCGGCAGTGGAAAAGAGTTATTTAAAAGCATTGTCCTTAAATCCAAAAAATCGAATTGATTATGTTACTTATTTGCGGAGGATTAATCAACCTAAAAGAGCCATTAAATAAATTTTATTGGGAATTAAACTAGCTCCAGAATTAAAAACGACCTATGACCATTATTTAGCAAAGACCTATCTGCAAGCGAATCAATTTGAAAAAGCCAAAGCCTTAATGGATAGATACCAAATGGAGCTATCGACTGACCTATATACCCTACAATTTGTAGTCTCCTATCATGTACTACTAAAAAATTGGGGAAAAGCCATTGCTTCAGCCAAGAAGGTTAAACTAATTAGTCCAGTAATGGGCTTTACAATGCTAGGATATATCCATGGAGCAATGAAAAAACAAGAGGTGGCTCAAAACTATTTGGATAGCTTAAATTGGATAGCTGCTAATCACAATATACCTTCTTTGAATATTGCATATGTGCATTTTGGGATGGGGAATGACGATTTAGGATTTGAAGCCTTAGAAAAAGCTTATACTAATCATGAGTCCTCCTTAATGAATATTCAAGTTAATTCACCGCTTGAAATACGGGATGACCCTAGGTATTTACAACTTTTGGAAAAAATAGGTTTTCCAAAGGCCGTTAAAAATTGAAGCATAAAAGATGAAGAATAAAAAAAGAAAATTAGCCGCCATTCTATTTGCCGACATCGTCGGCTACACCGCCCTCATGCAAAAGGACGAGGCCACCGCTCGCCAAAACTTAGAAAAATTCCGCAATACCCTCAATGAAAAAGTAGCCGTATATCATGGACAAATCATCCAATATTATGGCGACGGCTGTTTATGCACCTTCGATAGTGCAGTAGATGCAACGCAATGTGCGAAAGAAATACAGCAAATTTTCCAAAGTGAGCCCAAAGTGCCTGTTAGAATAGGATTACATAGCGGCGATGTCTTTTTTGAGGCCGATAATGTTTATGGAGATGCGGTGAATGTTGCTTCTAGAGTGGAGTCTATGGGGTAGCAGGTTCGGTTTTATTATCAAGTAATATCAAAAATCAGATTAAAAATCAAAAGGAATTTAAGTTGCAATCTTTGGGTAAATTTGAATTTAAAAATGTGGAAGGGGCAATGACTGTTTATGCGCTAGCAAATGAAAGTTTGACTGTTCCAAAACCAGAAGAATTAGGAGGTAAACAAAAGATTAAATCAAAAGATATTCCTACAAACAAGCGTAAAATAGGGTTATTGGGAGCGACTGTTATAGCATTATTAATACTTGCAGGCGGTTGGTTATGGAAGCAACAGTTAGCTAATTCATCAAATAAAAAAGCAGAGACGATAGCCATACCTGATTACCAAAAATCCATTGCGGTGTTACCTTTTAAAAATAAGAGCAATGACCCCGAACAACAGTACTTTAGTGATGGCATGTCAGAAGAAATACTAAATGCCTTAACCCAAGTAAAAGACTTGAAAGTAAGTGGAAGAAGTTCTTCTTTTCAGTTTCGGGAGGAGCAAGTTAATATCAAAGAAGTAGGAGAAAAATTGGGCGTCGCAACCGTATTAGAAGGGAGTGTCTGGAGAATAGATGACCGAGTACGGATTATTGCTCAACTGACCAATATCAATGATGGGTTTCAGCTATGGTCAGGTCGTTTTGAACGAGAAATAAAAGATGTTTTCTCCATACAGGATGAAATTGCTAAAGCTATTGTGAAAAATTTGGAATTGACTTTCGCTGAGAAGGGGAAAAAACATTTAGTGAAAGCTCCGACTCAGAATCAGGAGGCTTATGATTTATACCTAAAAGCTATGCAATATAGGGATTTATTTCAACCACAAAAAGCTATTGAATTATTGGAACAAGCTATCCAATTAGATTCACAATTTGCCTTAGCTTATGCTGACTTAAGTATTTTGTATTATGATTTGAATTTTCCGCTTTTGACAATACTTGACCCAGCTATTGAGAAAAAAGTGAGAACACTAGCAAATCGAGCAATTGAATTAGATAGTACGCTTCCAGAGGCTTATTCGGCTTTAGTCTATATTTACCAAGATTATGATTATGATTATAGGAAAGCACAAAAAACAATAGAAAAAGCCTTAGAATTGGAAGAAACCCCTCGGCTTTATTATAACCTCGCCCATAATATCTTTCATCAAAATGGCGATAAAAAACAAGCAACTGCTTATATGCGAAAAGCTGTTGAATTGGACCCCTTAAACATTTTATGGTATCAAGAACTGGCTACCATTTATGCTTTTACCAGAAAAGAGCGGGAATTAAGAGACTTGTTAGTGGAAGTAAATGAACTTTTTTCAGGAGACATAAGAGCAGTAAGTCTTTCCGTTTATATTAAATTCAGATTATCTGAATATGAAGACGCCTATAAGGATATGCAAACCGTACTTTCTATTAATGATTTTTTAGCAACTGCTACTAATTTGACTTATGTTTTCTATATTCCAATTTGTGCTTATGCAGGAAAAGAATCAGAAGCCAGAAGCGCCCTAAAAGAATTTGAAACAAATCCTGAAAGAGCTGCTTCTCCTTACTTTTTTGCAGCTTGTTATTTGTCTTTAGGAGAGAAAGAAAAAACCTACGAACAATTAGAACTAGCTTTTGAAAGAAAGGACATTTTAGCACTACGCCAACTCAGGTTTGAACCCCGCTGGGATGAATTGCGGGGTGAGTCACGTTTTGAAGAGTTATTAGAACGACTGGAGGTGAAAGATTAAATCTTGGTGATAGGGGGGGCGTTTCAAACGCCCTTGTTACTTTAACGTAATTTTAAAAATTTCAGGGGCGCAGGAAGCGACCCCGAAATCAACAAAAATGAATAAAAAGAGAAAATTAGCTGCCATATTATTTGCTGACATCGTCGGCTATACCGCCCTCATGCAAAAAGACGAAGTTACCGCCAATCATAACCTCGAAAAGTTTCACCAAACCCTCCAAAAAAAAGTAAGCCAATACAAAGGACAAATTATCAATAATTATGGGGATGGCTGTGTCTGTACTTTTGATAGTGCAGTCGATGCGATGCATTGTGCGAAGGAAGCTCAATCTATTTTTCAAACTGAACCTAAAGTGCCCGTTCGTATCGGCTTACATAGCGGTGATGTCTTTTTTAAAGATGATAATGTCTATGGGGATAGTGTGAATATCGCTTCTAGGATTGAATCTTTAGGCGTGGCGGGAGCTGTCCTTTTTTCCAAACAAATTAAAAGACATATTGCGAATCAAACAGTTTTTAAAGTACAATCTTTAGGAGTGTTTGATTTTAAAAATGTGGAGAAGACAATGGAGGTATTTGGTTTGGCGAATGAAGGATTGGTCATTCCCCAACGGTCGGAGATGAAAGGCAAAATCAAAACAGCCCAAAAAAATAAATGGCTGATGCCAAGTATCATTGGCATGTTATTTTTAGCGGTGATAGGTTATTGGCAATGGATGCCTAATAATAGCATGAAACTAAATGAACCCGAACAATTAACTGCGAATACCCCTTTACCTCCAAATGTACTCAATGAACGAGTCGCTATTATTCCCATTCAAAATAATACGACGGATAAAGAGTTGGACATTCTGGGTAAAATGGCAGCTGATTGGATAACCCGTGGATTAATGGAAATCGAAGAGGCAGAAGTCGTTTCCCCTTACACCGTTAGACATCATTTGGCGGCAGTTGGTATCCTGCCTGGTAATTCGGCAGGAAAAAGCTCTTTTTCTGAATTAACAGGTGCTCGAAATTTTATTGATGGTAGTTTTTATCAGGAAGGGGATGAATTGATTTTTAATTTAAAAATAGTGGATGCCATTAAGGGGAATATTCTTTATCATTTTGACCAGATTCGAGGGAATATTCAGGAAAAAGAAATACTCATTGCACAGCTTCAGGAAAAAATTAGTGGATACTGGGTGGCTAAAGAACTAGTGGATAGGAAAAAAATTAAAGCCCCCAATTATCAGGCTTATCAATTGTATATCGAATTATTGCAAACTGTCCCTTCTAGCGATGCCTTGAAAACAATATTGGAATTAGATAGTACTTTTTATTTGCCTCGTCTTCGGTATTTAAATATTAGTCGGATTGGATTTAATTCAGACAATAAAATCCATTTTGAGTTTTTAGAGCGGCATCTAGCTCAAATGAGTAGCTATGAAAAATCTTGGTTTAGTTTTTTAAAAAATTTGTATTTAGGTGATGCACTAAAAGCTTTTGAAGCAGTAAATGCCTTAAGAAAAAAATATCCTAAGGATTTTGCGGTTAATCACGAGGCCGCTGTAATGGCATTAGAAGGATTAAATAATCCAGCATTAGCATTGGAGATTTATAAAGATTTAAAGGTTGGCAATCAAACTGATAATAATCCAGAATTAATAGCTAATTTAAAAGCATTTCATCTGGTAAGTATTGCCTTAAAACTACAAGATACCCTACTGTTACAGCAGCAATATTATCGAATGAAACCTGCAAAAAATAGCTTTCAAGTTCCTTTTTTAATGGGAAAATTGTTGGGTGCCAGTAACTTAGACCTAGAAGAAGATTTCGACCGATACCTACAGGATTTTTTTACCAATGATAAAAATGCGGAAATGTGGCAAGTTTGGTTTGGTATACCTCTGCCCTCTACCCTTTTTCAAGAACAAGATATTCAAAAATTCAAAAAAGCACAATTGGATTTTGTCCAACAGTCCAACCAACAACCTATCCTCCAAACAACCTTTAAAAATTATTTGGAAGTAATGGAAGGCAAAACGCCAAAAGTTGACTTTGAGCAATTAGCCACTATCCCTAAAAATTTTCAAATCATCAATTTGCATTGGGCGGGTGTAGAACTAGCTAAAAGTGGAGAAAGTCAAGCCGTTACATTAATCCTCCAAAGATTGAATGCCTTATCAAAACCTGATTTAAGCATATCTACGCAATATGGTGCAGGTTGGAGCAATTACGCTATAGGCGCAATTTATACGCAATTAGGTGATTATGATAAAGCTATTGCTTACCTGCAAAAAGCACGGGAATTGGGAATGCTAGACTTCAATATATTGTTTGAGTTTGACACCAATTTAGCTCCATTATGGGAGATGCCCGAATTTAAGGAATTGAATGCACCGATTTGGCTGAAAATATTGGACTAACCAAATCCTACCTCTTTAACTTATAATTAGGTCAAATTGAACAAATAATCCAGCTTTTTGCACAATATCTCCTAACTTCATTAGGTAAATTGATGTAATTTCGGGGGAAGGATTACGGGGTCGCTGCAAGTGCGCCCGTAATTTAACTCTTGCAGTAACTTTCTCTATTTTAAAAAAGCCCCTATTTTAAATAAACGTCGGGGGTATTGGAAACGACCCCGACGTAGCACCACCAAAAAACGCAGTCTATGAGTCAATTAGCAACCGACCAACTACTAAATGAAAAAGACCAAAAAATCGCTCAATTGGAGCAGGCACTTGCCTTGGAAGCCGCTTTGGAAAGAGTTCGTAGTCGAATTATGTGGATGCAACGAAGTCACGAATTGCGCGATGTAGTTTCGGTGATGTATAATGAAATGGAATTATTGGGGCTAGCGAAATGGGGTTGCAATATCATGATTTGTCACCAAGATAAAGAGGTATTTGAATTTTGGCTGGCGGAGGAAACGGACGCTAATCAAACAAGGAATTATTTTGTAAAAGGGAAAGCGCATCCCATCTATCGAAAAATTTGGACGAATTGGGAAAATCAAACCAATGCTTTCACTTTGCACCATCAAGATGAGTATAAATTGGCTTTCGATAAATATTGGTTAGAAGAGACCGACTTTAAGCATTTACCAGATGAAGTTAAAGCCAATGTTTATAACAAAAACGAAGTTTTTTTGAACTATGCCCCAATGAAACACGGGTTGCTCAACGCTATCAGTTATGAAAAACTTTCCGATAAATTATTAACTATTTTAGCTCGCTTTGCTAAAGTTTTTGAACAAACCTACACCCGTTTTTTGGAACTGGAAAAAGCTGAAGCCCAAACCAAAGAAGCGCAAATAGAAGCTGCTTTAGAAAGAGTGCGTGCTGCCTCGATGGCGATGCACAAAAGTACCGAATTACCTGATGTCGCCTTAGTCTTGGTCAATCAATTAGCGGCATTAAATATCAATCAATTGGGTAGTTCTATTCTTATTGTGGACGGAACGAAAGATACTTACTCGCAATACGCAGCCCATGATGATTTAAAAAGTCAAAAAAAACTTTTAAAAGTTATTGAGGATAAAGATTTAACCAGCATTTTTTTAGGTCGAGAAATATTGCGCTTGACAAAAGCAGGAGAAACAGCATTTAATTTTCCATTAAAAGGCGATAACTTAGAAGAATTTATTCAAGATTTAATCGATAATAAAGTACATAAAGAACGGGGAGAAGCGATGCGTCAAGCAAACTTCGAATGTGTCTATTTTTATTTTGCGATTTACCATGAATTATCCCCTATTGTCATTACGACTTTAGCACCACTGCCCGAAATTGACCAAGTCATCTTGAAAAGAATGGCGACTACTTTTGGGATGTCTTATCGGCGGTTTTTGGATTTACAAAAAGCAGAGGCGCAGGCTAGAGAAGCGCAAATAGAAGCGGCTATGGAACGTATCCGAAGTCGAGCCATAGCGATGCGTTCTTCCGATGAATTGAAGCAGGTCATTATTGAAATGCGTCGACAAATTGATTCCTTGGGGCAGCTAGATTTGGAGGCAAGCGTCATTCATTTATACACCGATGGAGAAAAAATGTTTGAGTCTTTTGCTGCTGTTCGACCGCCAGGAGAATCGGGAGAAATTGTGATTGCCAATATACTATTCCCCGTAGATGCCATGGAGCAAATAGAATATATGATAGATAGCTATTACTCCGACCAACAAGAATATACGATTGAATTTGATAAAAAAATGGCGGAAGAGTGGCAAGAAGTAATGGTGGAATATGCGCCAATGATTGCAGCACGTAGAGTAGGTTTTGTCGCTAATAGAAGGACTTCGGATAATCCAGAATACTGGAATTTTGCCGATTTTTCTCATGGTTCACTATTGTTGGTTACGCATTCTCCCGCATCCAATGATACCAAAGAGGTTTTACGAAAAGCCTCACAGGTATTTGAACAAACTTATACTCGTTTTCTTGACCTGCAAAAGGCAGAAGCGCAAGCCAGAGAAGCACAAATAGAGACAGCTTTAGAAAGAGTGAGAGCCAGCACTATGGCGATGCATCATTCTTCTGATTTGACCGAAAGTGCCGCCGTATTATTTGAGCAGATTCAATTATTAGGAGCGAAAGTATTCTCCTCTGGTTTTGTGTTGTGTGAAGAAAATAATCCTATGGATGAACAATGGATGTCTGTCGGAAGTACTAAAGAATTAATTCAACAATATATCCCTCATGAAGAAGAACCCCACCATTTTAACATGTATAAAGCTTGGCAAGCAGGAGGAGCTTTACTAGCTCAAAAAATGGAGGGGAAGGCATTACAAGCAGCATTTGCTTTTCTTTCTGCGCAACCAAGTGTGCAAAAGAATTTGGAAAAAATCATTGATAAGAACACACCTTTTCCTACCCTACAAATTTTACATGCTGCTTATTTTTCAAAAGGGTATTTATTAATTGTTACCACAGAAGAATATCCAGAAAAAGAAATTTTTATTCGCTTCGCCAAAGTATTTGAACAAACCTATACTCGTTTTCTAGACCTACAAAAAGCAGAAGCACAAGCTAGAGAAGCACAAATTGAAGCGGCTTTAGAACGAGTACGGGCAAGAACCATGGCGATGCATAAAAGTGAAGAGTTGCCCGAAGCAGCGAAAGTGATGTTTGAGCAATTTAAAACCCTAGGCCTAGAGCCATGGGTTTTTGCATTTTGCATTTTTAGAAATGGTACGCCAATAGCGGATAATTGGGCAAGTTCACAAATTGGGCCTATGTCACCCATGACCTTACCCCATCAGGAAGACCCTGTTTTAAAGGCTCTATACAATGCTTGGAAAGCAAAATCGCCTCTTCATGTAGAAGAAATACATGGAAAAAGATTAGCTGAGCATTATGAATATATGCTCAAGATTAATTCAGTAGGGCAGTCGGTAAAAGAAATGGGCAATCAGGGAATTTCTTTACCCGAGCAACTTGTTTTCAATTGTGCTAACTTCAAATATGGTTATATTATGTTCTGTACACATGAACCAAAACCAGCGTACCATGACATTTTTATACGTTTTACCAAAGTATTTGAACAGACCTATACTCGTTTTCTAGACCTACAAAAAGCAGAAGCACAAGCTAAAGAAGCGCAGATAGAAGCGGCTTTAGAACGAGTACGGGCAAGAACCATGGCGATGCATAAAAGTGCCGAACTGGCAGATACGGCAAGTGTATTATTTCAGCAATTAAAAGAAATCGGCATCAATATCGTAACGGTTGGATTAATTAAGTTTGATGAAGCAAACAAATCTGGTAAAGTGTGGCTTACGCCTGATGGTCAAGTAGTAGAAGATGCTTTTGCCTTTCCATTAATGCCAGACCCTACTTTTAAAAAAATATATACCGCTTGGAAAAAGAAAGCAGCCTACTACATCGCTGACTTAAAAGGTAAAAAACTGCAAAATCATTTAGAATATGTGGGTAAATATATGCCAGTAGAAGAAATGTTGGCGAAGGCAGATGCCCCCGTGAACAACCGATTGGTTATCAATGCTGTTTTTTACTCACATGGGTTTCTTGCTTTAAATACCTTAGAACCGCTTGAAAATGAAATGGATGTACTACAGCGTTTTGCTAACGTTTTTGAACAAACTTATACTCGTTTTCTAGACCTACAAAAAGTAGAAGCACAAGCTAGAGAGGCGCAAATTGAAGCAGCATTAGAAAAAATTCGAAATCGAACTTTACTGATGAAAGATAGTAGCGAATTGAATGAAGCCGTCGCTACTTTCTTCCAACAATTTAAATCCTTGGGTTTATTACCAGGAGAAGCCAGAGCTTTTTTTGGCCATATTAGTGAAGAGAAGCATGTCATTCAAGCATGGATGACTCGGATGGACGGAACGGTTATGTCAGGTAGTCATTTTACGCCATTGGACACCCCTTCCATGTTGAATTTTCATGATGCTTGGAAACGCCAATCTCCTATTCTAATTCGCAATTATGAAGGAGAAGCATTAAAGAAATATTTAAAATTTGTGGCTTCCTTGCCCCATGTCAAAAAAGATAAAGATTACCAACAATTATTTCAATCAAATCCTGAACGAATTGTGATGACAGATGCTTTTTTTCTTCAGGGTAGTATCAATATGATGACTTTTGAGCCTTTATCTCAAGAGGCGCAAGCTATGTTGGTCCGATTTGCCAAAGTTTTTGAATTTACTTATACCCGATTCCTTGATTTAAAAAGAGCAGAAGCACAAGCCAAAGAAGCCCAAATTGAAGCCATATTAGAACGGGTTCGTTCTCGAACCATGGCGATGCAAAAAAGTGAAGAATTAAAGGAGGTGGTCAATAGCTTATTTGGCGGTTTGGAGCAACTGAATTATAATCCTATTGATTGTACCATTCTTACGTTGAACGAAAAATTAGGTAGCATAGAATGTTGGAGTACCGTGCCTACAGAGAAAGGATATGCTGCCTATACTTATTCCCTAGTCGCTCCAGAAGAACCCTTTATGAAGAAAATCTTCCAAGCACATCGAGCACAAAATCCAGCTTGGATTTATCATTTAAAAGGAAAAGAAAAAGTAAGTTTTGATAATACCTTCTTTGAAGTAGTACGCATTCCAGAAATGGAAGCAGCACTCAGGTCTCTTAATTCCATTTATGCTAACTTCGTTTTTATGCCCCAAAGTGCCATTGCCGTATTTTCAGATAAACCAATGGAAAACGAGGATATGGTATTATTACAAAGATTTTCCAAAGTAGTCAACCTTTGTTATACTCGTTTTTTAGACCTCCAAAAAGCGGAAGAGCAAACGCGCCAAATAGAAAAAGTTTTCAATGAAAACCAACGCTTATTACATAGCATCCTACCCGAACAAATCGCCGAGCAAATTCGGCAAGGACAACAAACGGTGGTTAAAAGATTTGAAGAAGTCTCTATTCTTTTTGCGGACATCGTAGGTTTTACGATTTTGTCTGAAAAGCTTTCTCCCCAAAAAGTTGTGGATATTCTAAACGGCCTATTTTCAAAATTTGACGATTTGACGGATAAATACCAATTAGAGAAAATCAAAACGATTGGAGATGCCTATATGGTCGCATCGGGTGTACCTGAAGAAAAGGAAAAACATGCCTTGGTGCTTTTTCAATTTGCTCAAGAAATGTTAACTGGCATTCAAAGGTTTAATCAAGTTCATAACCTAGCATTAGAAATTAGGATTGGCATTAGTTCAGGTCCAGTCGTCGCAGGCGTGATTGGCAAAAAGAAATTTGCTTACGACCTTTGGGGCGATACGGTGAATACGGCTGCTCGGATGGAAGCTTATGGGCAAGCGAGTTGCATACAGTTAGCGCCAACGAGTTATGAGCTGTTAAAAAATGATTTTGTGTTTGAAAAAATACCGAATGTGGCCATAAAAGGGAAGGGAACAATGGATGTGTATTTGTGGACTGCTGCACAAGAAATATTAAATTAAGAGCCAGGTGTCAGGAATATCCGTGTAATCAAGAACGTAAATTACGACACTCCTAAAATAAAACCAGAATAGTTGCCAACTTTTTGTAATTTGCCTTCAAATAGAAACGGTAAATATATTATAATCAACATATTATGTCTGCTCCAAAAAATAGAAGGCTTGCGGCGGTACTTTTTGCTGACATTGTTGGCTATACTGCACTCATGCAAAGTGACGAAGGGATTGCTATGGCACATTTGGAAAAATTCAAACAAGCCTTAGAAGCAGAAGTCCCTAATAATCAAGGAGAAATCATTCAATTTTATGGAGACGGTTGTTTGTGTACTTTTACTAGTTCTGTGGATGCTTTGACTTGTGCGAAAAATTTACAGACCATTTTTCAAGCCTCCCCTAAAGTGCCTGTAAGAATCGGATTGAATACAGGAGATATTATTCTAAAAGAAGGAAATGTATTTGGGCATACCGTTAATATTGCTTCAAGAGTGGAATCTATGGGTATTCCTGGAGCGGTCTTATTATCCAGTAATGTACAGCAACAAATTAAAAATCAGTCGCAATTTAAATTGCAAAGTTTAGGTAAATTTGATTTTAAAAATGTAGACAATTCACTAGAAGTTTTTGCGCTCGCCAATGAAGGATTTCCTATTCCCAAAAAGAAAGATATAAAAGGAAAACTAAAGGCGCAAAAACACACAAAAGCTAATTGGGCACTTCCTATTGTATTTGGATTATTAGTTGCCATAGCTACTTTTTTTGGACTAAAACACAATGCTAGTTCCACTATCCCATCCATTGCTATTTTACCTTTTAAAGACATGAGTGTTAATAAAGACCAAGAATACTTTGGAGATGGTATTGCAGAAGAAATCTTAAATTCCCTATCGAAGTTAAAAGCACTAAAAGTAGCAGGTCGAACTTCCTCTTTTTCCTTTAAAGGTAAAGATTCTAATATTTCAGAAATTGGCGAAGTCTTGCATGTAAAGAATGTTTTAGAGGGCAGTGTGAGCAAGCAAAATGATAAAATTCGAGTCACTGCACAATTAATAAATGTAGCAGATGGTTTCCAAATTTGGTCGGATAAATACGAACGAAAAATGGACGATGTTTTTGCTGTTCAAGATGAATTGGCGCAAAATATTGGAGAAATATTATTAAAAAAATTAGCACCCGAACAGCTTTCTAAATTAACCGCCTCCGCTGGAGTCAGTAGTAAAGTCTACGAACTTTTCTTAAAAGCCAAACATATTCACAAAAATATTTATAATAGTAGTTATAAGTTAGCAGACTTTCAGAAAAGTGAAAAATTATTCTTAGAAGCGATTAGTTTATCACCTGATTATGCCCTTGCCCACGCAGGCTTAGCAGATTTATATGATTCTTATTGGGTTCGGATTCCTATTGGAGACACTGAAGAAAAAGAAAAGTACTTAGCATTGATGGATTTAGAAAGCGCCTTGGCTATCAAATTAGATGCAGCATTGGCTTATGCCAATCAAGTTAGAGGTTATGTTTTAAGTCATACCAATCAAGGAGAAGCAGCTTTTCAGCACTTCTTAAAAAGTTATCAAATCAGCCCAAATAATCCAGAATCTATTATTGGTTTAGCTAATTTATATTTGGATATGGGTCTGCATTATGATGCCCTACAATTAGCCAAACGGACCATTCAAATTGACCCTTTATTTCGGCCGGGGTTAACAATGGAAATTTATTGTAACTTCTTTTTAAATAACTTGGAAGCCGCTGTCAATCAATGTCAATCCTTCTTGGATATTGACCCTAATAATTTGACCGCTTTGACTTACTTGTTTAGAGCATCTTTTCTGTTAGATGATAAAAAGACGGCGCTTGCTACTTTGCAAAAAATGGAACAAATTGATGCAGCAGCTATTGCTAAATTAGGGCTAGATTTAGAAATTGCTTTACTGAAAGAAGATACGGTTTATATAACAGAAACTTTAAATATCAACGACCCGAATCTTAATTTTACGATTCATTCTTTCAATCAAGATTCTATAAAAGCTAAACAGGCATACCGACTAGCTACGGAAGCTTACTTAGACTATGCAAAACAAAATACAGCAGTTCAAGGGAATCTTTATTTAGACTTGTTTACGGATAGGCGATTGCAGACTTATCAAAGTGAAACTTGGTTTCAGAAAGCCTTAATTTTAGAGAAGGAAAAATATGATAATTTGGAAGGAGAATATCCTCGGGCAGCGACGATATTGGAGTGATAGACACTTTTCTCAACTAATCGACTATTATTTAGGCGCTGCATCCAAATCCTGCTCTAAATAAACCGATGCTCGCCAAAATAAAAATGCTGCAATAATACTCATTCCAATACCCATTGTCAACGCCCAACGCAATCCTTCTTGCCCATATTCAGGTGTTAAATAATCACTTGCCATACCTATAAATAGAGGGCCTAAACCTAAACCAATTAAATTGAGGAAGAGATAAAAGACCGCCGAAGCCATTGCTCGCATTCGCAAACCTACCATGCCATGTGCCATCGCAATACAAGGCGCTAAATAAAAAGACCAAAGCGTTTTAACAACTATATTACCGCCAACTACAACATATTTATTTGCAGTTGACAACATAATCGCTAATAATGGGATAGAAACTAGAATTGCTACTGTTGGAATGATTAAATACATCCGTCGGTTTTCTTGTCCATATTTATCCGTCAAATAGCCACCTAACCAAACCCCTAAAGCGCCACCACCGCCACTACCGATAGCCAACCAAGTCCCTATTTCTCCTCGTTCCATACCATGCAAACGTGCCAAAAAGGAAGGCAACCAATTGCCTACACCATAAACTGAAAAACAATGAATGCCTGCACCTAAGGCGAGACATAAAAAAGCTTTTCGATTCATCAATAAGCCAAAAACTTGAAATAAGCTATAGTTAGCAGCATCTTTAGTGCTTAAATTTTCTGAATATCCTCTAGGTGGTTCTTTGACCGTAAAATAGAAAAAGACCGAGTATAAAATCCCTGGTACCCCCAATACCATTAAAGCAGTTCGCCAACCAAAAAATTCATCTAGCCAACCACCAAATAAATAGCCCAATAGAATACCAATGTAAATTCCCATCGAATAAACCGCTAAAGCAGTTGCTCGTCTATTTGCAGGAAAATAATCGGAAATCATCGAATGTGCGGCAGGACTTGCCCCCGCTTCTCCAATCCCTACCCCAACTCTAGCTAATAATAATTGGGTAAAATTCATCGCCCGTCCCGATATGACGGTCATCGCACTCCAAATTGCTAGTGAAACCGCAATGATTTTTTTTCGATTGGTATTATCTGCCAATCGAGCAATGGGAATACCCAACGTCACGTAAAATAATGCAAAAGCCAATCCTGTCAATAAACCCAATTGCGTATCTGACAAATTTAAATCTGCTTTGATACTTTCTTGGAGAATGACCAGAATTTGGCGGTCGATGAAATTGAAGATATAGACACCTGTTAGGACGTAGAGGACGTATTTTTTGTATTTTTCTGTGTAGATAGGTTTTGTTGCTTCTGTGTTAGGCAAGGTTGGTGTTTTTTCGTTTTATTGATAAAGTGGTAAGGTAGGGAAAAGCTTAGACTATTTTGGACATTTTCTACTAATTCATTAATTGCGTACTTAAATTTATTTCGATATACTCTTCACCTTTATAATTAGTTTTTTGCAAATTTAAATTTTTAGGGTAATATAATTTTGTGTCAAATAGAATAAATGGATGACCTTTGTTTGCTTGTAATGTAAAATGTTTCTCATTTATATAAAAATGATGATTGAATCCTTTAAATAACAAAATAAATAACCCATCATCCATACCCGTATGGTCATGTTTTATTTTATGTGCTTCATCTAATGAAATGCAAGTATATCCAACCCATTTACCTGAAATTCTATTTTCAAATTCAATCTTGTAAACTTTCTGAACGTTTGCGGGTAATCGGCTAAAAGTAATTACTTTTTTATCAAAGTTGTCTAATTTTATTGGGTTATAGTACAAAAAAAATAGAACTGTAAGCCCAATAATAGAACCGATGATAATCTTGAATATTAGTAAAAATTTCATTCTGAGTTATTAAATCAATGGTGTCACTCTCAAAAAAGTTACAAATTCAAAGAATTTTTCTTTTTTGAGTATAATTTAAATTTACAATTATGTAAAACAAGTCCTTTAAGCTCTCATTAGCCCAAATTGACAGGTTTTG
>Ga0208544_10000878_pt1 | contig 22004 bp, 15 predicted proteins | sample DEB08_DNA_9_FD_184526 | JGI IMG/M metagenome (GOLD analysis project Ga0208544, IMG submission 184526) | Aqueous microbial communities from the Delaware River and Bay under freshwater to marine salinity gradient to study organic matter... | ecosystem: Environmental > Aquatic > Marine > Coastal ... | reverse complement strand
GAAATGTACACTTTTCGTCGTGAAACTTTAGTGAACCGCCGTGATACGAGACCCGTACGTCCGGTGGTGTGAGAGGACGAAAGTTAATCGCACCACCAATGGTGGATTAACTTTCTCCTACTCGATTTAGCACAGGTTTTGGTTTTTCAAAGACAGCGCTGAATTTATTCCCCGCCTGCCGCTTTCGGCACTTCCCGTTTTCTAATTTCTTCGTGCAAGATTTGTCCCCGCAATTTTTGCTCCGTTTCGGCGGTCCGCCGCATTTCTGAAAAACCAGCGATGACGGGTTGTGGGTTCAACGGTTTTTTGTTGAGGTAGCGGTGGTACATGACCAGGACAAAGCGCGTCATATCATCGGGGTGGTGAAGTCCCAATTCATTGAGGTAGACCGTCAGGCGCGAGCCTTCGTAAAAACCCCAGTTGAGCGAGATCCAACGACCGAGGCCGAAGAAGGGGATGGTCACGGCCTGTTGTTCACTTAGGCGAAGGAATTGCTCGCGACCTGAGGCTTCGGAAAGCCGGGTCAGTTGTACAAACGCTTCGCCCAGATCACGGGGAATGTAGACCCCATAGAGCATTTCTTGTTTAACCCGCCAGGCATAAGCCGCTTCAATTTGGGTAGGAGTGGTGGGTGCGCTGGTTTGGGTGAAGGCACCAAACGAGAGTAACAGGCACAAAGCTGTGCTGAGGAAATAACTAGGCATGGCATTCAGGTTATTGCTGTTGTTTATGCAGCTTACAACGTCCGGAGGTGGTTGCTCAGTATTTTACCAGCGGATGAGTGCGGATCCCCAGGTAAAGCCACTGCCAAAAGCCGCCAGGCAAACCAAATCTCCCTTTTTTACCGCACCTGCCTGCACGGCTTCGGCCAGCGCAATCGGAATAGAGGCTGCGGTCGTGTTGCCGTACCGTTGGATGTTGTTCCACACCTTGTCATCGCTCAGGTGCAGGATGCGCTGGACAAACTGGCTGATGCGCAGGTTGGCCTGGTGGGGTATGAGCATGTCAATGTCCGCGGGGGTAAGGTTTACGGCCTCCAGGGCTTCCAGAATAACTTCGGGAAATTTTTTAACCGCGTATTTAAACACGAACGGCCCGTCCATATTGGGGTAATACTGCCCGGTTTCAATCATATGGGGCGTGATGAACATTTCGCCGTATTTGACATCCGGATAGCCGAGATCGTATGCTTCACCCTGCTGGATATGATGGTAACCGCCGTGTGCTCCCGGATTGATAAACGCCAGTTTTTCGGCGTAGGTGCCATCGCTGTGCAATTTGGTCGTCAGAATACCCTGGTCGGTAGCTTCGGTCGGCTGGATCAGTACAGCCCCGGCACCGTCGCCAAAGATAGCCGTTACATTCCGGCCGCGGGTGCTAAAGTCCAGGCCCATCGAGTGCATTTCGGCGCCCACCAGTAAAACGTTTTTGTACATACCCGTTTTTACGAACTGGTCGGCAATCGATAACCCATAAACAAAACCGGTACACTGGTTGCGTATGTCCAGGGCGCCAATTTCCGTCTTGGTAATGCCCAACTCGCGTTGCAGGAGGACGCCACAACCGGGGAAATAATAATCCGGGCTGAGGGTCGCAAAAATAATAAAATCCACTTCGTTTTTATCCACACCTGCGTCAGCCAGTGCGAGGAGCGCAGCTTTAGCGCCCAGGGTGGTGGTGGTTTCTTCGTGTTTTTTGGCGTAACGACGTTCTTCGATACCCGTTCGTTCACGGATCCACTCGTCCGTTGTATCCATGACCTCGGCAAGGTCGTCATTGGTAACAACGGTAGGTGGTACATGGTAGCCGATGCCGGCAATTTTTGAGCTAAGCATAAGGTTGGTATATTTGGTTGAGCTGGTCTGCCTGAACTGCTGCCCGAAGACTGCGTATACAAACATAGCTGCAAGGATTGTGATTACCAAAATTTGAAGAGAATTTTAAGTTAATCCCACCAGACCCTCTCGGATAAAGAAATTTCAACTATTTTCGTAATTGACAATGGTTTGGACAATACGCCTGTGTTATTGTTGAGCGAATCATGGTCTTCAGTCACGCGCACCTTTTTTAAAAAAAGCCCTAATTAATGATCCACCTTGGTATTGTTGAAGACGAAGCCTTTATGCTACAAAGTATTCGGGAGACATTTACGGATATGCCCGATATTAAAATAGCATTGGAAGCCCAAACGATGGGGGAGTGTCTGGATGAAATCAACTCCAATCTGATGCTAACAACTTTGCTGTTGGACATCAATTTGCCAGGCATGAGTGGTTTACAAGGCATTCGCCTGCTCAAGGAAAAGCTACCCAACCTGGATATCATTATGTTGACTAATCTGGACAGCTCCGATGATATTTTTAAGGCACTCTGTGCCGGAGCAGTAGCTTACATTTCGAAGAAAAAAGTTAATCCACCTATTTTACGAGAAGCGGTTGTTACCGTTTCACGGGGGGAATCTTACATGTCTCCGGGTATCGCCCGTAAAGTCGTTCAATATTTTGCTCCCCCAGACCGGGCCTCCATTAGTCCGCAATTAACGGTTCGGCAGCACCAGATTGTAGAACTACTCACCAATGGGTTGAGCTATAAATTGATCGCAGACAAGTTGATGATCTCCGTAGAAACGGTGCGGGATCACATCAAAAAAATTTACCGGGTTTTGGAAGTCAACAGCAAAGCTGAAGTGATGGCTAAAAAACACAAGGGTGAAATATAGCACTTGTTGGGAAAGATTACGGCACAATTTATCCATGGGGTGCCGCTTGCTATGCTTATTGCTGGTTCTCCCCGGGGGGCTACTGGTGGGGCAAGAATTTCCTTACGCGTATTACGGGATTAGTGAAGGGATATCTAATCGCTTGGTGAGTGACATTGAGTTTGGTCCCAAAGAATTGGTCTGGGTGGCAACAGGCAATGGCTTAAACCGTTTCGATGGCTACAGCTTTTTATCTTTTTCTTCCAATGAAAAAATAGCTGTTCCGTACCGTTTATCGCAATCCCAGATCAAAGACATTGCGCGATCCCAGGACGATCGACTCTTGCTCTTTTACGAAGACCTTTATTCCTCGTTCGATATTTTTGATCCCTTGAGTTTCGAGGTAGAGAAAATTGAAGTTGCCCTCGCAGTGGCTGGCAGCCCCCGCAACTTTTTCGTAGACCGGGCAGGAACTATTTACGTGGTTGCAAAAAGTGAACAATTTACCACCATCTCCAAGTACGATTATGAGGAAAAAAACTTTGTAGAAGTACAGCGATTTAATGAATCCTGGCACCGACCACAGGTAGTGATCGACTTTATCCGGCTGGCGGAGGGCGATTTTATCTTGTATGACCTGGAGCATGGATTGCGGCGCTGGTCTGTGAAGGACCAGCGGGTGATTTATTATGCCAACCCCGCTCAATTGTCTGCTGCTTCCACCGTGACTCCGCCTAACTTGTCTATCTTGACACAAGACGACCAGCTGCGTAATTGGATTTCCTTTAATGGGCAACCTGGTGTTTATCAGCTAAGCCTTCAGTCCGATAGTTTAAAATTATTCACGGCCTTAAATCCGGCGTACACTTATGCCAATGCCTGGCAGGATGATGTAGGCAATGTTCTTTTTAACCAGGCGGATAACCTGGGTAATTTCCCTGCGACCAAACACCTGTATTGCCTGGCGAAAAAAAATGGGGCCCTGCTCGACTTTTCGCACATGTTGGCCATGGGTAATTATTTCCTAAATATCAGGAGCAAAGATTTCTTTCGAACCCTGTTTTATGGAACAGACACGGGGCTGAAAGTGGCTCAGAATACAACCACCAAAATAGACTGCTACCTGTCTAAAAGGATCAGCGAAGATAAAAGAGGGGCTTCGATGCGGGGAATCTGTGAGGACGATTCCGGCAATATCTATTTTTCCCGGGAGGTCAATGCCTGGTACCGACTGGATGTTACGACCAATGAGCTCGATACCATCAAATTACAAAACAAAGCGGGTCAATTTCTTGCTTTTAACAACTGCCAGGGAATTTGGTACGACCCCCATGGTTTTATCTGGGGAGTAACGGGTAATGAAACCGATCAAAGGATAGGCCTACTGCATCGTTACCATATAGCGGATTGTACCAACACGATTTTCGAATACCCGTTATCCATGACGGCTTACGCTGATGTTGGATACGGGCGTTGCTGGTTGGGTGGCCGAACCGATGACAACCGGGGAGCGTTGGTTCAATTTGATCCGATTAGTGAAGAATTTAGTGCTTTTGAGGATAAAGGAGGGAATAACCCTTTTGCTGATGTTGTTATTCGGTACATTTTACCCGTCGGTGAAACGTTGTGGATTGGTACGGAACAGGGGCTTTTTTTTGTAGACCTGTTGACCCAAACCTGGCACCGGTACGTTAAGGAGACACCTGATTTGCCAGCGGGAGCTATTGCCGCCAAACTTTCGGATAACGTTGTTTTTTCACTTTATAAAGACGAACGTAACCTACTGTGGATTGGCACCCTTAATGGGCTGTGTTCCTTCGATTTGGTTAACCGCAATTGGAGCGTTTACGAAATGAAAGACGGTTTGCCTTCGAGTACCATCGCCAGTATATTGCCAGGAGACAATGGCTCCTTGTGGGTCAGCACCTACAATGGGTTGTCGTACTTTACGCCCAAGCAGGAAAATTCCCGCCGGTTTTTTCAAATTGATGGCCTGGCACACAACGAATTTAACCGTTTCTCGGCGTTGCGTGCTAAAAACGGACGCTACTACTTTGGTGGTGTTAATGGGGTTAGCGCTTTTTATCCAGGTGAACTGCTGGTCAGTCGGGATATTCCCCAAGTACTGCTCACCAGTCTGACCTATTTTGATCGCCAACAGGATTCCACCATCACGAAGGCCGCTAATTTGCTGGATAATCCAACGTTTGTGGTGAAAACATACTACAACCATTTGGTCTTAAATTTCTCCCTACCCATCTTTGCTTCTTCTGCCAACAACCAGTTCCGGTACCGGATTGGAGAGGACCCTGATCAGGAATGGATCTACCTGAAAAGTGATCGAAGCCTACATTTTAGTGATGTTAAAGCGGGTGAGTACCGCATTTATGTTCAGGGAGCTGATCCCAACGGAAATTGGGGGAACAAATCGTTGATGATTCACCTGATCGTAGAAGAAGTGATTTACCTCAGGTTGTGGTTCCTGGCCTTGGTTTTCCTGGCAGTAATAGGCTTCATTTACGTTGTTTTGCGGTACCGGTTGGACGAACGGTTGAGGATGGAAAAATTGCGAACCCAACTGGCCAGCGATCTACACGACGAAGTAAGTGGGTTGTTGGCGGGAATTTCGCTGCAGTCCGAGTTGTTGCGCTCACAGGTAACAGACGAAGGGGTCGGCGAGAAGTTGCAAAGTATTCGCCAGGCCAGCCAGCGGGCCATGTCTAAAATGAGCGATGTCATTTGGTCCATCGATTCCCGCCGCGACCGAATGGCAGATTTGCTCGACCGCATGGAGGAACATGCGGATGAAGTGTTACTGCCACTTGACATTCGGTATGAAATTAAAACCAGTCACCTGGATACGGAAAAACCAATTCCGGCCACCACCCGGCAGAATATTTACTTCATTTACAAAGAAGCAATCAACAATGTAGCCAAACACGCCCAGGCATCGCAGGTAGACATCTGGGTAGGTAACCAGGGTGGTTTTTTTGAATTGCGAATAAAGGACAATGGGGTAGGGGTAGACGAAGCCCATCCGCCAACCACCCGGAAAGTTAAAGGCCAGGGGCTGGCTAATTTGCGCATGCGTGCGCAACGACTAGGCGCCCAATTGGACATCCTCAACGGGCAGGGATTTGTCATCCACTTGCGAATGAAACGATTTTAATACCCCTTCTCTGACCATTTTTTAACGACCTTCGCAACCGAAAAGTTGCCGACTGAGTCACTCCACAAAAGTGGCACAGCTAAATCTTATCCCAACTATGAAGATAATTTGCATTGGCCGCAATTACGCCGAACACGCCAGGGAATTGAATAACGACATTCCCGATCAACCCGTGGTTTTTATGAAGCCTGCCTCCGCTTTATTGGTAGGGCGCAAACCTTTTTATTATCCCGAGTTTACCAAAGATTTGCACTTCGAAACTGAAATCGTGCTGAAGATCGGCAAAAATGGCCGCCACGTACAACCCGAGTTTGCCCTGGAGTATATCGAAGAAATTTCTCTCGGCATCGACTTCACCGCCCGGGATATCCAGTCGCAACTCAAAGCCAAAGGGCAGCCCTGGGAACTGGCTAAAGCCTTCGACGGCTCCGCCGTAATCGGTGATTTTGTCAGCCTGGATCAGCTTCCGGGCTTGTCCAATATCGAATTCTACCTGGAGAAAAACGGGAAGCAAGTACAACACGGCTTCTCTAAAGACATGCTCTTCTCCTTTGCGGATATCATTTGCTTTGTGTCGCAATATTTCAAGCTGCAAATGGGCGACTACATCTATACGGGTACGCCCGCAGGTGTGGGGCCGGTGCAGCCTGGCGATGAGTTGCGGGGATTTCTGGTGCTGCGCTCCGGCGCACAGGAGGTGCTGGCGTGTGACGTGCGGTAGGGTTTCTTGTTTCACTTTATTTTGGGTAGCTTCGGTTTTGCAACAGCTGTAACTCACCCCCTAGCCAATCTTTATTATTAGCGGTAAATTCCGGCAAAAGTATTTTTTCCTGAAGTGCTGCTGCCCGTTGCTGCCACTTTTTGGGGCTCCAGTAAGGCTGTTCATGCCGGAGCGTAAACAGGCTGCGCGACAATTTTAGAAAATTCATGTAAGCTGCTTTTTTTGAAGGGCTTAATTGCTGGTTACGGGAAATAAACTGCCGGGAGGCGAGCATCAACGCATCAAAGGCTTCTTTTTCTTCTAATTGGTAATAAATTTTCAGTTGAATGGTTTTCGCCGCCAACTGGTAAAAGGCATCGGTAAATTCTACCTGCTGCAAACCTGCCAGTGCCGAGGTATAATCCCGCTGCTCATAACGCAGTGCGGCCAGGTTGTAGTGGTAGGTGTTAAACTGGTCTTCTGGTGGAAGAAACTTGCGGTAAGTCGTCAGGAAAAATTCCGTCCACGCCCATTCTTTTAGCCGGCTACCCGTGGTGATAATATTGGTGTAAGTCCACTGCGACAGGCGGTTCTCGCGCAGCAGCAGATCTTGTGCGACCATGCTCCGATAAAGTTGGAAGATTTTTGGGTAATAGTTGGTTTTACCCAGGTTAATCTGTTGGATACAGTAGTTGAAGAGATAATCGTAGACGGTACGCCATTCTTCTTCCGACAACACCGATGCGTGAATTCTAAGCATTTGTTCCAGGGTGGCCAGATGTTCCTCGGGAGACACACCCAGTAGCATGCGAATGACATTTACGTAAATACTAATACTGGGAATATCCTGTAATTGTTGGTCATTGCGGGTGTAGCGCTCCAGTAAATCCGCCAGGTAGGGCATCTGGTAGGTTCCCTGAATAATGTTTCCCCGGTTGAGCATTTCACAATAGTACATCAGTTGCTGGAGGACGTAGTACTGGTCCAGATAGTCGCTTTTCTGCTGCAAGGCAATGGAATATTTTCGTTGGCTTCCCATTAAACCATGGATATCCTCAAAGTAAGCCAATCTGCTTTTGGCGTACAAGTGGTCTGGCCCCAGTTGCTGTTCCTGTTGCGCTACCAGCTGCCATTTTTTCAAGGTGCGTTTGCTCTGTAGGGTTAGCCCTTTGTTCATCAGTTGGGTCAAAAGTAAATCGGTCTCCTGTGCCGGGCGTTTGGCTAATTCTTCCAAAGCCAAAAACCTATAGGTTAGTTGTAGAAGATCCGACAAATGATTATTAAGTACCATTTCCCGATAGGGCGCTTCCTGATAAACCAATGCCCAAGCCTGTTCTTTTTGCAAATGGGCATGACCCCAATCGGGGGCATACTGATAGATATGTTGACCGAGGGCGCGGGTTTTGCGGTTCTGCAAATGATAATCGGCTTGTATAATGAGCGACCATCGTTTCAATTCGCCTTTATCCAAACTTTGTAGTACTTGAAGAAGTAGCGTTTTTTGCATAGCTCGATATATCTTCTATTGAAATAGGCAGAAATAATTGATGAGTCGCATTAATTATTTCTATAAAAAATATTTTAAATAAATGATAATCAATAATTTAAAAATATTATCGTCTTATTTTTTTCTATTTATGGTAATAAATGTACAGCTTTTGAGCATTTGCTCGTGCTACTTTTACACTGTAATTATTGCTTACCTAACTTTTGTAATCCCATAAAAAAGTAAACGATGCTAAGAAAGCCATTTTTATTCCTGTTTTTTATTTGCGGTTGGCTCTGCTTATCAGCGCAGTCAACCAACTGCTCCTTTGGCCTGGTGCTGACCAGCAGCCAGGTTGCCGCAGGTGAAACTTTCACCATTGATGTAACTACCCGCCAATTCAACGACCTGCTTGCACTCCAGTACAACCACTCCTGGGACCCCCAAAAACTCAATTTTATAGAGGTCATTTACAACCCTATGTTGGCTATTAATGCCACTAATTTCAACCAGACCCCTGCCTTAACCCAGCAGGGGTTACTGAATTTCGTTTTCCTGGTAAACAACTTAAGCGCTTTCAGTCTGCCCGATTCGAGCATCCTCTACAGCTTGCGGTTTACCAAACTGACCAACGAGGAAGCTACTGTGGCAACCAGTGGCAATAACCTGCCCGTTGAGCTGATTGACGCGGCTTTCAATTTCGTGGAAAACTATTATTTCGTCCACGCTACCGTTGGGGAAGCCGATGGCTTTCCTGAGCTAAACAGTGGATGTCTGGTGGCCCCAAATTGTGCGGCAACTACATCTGGTAGCATTACCCTGGCGGCTACCGGAGCTACTCCTCTTGCGTTCAGTTGGACTGGCCCGGCTGGTTTTTCGTCAACCGCTAACGCGCTTACCGGCCTGACCGGTGGAACCTACCAGCTGACCCTGACCGATAACCCTGGCCGCCAGGTGCAAGGCGATTTTTACCTGGGCAACCCCACCGATCTGCAACTTACCCTTACCGTTGATGCCGACGAGTGTGGCGGTAGTGCCGACGGTGGTGTCACGAGTAGTGTAACCGGCGGGTCGGGTAACTACACCTACAACTGGAGCAATGGGCAGACTACCGCCAATCTGACCAATGTGCCCGCAGATACCTACAGCCTCACCCTGACGGATGGAACACAGGGCTGCACGACTACTGCTACGGCAACCGTCACGGGTACCGCTGGTTTTTTGGTGTATTACCAAACAACGCCTGCTTCCTGTACGGGCAATGCCGACGGTGGCATTGCCGTTCAGGCCGAAGCACCTGCGGATCTGTTACCACTGAACTACCTTTGGTCAACGGGTGCTACCACCGCCAGCATTAGTGGCCTGGCCTCGGGGATTTATACCGTTACCGTTACGGCGAGTAATGCCGACGCTTGTACCCAAGTCTTTGTCATTCCTTTGGCTGCACAAAACCTGACCTTCGACGCCGAAGTTGTCGACAGTCCCTGTGGGGCCGCCGAAGGTGGAAGTATCACCATTTTGCGCAGCGAAACCGACTATACTTTTAGCTGGTCCAACGGATCTACAGCCGCCGCCCTGACCAATTTACCCAATGGCGATTATACCGTTACCGTAACTGAAAATACAACGGGATGTAGCGCCGAAGCCAGCTATACCCTACAGGCAACCGGACTGCTTACCGGGCAGACCATCACTTGCTTCACGGTTAATGATACGGAAATGGCCGACCTGTCGGTCGTGGTCTGGAACGCCGAACAAGCGCCTTTTACTTTTGCCTGGAGCAATGGCGAAACCGCCGTGGATAATCGGGTAAGTACCCTAACGGTGCCGGCCAACCAAACATTCAGCGTAACCATTACCAGTGCCACTGGTTGTGTGGAGGTTGTTGATAATATCAGCTCTGATTGTGGGGTTTTCAATGGGGTGCAGCTGAACCTGAATCCGGCTGTTGTTGCGGTGAATACGGGCGAGGCAGTCTGCTTATCACTGACGGCCAGTAATTTTACGGCCATCAACGGTTTTCAGTTTACCCTGAACTGGGACGAAAGCCAGCTGGCTTTTACTGGTCTGCAAAACCTTTACCTACCCGGCCTGGACGCGGCTAATTTCGGTTTTGAACAAACCAGTGATGGCCGCCTAACCGTTGCCTGGTTGTCACCTGATGTGACCAATGGCATTACTTTGCCAATGAATGCGCTCTTGTTTGACCTCTGCTGGGAGGTAACCGGTACGGATCTGACGACTACTGCGATAGGTGTCAGTGGCATTCCTACACCGGTAGAATTTGTCAATGCCAACAATTCCATTGTACCTGCCACTTGGTCTGACACCCAGGTCTTGCTTAACGGATATACGCCGGATGGCAGCGATGGCGATCTGGTATTCTCCCTGGATACTTTGTCGGTGGCGGCTAACGGCTACGTGTGTCTACCGCTGCGGGTAAATGGATTTGCTGACATCGCTGGCCTGCAAATGACCCTCGGTTGGAACCCGAATGCGCTTCAGTACGTGGGTGTGCGCAACTTCAACCTGGCAGGACTGACAACCACAAATTTCAGCAGCCTGGCGGAGGCACAACAAGAAGGCCAATTGCGCGTCCTTTGGTCAGATTACGATCTAAGCGGCGAGACGCTACCCAACGGAGCGGTGTTGTTCGAAGTTTGCTACAATGCCCTGGGGCCGGTTGGTACCTACCCGGTCAGCTTCCTGTCTGCACCCTTACCAACCGAAGTGGCCAATAATGAATTCCAACTGGTGCCCTCAATGGTACATGCCGGAGCCATTCGCATTGACGAAGAAGGTGGCAGCCAGGATAGTGCCAGTTTACGGATCAGTAGCCTGGGGACAGCGCCAGGCGAATCATTTTGTGTGCCGGTAGAAGTAGAAACTTTTGCAGCGATTGTAGGCATGCAGTTTTCCATCGTTTGGGATAATAATTTGCTGCAATTCAACAGTTTGAATGTGACGGAAAGTTTGCCGGGCTTAACGGCAGCCAACTTTTTTGTACCCCCGGGGCAAAATCACCTCACTTGTTCCTGGATAGCGGGTAATCTGCAAAACCAGACCTTAAGCGCTGGTACCACACTTTTTGAGTTGTGCTTCACCGCCCAGCCGACGGAAGGGATAGCTGCCATCGTTTTTAGCAACGTACCTACTGCCATTGAATTCATTCGTGGAAACACTTTGCTCCCTTTTATAGCCATCAATGGCCAAATTACGATCAGTAGTGATGGCTTCGTATGGCCGGGCGATACCAATGCCAATGGCCTGGCCGATCATTTTGATCTGCTTCCCATTGGCCTGTCTTTCAATGCTGCCGGCGCTGTTCGCGCTAATGCGTCCCTGAATTGGCAGGCCCAGTACGCGGAACCCTGGAGTGAAGAAACACCAGTAAGTGCCGTCAATTACCGTCACATCGATACCAACGGCGATGGAATCATCAACGCAACCGACACCCTGGCGCTGCGCAACAACTGGGGCCTGGCCACCAGTAACCTTACGGGAGGAGGAACCTTCAGCCAGGGATTCCTCAATGGGATACCCTTCTACGTACAACCCGATACCGTTCAAGCGGGGGCCACCGTATCCTTGCCCATCCAACTCGGAACCATTGATGAGCCGGTAACCGACGCCTACGGCATTGCCTTCAGCATCGTCTATGATCCGGAGATGGTGGTGCCTGGCTCGCCCCGCTTGCGGTTTAATGGTTGGTTGGGTGGTGCCGAAGATGGCTTACTGGGTATGTACCGCGATGTGCCGGACGCTGGCCGGATAGATGTAGCCATGGTGCGCACGGATGCTCAAAATACAAGTGGCCATGGCACCATTGGTGAACTGGTCATCATTATGGAAGATGTTATTCTGCGCGGGTTGGTAGACGTAGAAGTACCGATCAGGATCGAAAATGTCCAATTGATTTCCTACCAGGAAGTGGGCATTCCTACCGCTCCAATAACGACCCAAATTCTAGTCGAAAACGTGACCAATATCGAAGAACTGGATCCCAGATATCGTTTGCAAGTGGCTCCTAATCCAACCAATGGCCAATTTGCGCTCCTGCTGCCCGGCTTGCAAGTCGAAAAAGTAACCGTGTACAACGCTAACGGCCAGGTCGTTCAAACCTTCTTCGCGGAGCAAACAACCTATGACCTTGCCACCCAGCCAGCGGGCACCTATTTTTTAGCAGTACAAACCAACCACGGTGTAGCGCACCAAAAATTGGTAAAATATTAGACTTGCGCACTCTTTTTCACAACCCTGTGTCAGGTACGCAGGATAATCTATCATTAACCTAAAAACAACAACCATGTTACGATATACTTTTTCCTTGCTTTTAATGTCCGTACTGTGGCAATTGACCGCCCAGCAAGTTTCCCTTAGTGGCCAGGTAAATACCCAGGGTGGCGATCTGGTCAGTAACTACACCATCGAATTGGTCAGCGCTACTGGCAGTGTCATCGCTGCCCAAACAGTAGGTTGTGACGACGACGGCTATGCTTTTACGAATATTCCAGCAGGAGCTGATTACGTCCTTCGTCTGGCAAAACCCAACTTTATTTTAAATGGCGTATCCACTTTTGACTTGGTACAGGTTGCCAGACATTTGCTGGGGATACAGCCTTTGGGAAACACCTACCGGATAAGAGCTGCCGACGTGAATGACAGCGGAAGTATTTCGGTGCTGGATATGACGATTATGCGCGGCTTAATACTGGGGATGTTGGAAACTATGCCGGGTGAAAATTGGCTGTTCTTTGCCAATGGCAATGCGGTAGGCACCAATGGTTTTCCGGTCGACTTAAGCAGTGATCGAACGGGTGTTGATTTTGTCGCGATCAAGAAAGGCGATGTGAATGAATCGGCAGTGCCGTGCAATTAGGCCACTGAATCAGTAAAAGGTAAGGGCAAGCGAATGAGGGATTTCTCAATCGCCTGCCCTTACCTGCTGGCTGTTACTTCTCGTACAAAGCTTTACCCGCCGCCTCGTACTTGTCGCCTTCCACCCATACCGGGCGTTGTGGGCTGTTGGCAATAATGCGCGTACAGTGGGCGAAAGCCTGGCAAAATTTCAGGTAATAATCGTAGTCTATCGAGTCGGCCTCGTCGCTTACCTGGTGGTAGTGTTGGAGGATGGCGGCGTCGAACTCCGAAAATCCGGGGCTAAAAGTAAGCGCCGGAACCCCCTTGCGGGCGAAGGAGACGTTGTCGGACCGATCGAAAAGCCCCTGTTCGGGCGCCGGATCACCAATGATCTTCAAACCGAAAGGCGCCATTCCGGCTTCCAGCATTTCGTTGGTACCCGTCCGGCTCCAGCCAAAGATGGATACCGCAGTGGTGTCGTTGTAGCCCGCGCCGTCGGTATTGAAGTTGAAGATTACCTGGTTCAGCGGAATGAGCGGATGCTCTGCGTAGTAGGCGCTTCCTAATAAACCAATTTCTTCCCCCGTCACGGCCAACACGATGATGGACCGCGCCGGACGCTGCTCGGCCAGCGCCTTTGCTGCGTTGAGCATGGCGATGGTACCAAAAGCATTGTCGCGGGCGCCGTTGAAGATGCTATCTTGTTCGGTATACTGCCCGCCCTGAGCGCCTACACCTACGTGGTCGTAGTGGGCCGAGATCATCAGGTACTCGTCTTTCAGTTTTGGGTCGGTTCCTTCCAGGACGCCGACGACATTCTGGGAGTAGATCGTTTTTTTGGAAAAACCGGAAGAGGTAAGGGTCACGCTCAATTTCTTGGCGGTTTGAATGTCCTCAAAGGATAGGCCGTCCGTTTTGTTCAGCCAGGCGTAGGTCAGCTTGCTGGGCACCTCGTCGGGGTCAGCCACGCGCAGGCTTTCGCCGCCAAAGTAGTTGGCGAACATGGCCCAGGGAAAGGGCAGCTGGTAGAGTTCCACCAAAGCGACGGCACCCCGTTCTTCGGCCAACTGGCGCTTGGTGCGCATCGCGCCCATAATGCTGCTCGGGTCTTTGGATCCCGGAGGGCCAGGCAAAACAAAAACGACCTTTCCTTTGACGTCCAGCTTGGCGTAGTCATCGTGGTTGGTTTCGCTATCCACCCAGCCGTAGCCCGCAAAAACGCCACTGGCTTTCAGGTTGGCGGCCGGGCCGGAAAGGATGAGGAAGTCGGTACCGGCGACCAGCGTTTTTTTGTTCACCGTCATGCTGGCCGATTCGGGGGGCTTGGATGCCGTGAATGGGATACGCTGCAGGTAGTTGTCAGTACCTTCCGGAGCGGTGTATCCGTAGGCACGGAGGTGGGCGGCAATGTATTGAGCGGCAATATTGTTGCCCTCACTACCGGTACGCCGGCCCGCCAGAAAATCGCTGGCCAGGAACTCCATTTGCGTGCGGATGTCATTTTTGTTAAAGTAAAATTCGGGTGCTTTTTTCTGGTCCTGGGCTTGCAGGATGCCTCCAGCCAGGAAAATCAAGAGGATTAAAAGATTCTTGCGCATGTTGAAGTTCATTTTGTGGCCCGCTAAGGTAGCATTTTTGTCCTAAATCGAAAGCCCTGCTACCAGCGGTAGCAGGGCTTTGTCGATAGCTTGCAGTGACCTGTTGATCAGTTGCTACTGGCTGATCTCCACCGCAGATGACTTCCCGTTGATCGGGGAAAATCACCTCAATCTGGTATTAGACTTGTTCTGCTGGGATTATATCGAGGGCAAATCGCGCCTTTTCGCTTCGCGCCTACTTCGTGGTCTTCCCACACTGTACCTTTTTTGCGCAACTTAGCTATGGCTAAGCTCCACAAAAAAGCTTTCGTGTGGTTGAAAATGCATCAATTTTCCCCCCAATCTAACCCCGCAGAACAAGTCTATTAATCCAGGTTGGGCTGCGGCGTCATGCGCAGGTAGGGCTTGATGGTCTTGCTGCCTTTGGGGAATTTGGCGGGCACATCGGCATCCGGTACACTGGGCGAAATGACAACATCCTCTCCCTGTTCCCAATCCACCGGCGTGGCTACACTGTAATTATCCGTCAATTGCAGGGAATCGATGACCCGCAGAATTTCGTGAAAATTGCGGCCGGTGCTCGGTGGGTAGGTCAACGTCAGCCGAACTTTCTTGTTGGGATCGATGATGAAAACGGAGCGCACCGTCACTTTGTCCGTTTGGTTGGGGTGGATCATATCGTACAGTTCCGCTACTTTGCGGTCGTGGTCGGCGATCACGGGGAAGTTCATTTTCACTTCCTGGGTTTCTTCGATGTCTTTGATCCAGTCCAGGTGGCTGTCCAGGGGGTCAATGCTCAGCGCAATGGGCTTGACGTTGCGCTTGGCAAATTCTTCCTTGAGGGCTGCCGTACGGCCCAACTCCGTGGTGCATACAGGCGTGAAATCTGCCGGGTGCGAATAAAATACAACCCAATGGTTGCCTGCCCAATTGTAAAAATCAATATCTCCCTGGGTGGTTGATGCTTGAAAGTTTGGTGCTACGTCGCCTAATCGTAAGGTCATAATATAGTGGTTTTAGAATGAAAATGATTTTAAAAACTTTCACTTCCTGGCAGTACAAAATTTTGCTTGAAGGCAACTTTTTTTTCTAACAGCGGCGCAGGTTGCCGCCCGTTGAAACGCGCTTCCAGGAAATCATTTAACAACAAGTGAATGGTGTTTGTTTCGGTCAGGAACCCGTCGTGTCCGTACATACTGCTGATAATTTCGAAGCGGGCCTGCGGGATGTGTTGGGCCAATTCCGATTGTTCGGCAACGGGAAAAAGCAGGTCGCTGTCCACGCCGATGATCAGGCTGTCAGCCGTGACGCTTTGCAGGGCCGCCGCTACGCCTCTCCGGTTCCTGCCCACGTTGTGCGTATCCATCGACCGGCTCAGCGACCAGTAGGCCGTGGGGCTGAAACGCTGCCAGAGCTTTTGCCCCTGGTAGCGTTGGTAGCTGCTGGCCAAAAAATCGTCAATTTTTTCAGCGCCGCTCTCCTGCTGGCTGATTTCGTAGGTTTGGTAATGCCGGTAAGACAGAATAGCGATGGCGCGGGCTGCTTCGAGACCTTTGCGACCGGCTTCGGCGACGGCGGTACCCAGGCTGTTGTCAGCCAGCAGCGCCATGCGCTGGGTTTCGTTAAAGGCGATCCCCCAGGGCGAATGCCGGGCATTGGCCGCCAGGATGCAGATCTTGTCAAAAATGGACGGATTGGCCACCGCCCATTCCGCCACCTGCTGCCCGCCCATGGAGCCACCAATGGCCAACCGAATCCGCCGGATACCCAGGTGTTCCCGCAACCGCTCGTGCGCCTGCACCATGTCGCGAATGGTTACCGTCGGAAAGTCGAGCCCGTACGGCACCCCCGTCCCCGGCTGGTAGTGGTCGGGTCCGGTGGTGCCGTAGCAGGAGCCAATGATATTGGCACAAACGATGAAATACTTTTGGGGATCCAGCAGGCGGCCCGCTCCAATCAGTCCTGGCCACCAGCCCAGCGGGTTGGCATCACCCGTAAAGGCATGGCATACCCACACCACATTGTTGCCCTCGGCATTTCGTTGCCCGTGGGTGGTGTACGCAATGGTAAGCTTTTCCAGGTATTGACCCGCTTCCAAAGGAAAAGGATAATCGAGATGGAGGTACTGCATGGAGAAATAAAGGATTAAACGGTGATCGGTGTATTGACCTGGGCAAATGCCTGGGCAAAATCCGCCTGGATGTCGTCCAGGTGTTCAATACCCACGCTTACGCGCAAGAGGTTGGGCAGTACGCCGGCCGACAGTTGCTCCTCCGCCGAAAGTTGCTGGTGCGTGGTAGCTGCTGGCTGGATGATGAGCGTTTTGGCGTCGCCTACGTTGGCCAGGTGACTGACCAGTTGCAGGCTGTCGACAAATTTGGTGGCCTTGGCGCTGTCACCTTTGAGCGTAAAGCTAAGTACGCCCCCAAAACCGTGGCGCAGGAATTTTTTGGCCGTAGCGTGGCTGGGGTGGGAGGGGAGACCGGGATAATAGACCGTCTCCACCTGTTCGTGCTGTTCCAGCCACTGGGCCATGGCCAGGGCGTTGTCCACCGTGCGCTGCACCCGCAGGCTCAGGGTTTCCAAACCTTGCAACAGGAGGAAAGCATTGAAAGGGCTCAGCGCCGGACCAAAGTCGCGCAGTCCTTCTACCCGGGCCCGAATGATGAAGGCGATGTTGCCGAAAGGCCCATCCTGGCCAAACACGTCGGCAAAGACCAGGCCGTGGTACCCCTCGGAAGGTTCGCTAAACTGGGGGAATTTGCCGTTGCCCCAGTTGTAATTGCCCCCATCCACGATCACGCCGCCGATGCTGTTGCCGTGACCGCCAATCCATTTGGTAGCCGATTCTACGACGATGTTTGCACCGTGCTCCAGCGGGCGGCACAGGTAACCACCGGCGCCGAAGGTGTTGTCGACGATGACGGGGAGGTCGTACTGGCGCGCCACTTCGGTAATCCCCGCAAAATCCGGCACATTGAAGCGCGGATTGCTGATGGTCTCGAAATAGATGGCCTTGGTGTTTTTGTCAATGAGACGTTCGTAGTCGGAAGGGTTTTCGCCGGCCGTGAAGCGCGCTTCGATGCCCAGGCGCTTAAAAGCTACCTTGAATTGGATGAAAGACCCCCCGTACAGGTTGGACGACGTGACGAAGTTGTCGCCAGCCTGGAGAATATTGGTCAGCGCAATGAATTGTGCCGCCTGGCCAGAACCTACTGCCAGGGCTGCTACCCCGCCTTCCAGCGCCGCTACCCGCTTCTCGAACACGTCGTTGGTGGGGTTCATGATACGCGTGTAGATGTTGCCGAATTCCTTCAGGGCAAAGAGGTTGGCCCCGTGCTCCGAGTCCTTGAACGTAAAGCTGGTGGTTTGGTAAATGGGCACGGCCCGCGAGCGCGTGGTGCCTTCTACTTCTTCCTGCCCGGCGTGTAACTGGAGGGTTTCAAATCTTAAATTGGACATTGATCTATTAGTTTTTAAGGTGAAAAATTCAAAAAATGGCGGGATAGGTCGCAGCGGGTGGGGCTATAGCAATAGTTTCCCCCGTGGGAGGGTCCAGCGCCAATACCAACCTGTCTGGCGGTAGGTGCTATCGACAACGACAACAACAACACATCGATCCGCCGAGGTGTTGGTCTGAAGCAATAAATGAAAAAGTTGAAAATGTCAAAAGCGTTAGCATTAAACCCCGATTTTATAGTCCCTCTCAGCAATACGCAGAATAGGCAGGAGTTGGCACCTTTTGCTCCAGGGAGGAGCAGGGTTGCCAGGGTTTCACGGAGCCTGATCTCTCCACCCTTCGTTATAAAACCGAACTTCTGACAATAGAGATTCGATTAATTGAGCCGCAAAGGTATAGCCCCGATAGCTAAATGTCAAGTAATCCTATAGGGAAAATATTTTATTTTACAACTTGCGGCCCTTATGGTGGTAGAAACCATGCCAGCGGTCAATTGTTTAACCAGAGAGAGAAAAGGATACAATCAGACCAGAGAAATAACCAGGCATAACCAGAAAGGGCACTCTAGCTGACAAAGGGCACCAAGATGTTTAGACTATCAATTACCTTTAAGCATTTGGACAATAATAAATTTACATTTTTTGACTCAAATGATTAGCTCTAAAACACTCATTATCAATTGCTTATTCCTTCGCTAATAATTTGAGAATGTAAATTTATTATTGTCCCGGCACTTACACCCCTTGCACTTTTACACCTTTGCACCCATACTTTTTCACCCCTCGCAAAAACAAAATCCATGAAAATCACCCTCCAACGCCTCGACGATGCCTTCCACCTGGAAGCCGCCAACGAAGAAGGCCTGACGGTAACCACCGATGCTTCACCCGCCATTGGCGGCCACAACCTGGCCATGCGGCCCATGCAATTGGTGCTGGTAGCGCTGGGCAGTTGCAGCAGCATCGACATTATCCATTTGCTGAACAAGCAGCGGCAGCCCTTGCGCGATTTTAAAATCGAGATCGACTCTCAACGGGCCGAGGCCATTCCTGCCGTTTTTACCGACATCCAACTGCACTATATTCTTTTCGGCGAACTGGACGACAACAAAGTGGAGCGCGCCTGCCGCCTGAGTATGGAAAAGCTCTGCTCGGTATCCAAAATGCTGGAGCAGTCGGTAAATATTACCTGGACGTATGAGATCAGGGCATGAGCACAAGTCGAATGGAAAACCATTCCCGGTTAACCTAAAAGAATTGTACTTTTACCGCTGAAAAATTTATACGCACCATGGCGCAACCCACCGCAGTATTACTCATCCATTGTCCTGACCAGAAAGGGATTGTGGCGGCGGTAACCGACTTTTTACACAGCAACGACGGAAACGTCATCTCCCTGGAGCAACACGTAGATCCCAACCTGGGTCATTTTTTTATGCGGGTGGAGTGGGAATTGACGGGGTTCGCCATTCCTGGCGACAAGATCGAAGACTATTTTACCACCCTGGTGGGCAACAAATTTGGGATGTCTTCGCGCCTGCGCTTCACGGCACGCAAGCCACGCATGGCCATCTTTGTCTCCAAAGCTTCGCACTGTTTTTACGATATTATGCAGCGGTATTCTTCCGGCGAATGGGAGGTGGAAATTCCTGTGGTGATTTCCAACCACGATACCCTTGGCCCCATTGCCGAACGTTTTGGTATCGACTTTCAGGTCTTTCCCATTAACCGCGCCAATAAGGCAGCACAGGAGGAGCTGGAAAAGCAACTCATCAAAGACCTCCAGGTCGATTTTATCGTCCTGGCGCGGTACATGCAGATCTTGTCGGATGATTTTTGTGCCGCTTTTCCGAATCGCATCATCAATATCCACCATTCCTTTTTGCCGGCGTTCAAAGGGGCGCGGCCCTACCATTCGGCGTACGAGCGCGGCGTGAAGGTAATTGGAGCTACCAGCCACTACGTCACCCCCGATCTGGACGAAGGGCCGATCCTGGCTCAGGATGTAACCCACGTGAGCCACCGCGATTCGCCGGATGACCTCGTGCGCAAGGGAAAAGACATTGAAAAAAGAGTACTTTCGCAGGGTATTCGGGCTCAACTCGAGCACAAGATTTTACCTTTTGGCAACAAAACGATCATTTTTCATTGAGCACTGTCGTGCTTAATTTGGAGAACCATTATCGAATTTTAAACAAGCTTTTAACAAAATCCAATCATGTCAGCACCATTAAACATTGTCTTCATCGCTTCGGAATGTGTACCTTTTGTAAAAACAGGTGGACTAGCAGATGTGGTGGGCGCCTTGCCTAAGGCCCTGCGTGATCTCGGACACACCGTGCGCATCATTTTGCCCAAATACAGCAAAATTGACGCGCAAAAGTTCGGCCTGAAGCGCTACCAGGAATCGATGTGCGTGTGGATGGGAGAAGGCCGGGAAGAGTGGTGCTCGGTAGATGAAGCCTATCTGGAAGGCGATATTCCGGTCTATTTTATTGAAAGCTGGGCGTATTTCGATCGGCCGGGCATTTACAACGATGCGGCCAACCGGGATTTTAAAGACAACCCCGAACGCTATGCGTTCTTTACCCGGGCAGCCTTGCAATTGTGCATTGACCGCCAGTTTGAAACCGATATCGTGCATGCGCACGATTGGCAAACGGCCCTCGCCCCGGCTTACCTGAAGAATTGGCACTGGGACGATCCCATCCTGGGCGGTGCCGCCAGTGTGTTTACTATTCACAATATCCAGTACCAGGGCAATTTTCCCAAAAGCCGCTGGCCTTTTACCGGACTGGGTTGGCCCCTCTTTACCCCGGAGATGTTCGAAGACCACGACCGCATCAATTACCTCAAAGGGGGAATTGCTTTCGCGGACATGGTGAATACCGTGAGCCCTACCTATGCCTACGAGACCAAATCAACCGCCCTGGGTATGGATCTGAATGGGGTATTGAACCGCAAGGGTGATGCCTACGTGGGCATCCTGAACGGCGTAGATTATACGGAGTGGGATCCGGCTACCGACCACCATTTGCCGGCCAATTACACCGCCGACAACCTGACCGGGAAGGCAGTTTGCAAACAAAAACTGCAGGAAGCTTTTCAGCTGGAAGTCAATCCTGACGTGCCTGTCATCGGCGTGGTGTCCCGTTTTGCCGATCAGAAAGGCCTGGACATTTTCTACGATGCAATCCACCAACTCGCCAACCGGTGGCCGGTGCAATTTGTGATCCTGGGTTCCGGCGACAAAGTGCTGGAAGGTAAGTACATGGAGCTGCCCCGGCTGTACCCTGGCCAAATTGGTACCTACATCGGCTACGACGATCCGCTGGCGCACCTGATCGAAGCGGGTTCCGATTTCTTCGCCATGCCCTCCCGTTTCGAACCCTGCGGACTCAACCAAATGTATTCCCTCAAGTACGGTACCCTGCCCATCGTTCGCAATACGGGCGGCCTGGCCGATACGGTGGCGCAATACGACGAATTCTCGGGTGCGGGCACCGGCTTCAAATACGAAGACAATACCCCCGCCGCCATTGTGGGCGTCACGGGCTGGGCCATCAGTACCTACTACGACCGCAAGCAGCACCTCGCGACCATGATCCAGCGGGCGATGGCGCAGGATTTTGGCTGGCCGCAAAGCGCCAAAACTTACGTGGCGTTGTATGAGGAGGCGCTGCGGCGGAAGCGAGGCTAATGTCGCGTGAAATTTATTTCGCGACAATGCGGGTTGCTGCCGGGCGAAATAAATTTCACGTATCGGACACTTCGAAAGTGTCCGATACGTAATAAAGGTGCACGAAATAAATTTCACGCGACATCAGCGCTTCACCACTTTACCACTAGCCAGCAAGCGTGATGTTCCCCCAAAAAAAAGGACAGCGAAAATTTCCTAACTTAGTCAAAAAAAAAAGAAAATGGCTACGAGAAGAAAATTCACTGCAAAATTTAAGAAGAAGGTTGTCCTAGAGGCCTTGAGTGAGAGGTATACGATGTCAGATTTGGCTCAGCGACATAATTTACATCCACAA
>Ga0208544_10000875_pt1 | contig 22033 bp, 23 predicted proteins | sample DEB08_DNA_9_FD_184526 | JGI IMG/M metagenome (GOLD analysis project Ga0208544, IMG submission 184526) | Aqueous microbial communities from the Delaware River and Bay under freshwater to marine salinity gradient to study organic matter... | ecosystem: Environmental > Aquatic > Marine > Coastal ... | reverse complement strand
GCCCGTTAACGCCTCGGCCATCGGCGCCGACACCAGCGACCACTCAGTCAGCACAGCGCGCAAGGCTGGTGGTGTTTTTCCCGACAACGGACTCATCTCGGTTTCCGCGTATGCCGACCAAGCTTCGATATCGTCAAGGTGGCGCATCGCTGTCAGGCAAGCGGTCCCCATCCCTTCGAGCCAGCACGCCAATCGCTCGACAGGGGGGCCCCCGGCGCGCAGCCCCCCTGCCCCGCCCATCGCCAGCGGTGCAACGACGGCTCCCTTTCCCTCGCTGGCTGCGAAGCGCGCCGCCGTGACCGCCGCTTCCATCCGGTCACCTTGCTGCCCTAGGCCAGCGAGGCTCCAGAGGTGAAAGCCCACGCAGGCGCGAGTGATAGGGTGTAGATCGGCGGCTTGTGCCATTAGGTCCAGCCAACCGCCCGCGCGATCCGCAAAGGGTTCGGCCTCAATGCCGAGGTTTTCGGGGTCGCGGCGGTCGAGGAATGCGGACAGGTCGACCTCTGGGCCGGGACCGCCTGTCAGACGGCGCACCGCCCAACCGACACGCGCGAGCGCAGCGGTGTCGTCCTGAACTCCGGACAGGCGCATGGAAATCCAGAGCGCCAGCCGATCTGGGCCAATCCGGTCGCCCACAAACCAGCTGAGGTCTGCCGCCTCGATCAGCGCCAGTCTGTGCCGCCATCCTTCCGGGCCGCGCTTCAGCCGGTCGTCCAGCGCGCCGACCCGACCAGCCACACGGGCGAGACGGGCGGCATTTCCCGCCTCTGCCTTCCGCCAATCGTCTAGGACTGCGGTTTCACGCGGCTCTGCCCTTGGCCCAGGCAGCAGATAATCTGGCTCCACTTCCATCGGACCGGGCAGGAACCACAGGTCGTCCTCAGACGTCTCTTCAAGCCCCTCCGCATCCACTAGTGGATCGTCAAAACTATCATAATGCGTAGATACTTGAGCCTTCATATGCGCAAAATACGGAACTTTTGCATTTTACCCAAGTGTTTTGTCAGGGTGCGCCTGTACACCTTATATAGTACGCGCGCGCGATGGACTGCGAGAATTCTTGGATCACGCTCAGCGTATGGAAACCAAGGGCTTTATGATGAACAGCGCCACAGAGCACGCCCTTGCATCTGTTTACAAACGGTCGTTTATTGGCGTTATATGAAACTGCAAAAGACTGTTTTGATGCCCCTGATAGGTTATGCCCGGGTCTCGACCGAGGATCAGACCCCCCTGCCCCAGTCGCAGGCCCTGAAATCAGCAGGCTGCGCCGAGATCCATGAGGAGCAGGCCTCTGGCGGCAATCGTGCGCGGCCGGTGTTGGCGCGCGTGCTGGAACGCGTCGCCAAGGGCGACACGCTGGTGGTCGTGCGGATCGACCGGCTGGCGCGGTCGCTTTCGCATCTCCTCGAGGTGATCGAACGGCTTGAGGCAAAGGGCGCATTCTTCCGCTCGATCGAGGATCCGATCGACACCGCATCCCCGCAGGGCAAGTTCACGTTGCAAGTACTGGGGGCTGCGGCCGAGTTCGAACGCGCCCTGATCCGGGAACGCACCAAGGCCGGCCTTGCCAGCGCACGCACAAAGGGCCGCGTTGGTGGGAACCCTGGGCTGCGGGCCAAAGACCCTGCCGCTCTTCGCAAAGTGCGGCTGGCGCGACATGACGGCTACATGGAGCGCCTGAACGAGACGGCACAAGACTGGGTGCCTCATGTGCGCCGGTTGCGCCCCGACTTGGCTTGGGAGGACGTGTTGCGCATCATCAACGGCCCCTTGCCCGAAGCGCGTAGCTGGACCCAAAGCCGCCTGCAACGCGCTGTGAAGGCCTATGTCCGCGACGGCTTCCTGCCTGTCGAGGTGCTGGCCCGCGCCGGGCGCCGCGAAACGGACGACCGCCTGCCCGCCATTGTCGCAGGCATCAAGGGCGCCAAACCCGACATGACCCTACAGGCCATCTGTGATCGGCTGGAGACTATGCGTGAGCGGACACCACGCGGAAGGTCCAAGTGGCAGCCGTCATCGGTGAAAATGCTTCTGGAACGCGCTGAGAAACTTGGGTTGCTTGACTGAATTGAGTAGTGCCTGCGCTTGTGTCTGTGTGGTTGAACCACACCATATCTAGAAAGAGCTTGCACGAATCTGATAGCTCGGGCAATAGTCTCGATAAATAACGCGCGGTCACATAAAAAACGCGCCCACGAATCGAGGCAGAGATGAGCGAAGCTGAGCAGGACCTGGACATTGCCATCGGGCACTACGCAGAGCTTCTCGCGTCAAACCTTCATGCGCAACGTGCGGCCCACTTCCCTCCCGACGCCAAGAAAGTCATGCGCAGCCTGACTAGCGGCGAGGCGGCAGAGTTGCTTGGCGTCGATCATACCTACCTTCGCAAGCTTCATCGAGAAGGAAAGATCGCTGACGTCGAAACCACCGCGGGCAGCCACCGTCGGTATACACTCGATGATATCTGGGAGATCCGCCACGCCCTAGAGGCAAACGCGAAGAAGCCTGGGACCTACGTGCCGGGGCGTCGTGCCGGTGACGAGCTTCAGATTGTCTCCGTTGTGAACTTCAAAGGCGGCTCGGGGAAAACGACAACATCAGCTCACCTTGCGCAGCGCCTGGCTCTCAAGGGATATCGTGTCCTTGCGATCGATCTGGACCCCCAAGCATCCTTTTCCGCGCTGCATGGCATCCAGCCTGAGCTGGACCTGATGGAGGGTGGAACGCTGTATGACGCAGTTCGCTATGATGAACCGGTCCCGATCTCGGAAGTAATCCGTAAAACCTACATCCGAGGCCTTGACCTTATCCCCGGGAACCTAGAGCTCATGGAATTCGAACATGAGACGCCGGCTGCCATCCAGCGAGGCGGCGCCCGCGCGTTCTTTGCCCGTGTGCGTGATGCGCTCGATAGTGTTGAAGCAGACTATGACGTCGTCGTCATCGACTGTCCGCCGCAGCTTGGCTTCCTGACCATGTCTGCCTTGTCGGCGTCCTCCGGGGTGCTTGTCACCGTTCACCCACAGATGCTCGATCTCATGTCTATGTCGCAGTTTTTGCGCATGACCGCTGATCTGCTTGGCGTCATCCGGGACGCCGGCGCAAACCTTCGCTTTGACTGGCTGCGTTTCCTGCCAACCCGCTACAAGGTGGGTGATGCACCGCAAACTGAGGTCATTGCCTTCATCCGGGGTCTTTTCGGCAGGTCCGTTCTGACCAATCACATGGTCGAATCGACTGCGATTTCGGATGCGGGGCTCACAAAGCAGACGCTCTATGAGGCCGACAAGAAGGAATTCACGCGCCAGACTTTCGATCGCGCGATTGATTCCATGAACGGCGTCAACGACGAGATCGCTGCGATCATTCAGAACACGTGGGGACGCAATGGCAAGAAAGCCTAAACTTGGTCTGCCCTTGCAGACCCTGCGCAACGCGCCCGACGCTCTTGAGGGGCGCAGGCTCCGAGGTGGTGTTTTCGAAATCGACCCCGGTCATATCGAGACTGCAGGTCGGTTAGATGACCGACTTCAGATCGAGATCGAGGGTCTGAGGGCATCGATTTTCAAGAACGGCCAACGTGTTCCGATCCTAGTGCGCCCACTTGAGAGTGATCGCTACAGCCTGATCTATGGCCGCCGTCGCCTTGAGGCTTGCAGAGAACTTGGGATCAAGGTCCGCGCAATTGTCACGGAAATGGAGGGCGATCAGGCGCTTCGCGATCAGTTGCTGGAAAACCAGGAGCGGCGAGATCTGAGCTTTATCGAACGCGCGCTCGTAGCCGCTGCCTTGCTTGATGGAGACCACCTGGGCGAGTCAGAGCGCACCAACAAGGGCGTTGCCGAGGTTCTCAATCTGACCGAGGCTGGGGTTTCGCAGTTGTTAAGCGTTGTCCGCACCGTAGGAGAAGATCTTGTCCTGGCCATCGGTGCGGCACCTGGGATCGGCCGACCCCGATGGGAGGAACTTAAGAAGTGTATTGGGGCTGCAGATGTGGACCACGAGCGACTCGCAGCCTTGGCCAATGAAACCAAATCAATCCATTCGGGTGGAATAGATGAGAAGTCCGACCGGGCATTTTTGGCAGTCCTTTCTGCGGCAGGGAAGACCGAGCACTCCACTTCCTCGATTCGCTCGCGCAGCCAGCCTGAAATGGTCATTCCGGGGGTCGGTGCTGCAACCGTCACGACCGGACGCCGTGGCAAGCAACTCAAGCTCGAGTTGAAGTCCGAGGATACTGAATTTGTCAGCTGGCTTGAGGGCAACGCCCCGCAGCTGCTTACCGAGCTTCATGAGCGCTGGAAGCGCTCAGAAGACTGAGGAAGAGCAACCAACAAAAAGGAGGCACGATACAGGCAAGAATGAAAAAGGCCCCGAGAAGCTAGCTTCACGAGACCTTAATTAGGTTTCGAACGGGACCAGCCCGCTACAAAACTTCAGTTTTCGCACCTCTGAATGTAGCGATCTGGCCCCTCTCCCGCAAGCGCAAAGCGATTCGCGGGCCACTCAAATTTTGCCTTCGTGAATATTTTCATGGAGTACACACCAATTTCGCCGTTTATGCGGCCGATATCGCACGCCCATCTGCGCGTGATCGAGCGGCCTGAGGCATCTGTTCCAGGCAAGCCCGTCAACAAGTGGGAGCTCCTCCGCGAGTTGTCCAAGGCGCAGGCAGCCTTTGGGGTTTCCGAGCGCGACCTGACCGTTCTTCAGGGACTTCTCAGCTTCTTTCCGGACGATGCGCTTGGCGGGAACACCGAAATGGTCGTCTTCCCATCCAACAAGGCGATCTGCGAGCGGCTGAACGGCATGCCTTGCTCGACGATGCGCCGTCACCTCGCCCGGTTGGTAGACGCAGGCTTGCTCATGCGGCGCGATAGCCCCAACGGGAAGCGGTATGTGCGCAAGCGTGGCGAAGATCGCGTGGCCTTCGGCTTTGATCTCTCCCCGCTCTATTGCCGGGCAGAGGAGATTGCACGGGCCGCAGAGGCTGTGCGTGAGGCTGAGGACCGTGTGCGGCGACTGAGGGAGGTGGTGAGCCTCATGCGTCGCGACCTAGCCGCTCTGGCGGAGTTCGGCGAGGAGATCCAGCCCGGGCTTGGCCTATGGGACCAGCTCAGCGATACGGCCGCCCTCACAGCCCGCGCTCTTCGCCGCAAGCTTTCGCTTGAGGATCTGTCGGCATTTAGGGCTGAACTGGAGACTCTCCTTGACCAAGCGCGTAATGTCATTGACGGCCCTGAAACAGAAGAAATGAACACCAATGATGCCCATTTTGAGCGTCACCATCATAATTCAAATAAAGAATCTATAGATCTTGAACCTGCCTTAGAAAAAGGCGGGGCGACAGCGGGCAGCCCGCTTGATGTTGATACGGGTGAGCCTTTGGCTGACGTTGAAGGGCCTGACACGAGGCGGGTGCCGAAAATCCCACTTCACCTGGTGATTGCCAGCTGTCCCTCGCTCAAGACTTTCTATCAGGGCGACGTTCGACATTGGCACCAGCTTTTCGACGCTGCTTGTCATGTACGGCCGGCCATGGGGATCAGTGTTTCCGCTTGGGAAGAAGCGCAGCGCTGTATGGGACCAGAGCAAGCCTCGATCGTCGTCGTGGCCATGCTGGAACGTTTTTCCGACATCAGATCACCGGGTGGATACTTGCGGGCGCTGACGTCCAAGGCTGCGGCTGGCGAGTTTTCCTGCGGGCCGATGGTCATGGCGCTGATCGGACGGCGAAGTGCGGCTTAACAGCTGTTAAGTTTCGACGTCGTCGGTGCTCAGTTGGCCTGACTTAACAGCTGTTAAGTCGCCTCTTGGCAACCATCCGATCATCGAGAGGGAAAGGAGTGTTGGTTTGAGGGTGACGGGAAGTGAGATCGGGAGAGTGGCTTCTGACGCCCGTCGTGGAGAACATCTGATGACGAAAGCTGTCCAGAAAATCACCATGTCCCCGTCCCGGGATATCCCTTTCGACAAGCTGGTGCTGAGCCAGTCCAACGTGCGGCGCATCAAGGCTGGCGTGTCCGTCGAAGAACTGGCCGAAGACATCGCCCGCCGCGGCCTGTTGCAGAGCCTGAGCGTGCGGCCCGTGTTGGCTGACAATGGGACCGAGACCGGCAAGTTCGAGATCCCGGCCGGTGGCCGTCGGTTCCAAGCATTGTCCCTGCTGGTGAAGCAGAAGCGTTTGGCAAAGACGACGCCCATTCCTTGTATCGTGCGTGATGCAGCGTCCGACATCCTGGCCGAGGACGATTCCCTTGCGGAAAACATGCAGCGCGTCGCCCTGCACCCGCTCGATCAATTCCGCGCGTTTGTGGCGCTGCGGGACAAGGGCCAGAGCGACGCAGAGATTGCTGCGGCCTTCTTCGTGACGCCGCAGGTCGTGAAGCAGCGCTTGAAACTTGCTTCCGTCGCCCCTGCCCTGCTTGAGATCTACGCCGAGGATGGCATGACGCTGGAGCAGCTCATGGCCTTCACCGTGAACCCCGATCACGCGCGTCAGGTTCAGGTCTGGGATGTGATCCATTCATCCTGGAACAAGGAGCCATTCCAGATCCGGCGCATGCTGACCGAAACCTTGGTCCGGGCGTCCGACCGGCGCGCGGTCTTTGTGGGTGTTGATGCCTATGAAGCGGCGGGTGGCACGATGCTGCATGACCTCTTTCAGGGCGATGACGGTGGCTGGCTCGAAGACCCTGCCTTGCTCGATCGGCTGGTGACGGAAAAACTACAGGCCGAGGCTGAGACGGTTGCGGTTGAGGGCTGGAAGTGGATTGAGGTCGCGCTTGACCTGCCCTATGGCTACAGCCATGCGCTGCGGTCCCTGTCTGGCGATCCGGCACCAATGACGGATGACGAAGGCGCGGCTCATGCCAAGCTGCTCGCCGAGTATCGGGCGCTGGAAGAGGAATACGCGGGACAGGATGACATCCCCGACGAGATCGACACGCGGCTTGGCGTGTTGGAAACGGAGATGGAAAAGATCGAGACCCGGCCGTTGATCTTCGATCCGTTGGAAATCAGACGGGCAGGGGCGTTCGTCACGCTCGACCGCTACGGCGCGCTGGCAGTCTATCGCGGCTATGTGCGCCCAGAGGATGAGCCCGTCGAGGAGACCGCGGTCCAAGACGGTACTGATCCAGCGGTGGCGGGGCAGGGGGCTGATCGTGATCTCACCGATGGCAATGGCAGTGCCGCTCATGTCGGAACCATCATCATGTCGGGTGGCCAGCCGATCGGAGCTGACTTGCCGGAGGATGAGGATGACGGGTCGTTGAAGCCGCTGCCTGAGCGGCTGGTCATGGAGTTGACGGCCCACCGGACGCTGGCGTTGCGTGAAGCGATCGGGCGCTCGCCCGACGTGGCGTTGACGCTGCTGTTGCTGAAGCTTGTGACGGACACCTTCCGCAGCTCCTCTGCTTCCGGCAGCTGTCTCGAAGCCTCAGTGCGTCACGTCTACATGTCGGCGCAGGCGCCCGATCTCAAGGACAGCGTGGTGGCCAAACTGGTCGACGAGCGTCACGCGGAATGGGAAGCCGATCTGCCGCTTGGCGACGATGCAGCGCTCTGGGACTATCTGACGGTCCTCGATCAGGGCAGTCGGTTGGCCTTGCTGGCGCATTGCCTCAGCTTCGGCGTCAACGCGCTGCATGAGAAGGTGAACCCTTACGGGGCAGGCATCTCCGCAGGCGGTCTGACCCGGCGTATGGCGCATTCCGATCTCGTGGCGTGCGCGGTTGATCTCGATATGGTCGAGGCGGGATGGGAGCCGACGGTCGACACCTATCTCAACCGCGTGCCCAAAGCCCGCATCCTCGAGGCCGTGCGGGAGGCGAAAGGGGAGGGGACTGCCCAGCTTCTCGATCACCTGAAAAAGGGCGAGATGGCCAGTGAGGCCGAGCGCCTGCTGAAGGGCAGCGGCTGGTTGCCCGAGGTCCTGCGCCGTGTCGATCTCGTGGCGCTGGACGATGAGGACCATGCCGAAGGGCAGGGGGCGGATGCCGAAGCGGCTGACAGCGTCAGTGAAGCTGACCTTCCCGCGTTTCTGACGGATGACCTTCCATCTGAAGGCGCGTCGATGCTGGCCGCGGAATAACGTGATCCAGCAGGGGGCGGGCATTCCGCCATCAATCACCATATAAATTAACAATATCAATAGGATGAGTGCGATTGCTCGCATTCGGAATGAGGAATCATGTCTGCAACAACCATCATCGACACCGCACCCCTCGGGGCGCTCATTCGCTACACCGACGGCAGCCCCAAGCCGCCGGCACGCTTCACCAAGAAGCTGGCTGCCTGGGAGCGCTCGAACGGCGTGGGCCGTCTTGTGAAGAAGGAGCCACCCCGGCCTTACCCGACCTGGACGGCACCCGCGTCGTTCACGCTGCATGAGGGCAATTTTGCCTCTGACGGGGTCATCCTCGTGACCATCATGCGCAGCCATTCGGCTGACAGCGCCTTGGTCTTTGAGGTGGCCGAGGAGCCGAAGCCCGGGCAGGTGCGCGTGCTTCTCGACTTCGGCGGCAACACGGAGCTGCTGTATCTGGCGGAGTCCGTCACTGCGGCCGAGCTTTGGATCGCCAAGGAAGGATACCGCAATGTGCGGTTCGAAATCGTCGGCGATGAAGAGGGCGAAAGGGCAGGGGGCGCGGACCTGGCCGCCTGAGCCCAACTGAAACCGAGGGGCCCGCGACATCGCGGGCCTCTCAACCATCACAACCTTGTCCCGCGATGTCGCGGGGCGCCAAAGGAGCCATCCCCAAGGAAGGACGTCTTCAACCAAGATCTTGGCCGGGAGGCTGGAGGCAAAAGCATCAGCGGGACAACCGGCTCCAGTCGTCAGGGCACCATCCCCCGCTCGCCATTCCCTTCCTTGGCCCGAATCCCGTCTTCGAGATCAACCCGCAAGGGGTCGGACTACGGGCAAGCCCGTGCCGCCGGGCGGATTCGGACGAGCCGAACGCACCCGATGATGTCAGCCAGTATTCGGGCCTTCGAGGTCCTGTCGCGCGGGGGATGGTCCCCCGCCTCCAAGACAGGAGCCAAACAGATGTCCCGCAAAGATGCACACGCCTTCGCCGCCTCCCTCGCCGCCACGCTCATGGTCTCGATCGTCGTCTTCCAGGCAGGGGATGGATCCTTCGGCGCCGTCCCCGCCGATGAGATCGACGGTGACGAGGTTCAGGTGCTGGTTGAGATTGACCCGTGGGCTTAGCCCACGGTTACCTCGCCAGGCTCACGTGGAGGCGCAGACGCGCCTCCTGCTGCGTCACCGCGCTCTTGCACGGTGCCGGTGAAATATCCGGAACAGTGGACCGTCGATGGCGCAGCGCTAAACGGCCTGAAGCAGAGGAGGTGCCAGTCGCAACGCGACTGCCACAACGCCAAAAATATCGACGTGTCCTGCCCCAATACGGACGTTGACCACTGCCGCTTGATGCCGCACCCGCAGCCCGCACTGCCAACATCTGCCGCGTGCGCTCAAAGCCTGGAGGTTCGAACTCACTTTTCGCGGACATATGCAACTGATCCTTCCTGCATACAATCCCCCCGCCGATGTCGCCGCAACTCAGCACGGGTCTGGACAAGCCCGTCGCTTTCTATGGAAAGGTGAACTGAATGAGCACTTGGGGCGGCGCGAAACCGTGGCATGTCCAAGCCTTACATGAACTTGAAGCGTCTATTTTACCACTCGAAGGTGTCCGTTTGATGCCGGAAGCGGGTGGAGCGTTTTTACATCGTCCTCTGTCGAGCGCAACACTTCTGCAAGATCAGACACATCGTAGCCGAGTTCATCGAGGTGAAGCCTGATTATTTCCGGCAGAACAGTTGGCTCCTCCGGTTTGAAATCAAGTTCTGGTGGCTCAGTACGGCGATACCCCATGGAACTTATTTGCCGCCATAGGTACTGACTCTGGTTTGCGGTGATAGCGCCTATTGTAGTTGCTCGCACGAGAAGCGCAGCCATCGAAACATGCCAAATTGGCTTTAAACCCGCGAGCCTTTGAATGGTGAGAGGGCGACCCGAAAGGTGCGAGCGAATATCGCGAGCAGGCATCAGCAGCGCAGCAGCAAATTCGTTCGCCTCATCTTCCATTTCTGGTGATGGGACGCGGTGCATGACGACATGACCAAGTTCATGCGCAAGGCTAAACCGCTGCCGGTCAGCAGGTTGGTTACGGTTCAGGAATATGCACGGGGGCATATCTGCTATCTGGACTGTGAAGCCATCGACTTTCAAAGCAGCAAAGTCGCAATGCACAACAATGCAACCGGCCCGCTCCACCCATCCAACCAAGTCTCGGATTGGACCGCTGGGTGCCAGCCAAGTACGCCGCACGAGTTCGGCAATTCTCGAAGGGTCGCCGTCGTATTCGTCGACGTCCAAACGGGGCAACGCCAATTCTGGCTCAAGGTCGGCTGCATCCAATAACCGCCTGATGTGAAGAATTCTAATATTCAACTCCGCTTCGAGTTGCTCAATAGCTTTCTGACCAACACTTGCACGCTTCCGGTATTGGACACTCATCGGCAAGCCGATGACACGGTCGTTCTGGAAGAAGAAGCTTTGGGGGAAGCCGAGAGTAGCACTTACGGTTCCAAGCACGTCCTCAGTTGGCCCAATAAGTCCGTTTTCAAGTTTAGAGAGGTTCGCTTGCGATACTCCCGAACGGCGAGATAATTCGGATTGACTCCATCCGCGAGCCTGCCGCGCAATACGCAGCAGGTCTTGATTGAAACTGGTATGCATCACTTATCGCGCTGTTTGCGCTCGTCGGATGCGCCTTTAAGTTTGACAATCTTCGCGGCGGGACGCGCTGGTTCCGGCTCGGGCATCGGCAGGGGAATTACCACATCAGCGGCATCCAGCAAACTATACTCCCAAGCAACACGGTCGCCATCACGAGCAACCACACAAATGTCGCTCACAGCTGTTTCTAACTTATTCAGTTTGTAGACGACCTCGACGCGTTGAACTTCCGGCAAGCCAAGCAGATCTTGCTCGTGATTGTGAAAGGCGAGTGCCATCTGTGTGGCAACGTTTGCAGTGCGTCCTGCATCGTCCGCCTTTTTGAACCGGAAAAGGACTTGATCCTGCATCATGAATTTAAGTGTTTCGGTGCCCTCGATGATGTGAACACCTTCAAGGTCCGTGAGTTCGGCATGCGCTTTGCCGATGATCTGTTCCCAAACGAAATTCGCACGGCTACGTTTGCAACGCCACACGCCAACGAAATCGCTGGCCATCCAATCATCCCAAGATTCGTGGATTATGGCGACAATCGAGTCGCGGATTTCGTCAATGATCGGCTTGACGACAGCCTGATTTGGAATCGGCATGCTCGGCCCCTATGATTTTGAAGGTAAGATACGGTATGCAATTTACAAAAGCAACGACAAATTATTCACAATTCAATTCGGAGGGTAATTTTTATGATGCAGGACCCGCTTCTTATCTACTTCAATGACCGCTTTTCGCCCTCTCTGACGGGCGCTCGGAGCGGCAGGTCAGTCACACCGAGCGCCCAGATGAGGCCGCTCCTGTCCTGCGCGGGTGCCAGGCCCGAATGACCGGGTCAGGCAACGCGCAGCTTCGGGCTTTTTGGCCGCAGGGTTGGTGATCTTTCAGCGGATTTCCGGATCACTGACGGTTGTGCCAGCAGCCATCGCGTCCACGAATCACTGCGGTTTACGCCCACGACCGGACCAGGTGATGGCCGGGTTGTCAGGGTGCTGGTACTTTGGTGCGACTGGGGCGCGCTTGTGTTAGCTATCTGTCCCGACCAGTTCCGCCAGGGAGTAGCCCATTTCTCTGGCCACAGCTTCCACCTTGGGGCGGGCTTCCGCTTTCTGTCGATCCTCATAGGTGGAGATCGCCTTGGCCATGTCCTTCTGCATTTTGTTCAGCTTGGTAAGCGACAGCGCCTCGAGATGGTAATCAGCCGTACTATGCCTCGTGTACTGAATGTTCCGGTATCGATAGCCCGCCGCGGCATGGGCCCGCAACTCCCGTATGCAGGGGGCAGGTGACGAGGGTTTGGTTGATCCATTGTCTCTGCCGCCTGTGTGGCTGCTGGGCTTGGGTTCAGGCAGTCCCGATTGGCAGGATGGCAGGGTCTCGCATGGGCTCCCTGTGCCTCTCTGGCTTCTGGTCCATCCCTTCGACTGACAATCCCCTAATCCCGTTCGGTCTCCTGCGCGCAACCCCGCGTCAGCCCGGGCCGTGTTGACCGCCTGTGGCGTCCTGCCCGCTCCACCCCGGTCCTCTGGGGGTTTCCGGTGTCCATGCTGTCCACCGTGCACGCGTCATCCGACGGGCTTTTTCCGGGTCTTGTCGAAGGGACGGTCCCGAAGACAGGAAACACAGGAGCTTATCATGCAGAACATCGTCATCCTCGCCGGCAACATCGGTCAGAAACCCGAAACTCGCACCACTCAGGGCGGCACCAACATCACCAACTTCAGCCTCGCTACCTCGCGCCCCCGCCTCTCGGAAGGTCGCGTGCTGCGCGACGACAACGGCTACCGGGTCATGGACACCGAATGGCACCGCATCACCTGCTTCAACGGTCTCGGCAAGACGGTCGCGGAGCATTGCGAAAAGGGCATGAAGGTCCTCGTCCACGGCCGGATCCACTACACCAAATGGATCGACAGCATGGGGAACGACCGCTACGGCTGCGAGATCATCGCCGAGAAGGTCGACTTCCTGAGCCGCCCGAAGTCGGCCGAGAACGAAAATCCCGAGCTGGTCGACCGCGACGATGAGATCCCGTTCTGAGGAACGGGGTCTCCCCTCGGACCCGGCGGCGCAAGCCGCCGGTTTCGGGTGTTTTTTTGGCAGATGCAATGAGTTCCATTAAACCTCAATCAGGTTAGCGGATGTGTGGGGCGAAATTGAGAACCACCATTCACGTGACTTACACACCCGCATTCAGGTCTCGGAGGAAGGTCCACAAACGAAAGTTCGTTCGTTAAAAAGTTGAATTCGCCCCTGCGATTCCACATGGCCGGGACCAGTCTCTCCGAAGCTACGGCCAACCGTAGAACCTCGGAAGCGGCCAAGGACGACGTAATACCAGTGAGGGGAGCCAAACTCCCGAGGTTGCGTTTAGGGCGCCAAAGACGTCGCACACCGCGCAACGACTCATCCTCAAGCTGATCCAGTGTAATGCGAGAGCAGTTGAAGCAGGCGGACAAGCCTGGGCTGACTGTCATTCCAATTAGGCTCAAGTGGAGATTGTATCCTCCAGCAATGACGTATGGGATGTTCTGCTTGCTACAGTAATCGTTGACCCATTCGCTCGTTAGGTCAACCGATGGCTCGTCGGCACAGTTGACAACGATATCCGGCCTGGCTTCAGAAAGCACCATGCGGAGGCGATCAGCGTCGGAGACTTTCTCGAAGACTGGCTGAACCTGAATATTCAGCGAAATCCGGTGGAGAGCGGCTTTGATGGCTTGAGCCTTCCGAAGCCCAATGTCCTCGCGAAGGAAGATCGACCGATTAAGGTTAGACTCTTCCACTGTATCGCTGTCAATGACTGTGAAGTTCTGGAAGCCGGAATGGCCCATCTGCATTGCTGTCCAGCTGCCAACTGCTCCACACCCAAGAATCGCAACTCTGGCGGAGCAAACTCTGTCGAATGCGGCAAACAACTCCTCTGCAGGAAAATAGTCGCCCAGGAAGTTCAGAACTCTGTAAAAATCGGTTTTGTCGATGGCTTCCCGCACAAGTTTTGGCTCAACGGCGCAACGTTCGTGCAGCACACCGAGTAGGCTACCAACTTGCGCTACGGATGCGCCGTGTTCTGCGCAGATATCTTCAATGCACATTCCTCCATCAAGATTCGTAATGACGCCAGCGATTTCAGGACGGAGCCGAAAACGCATCGATCTTCTTGTTGAGGATTGAAAGAAGTCGAATATGCCGTCACCCAAGGGAATGACGGAGACAGAAGGTCGTATCAGCCAGTGGGTTGATGGGGCGATTTCAGTTTTCATGTGGCTGCTGTGCCATTGAGTTGCCACAGGTCGGGCAATTTGGATTTCTTTCCACCTTGAAACTATCGATATCGTACTTGTCGAATAGGAATTCTCCGCGACCTTGCTCGACGTCGCCACCTTTCTCTGAATATAGCCGCACTATTTTTAAAACGGCCGCGGATGCCGCAAACGCCGACATCGATGGTAGGCCTCCGAATCCTCGCCGCCGATCGATAATGGGGTGGGAAATTGGCTTCCAATCTTGCAGCGCTTCTTCAAAGTGCATTGCATAGCAGTCAGAGCATGGTGTTTGGCCTGGAACTATCATTTCGCTCAGACTTGCGAGGTGTGCATCGAAACCACCGGCAACAAGAAGAGGCAAGCCATTCTCTATGCAATATCGTGACAGTTTTATACTGGTTGCACCGATGTAGGGTTCGTCCGCCGTATTGATAATCAAGTCCACATCATCTCCGATGAGCGATGCTACATCCGTGTCGATATCAAGGGGTATTTGTCGGATCCTTGTCTCAGGACAGATTGCTTGGCTATGAATGTATCGATCGGCAATGACGACCTTTGGCTCACCGATCCGAGTATGATCGAACAATGCATTTCTTGTCCTATCCGCGGGTGACAGTGGCTTCGGATCTACCAAGACAAACCTTTGGAAGCCTAATTGTACAAGTTCTCTAAGTATCCAACTGCCAACCGCCCCTACCCCAATCAGGGCGACCCTCTGCTCCAGAATTCTCTGAAGAAGGGCTGAAGCGGCAACGGTAGATTCTTCAATATCCAAGAAAAAGTTCAGTTGCCTCGAAAATCGCGCGACAAACTCGGAAGGAAAGGCGTCATTCATCCAATTCTCTCGAACCAGAATCCCCTTTTTATAAAGGTATTGAGTGAAGTCTCGGAAAGATGCGTAATTTAGGTTATCGAGAGCTGAAAGGCGCGATGAAAACCGCGCATCAAGCTCAGAGACCGACGCTGAGCCGTCGAGCCATTCCAAGCTTTCAACTAAAGGTGGACTCACCCTTAGTCTTAGCCTCTTCCGTGTGGAGAGAAATACGAAATGGACTACGGAATCAGGAGAAATGTAAACATCGACCCCGTCTCTCAACCAGAGTCGGAGTGACCCGAAGGAATCGTCATGAGAGCAGTTCAATACTGGATCTGTCCGCCTCGAACATCAAGAAACTTGGCCCAGTCCTCATCACTTGCGACGAACGTTGCGTCCGCACTGCAGGTGCGCGTGCAGCAGTCGGAGCGGCCGCCAGAACAGTCTTTGGTGTAGGCGGCCGCGTTTGTCATGCCCTCTGAAGATTCGATCTCCTCAAAGCCGTGGGTTTCAAAGGTAAAGTCAGTCGTCATTAACAGCACTCCAAACTTATGTTCTGATTTTTTTCAATGGTAATGCAAATGCAGAATATTGGTCAACACGCATCGTGTTCAACAGCTGGCCACGGCGTGTGAAATCGGTTTTCCGATTGCTTTACTTCTAGTCTGGCATAGCCGCCCAACCTGCCCGGACTGAGAGAGTCAGAGAAGGGCTGGTTGCTTTCGCGATGGGTTGAAGGCTGGGAGAGTGGCTCCCGGTGCCTGTCATGGAGGAATGCCGATGGGCGTTGTAGAAGTTTTGGACCCTGTACAGCCAGCACGGACGGGTGGTTACAAGGTTGATGTGAGCCGGGGTGAGCGGAACGGGCGGGTATCGTCTGAATGGTTCAATCGGCCTGATGACGAGCGGTATCTCTCGCTCGATGATCTCTGGGCCAATGTGAAGGGCCGGTCTGAGCGCAGCCGCAGCCGCGTGGTGCAGACGGCGGAAATCCGCGTCGAGGCCGCGCGCGACAGCGCCGAACGGCTGCACCTGGTCCTACCGAAAGCGCATGAACCTGTCGCGCCCACGCATTGGGCGTTTGGCCAGCTTGCCAGTATCGTTGGCGCGCCGGCCTCCTACCTGCGGCAGTTGCCTGCGCCGTTGGCGGGGATCAACCTGCAATACGGTCTGACTAATCACCCCGCCGAGCAGGTGAAGACCTTCGAGACCGAAGACGGCCGCACCGAACTGCGCGCCGTGACTGGCCCCGACTATGGCCGCATCCACGATTGTGAGTTGGTCGAAGCTGTGCAGCGCATCGCGGGCAATGGCACCGGAGACACGCGCTGGAAGGTGCCGGGCGTGCTCGACTGGTCGACTGGGGTTTATAACCCCGATGTCGAAATCAGCCGTGACACGACCACGCTTTATGCCTCGGACCGGGACGTCTTTCTGTTCCTGGTTGACGATCGAAACCCTATCGAAGCAGGAAAACTCCCCGACGGTTCGCCCGATCTCTACTTCCGGGGCTTCTATTGCTGGAACTCCGAGGTGGGCGCAAAGACGCTCGGCATGGCGAGCTTCTACCTGCGGGCGGTGTGCCAGAACCGCAACCTCTGGGGTGTCGAGGATTTTCAGGAGATCCGCATCCGCCACTCGAAATACGCCGCGTCTCGCTTTGCCCATGAGGCGGCCCCGGCACTCACCCGCTTTGCCAATTCCTCACCACAGGGGTTCGTGAACGGCATCAAGGCGGCGCGACAGCAGATCGTGGCACGCAGCGATGAGGATCGCGCAGATTTTCTGCGCAAGCGGGGCTTTTCAAAGGCAGAGAGCGGCAAGATCATCGAAAAGGTGCTGATGGAAGAGGGCCGCCCGCCGGAAAGCATCTTTGACTTCGTGCAGGGGATCACCCGGCTGGCGCGCGACAAGACCCAGCAGGATGCCCGCCTCGACATGGAGGGGCGCGCTAAGAAGCTGCTCGACCGGGTAGGCTGACACGGTGCCGGAGGCTCTGTTGCCTCCGGCCACTTTATTGCCAAATTGAATTGCTACTTGCTTGAAGTGATTCAAGTTGGGCGAACATAAATGGAAGAAATAGATTGGTCGGATCGCGCATTTTACGATGATGGCGAATGGGTTACCTGGTCGGAGATCGACGAGCAGCTTCGCTACAAGGAATGGGGCGCAAAATACCCGAACGCGATCAGGTCCATGATCCCCTATTTTGAGGATCTTATCTCGCTTGCTGAGAGCTATCATCTGGAAACGGGCCTTCACCTTTCTGTCTACGGCGATATCGGTGAACTGTTTGGCGCTATCACATACGGCATCAAGCTGAATAAAACCTATGCCCAAGGGGCTGATGGAAGGCTTGGCAACGACCACGTGGAAGTTAAAACCATTACGCCGTTCAAAACGAAAGACGTGGTCGTGGTCGACACAAATGGAAATTTCAACAAGCTATTGGTCGTGAAGATCAACGAGGACTTTCAGGTGTCGGCCAGAATGATCGACCGCAAGGAATTGCCAAAACGCGAAGGTCGCTACCTGCGGGTTCGGTGGAGCGATTTACCAGCGTCCAAATGACGGATCGTTGTCCCTCCTTCGAGTGAGAGGGCAGCTGTTTGGTCTTTGACGGGTGAAGTGGGGAGAGAGGCTTCCCGCACCGTCGGAGATACCCACATGTTCGATCTTCCTTTCCAGATCCAGCCGATAACACACTCTACGGGCTTCGCGACGGCGCTCCCGAACCCGCCTGCCGATCCCTGTTTATCCTTTACGTTGACGACTGCGACGCGAACGCCTGCCGCCATGATGTCTGGACAGGCGCACCCCAAGATCCTGGATCGTTTCGATACGCTGGCCGAAGCCATGCGAGGGGCGATCGACCATGCCGAAGATATCGGCCCTGATGCCGCCCCGCAGATTCTTGCGATACTTGATCGCGACGAACGTCTTGTTCTGGCCGGGGCCGCCAGCGACGGCGCAGTCGCATGGTGTAATCCTGTTGCGAACGCAGTCGAGGCCCGCGCTGTCGTAACCGAAGCTTGCCAGTCCCGCACACAAGCCGCCCGCGCTGCCGAATGGGACGAATCCGATCTCGCGCAGCGGCTGCGTCACCGGGCCGATCTTCTGGACGCACGCCTTGTCGATCCGCTGTGGCGCGCGTTTGCTGCCCGGGCGCTGCAGATCGCGGCGTGAGACCCGAGAGACAGAGGAGGGCCGGGGAGGGTTTGAGCCTTCGGGGGTGCAGAAGAGTGCGCCACCCGAGGGGTCTGACCAGTCCACATTGAACGGAGATTTCCATGACCCAGACTGAACCCACTCTGATAGCACCTCTGCGGCCTTCCATCGTCGATTTCGGCGCGATCCTCGCCGGGTATGCCGAGCAAGCAGCCCGGATCGAGGCCCTTCGGCCCGGCAACAAGGACCGCCTGTTCGATGGCCTGATGGCAGCCGGCATCACCCATGTCACCGTGATCTTCGATGGTGCCGGTGACAGCGGCCAGATCGAAAGCATCGGTGCTTGGTCCGCTGATAAGGCCGTCGACTTCCCCGCGACCGAAATCTCCTATGCCGCGATCACCTGGGACGCCCCCGAGGTCGAAATGCGGAGCCTCTCTCTGGAAGATGTCGTCGAGCAGCTGGTCTACGATTTTCTCAGCGACACCCATGGTGGGTGGGAAAACAACGACGGTGCCTATGGCGAATTTTGCTTCGACGCAGGCGCGCGCTGCATCCATCTGGAGTTCAACGAGCGGTTCACCTCGTCCGAACTCTTCACCCACGACTTCTGAGGGGGGCAACGATGGCACATCCTTATCACCACGCCCTGTCTTCGGTGAAGAAGTGGGGCGGCACGGTCGAAGATACCTTGGCCGTGCACGCTTGGTTTGACGCCTCGAAATCGATCACAGCGGATTTCCGGCACCGTGCTTTGCGCCACCATGCCGAGGGCATCTTCATGGCCGAGACGATCTTCGGGCCTACGATCACCCTGTCTACCGGGCGCGTCATCCCGACCCGGTGGGTTGGCGAACAGCACGTGAAAGAAGACTTGGGCTTTATCCCAAGCTTCGCCGACTGGGTGAAGGCGATCCGGCCCGAGCCGTGGATGGGCCGAGCCGAAAAGATCGAGGCGTTAGTCGATCCGCACATGGCCGCTTATTTGGCTTCGCCCGTGGTCGAGGTCTCCTGACATGACCGACCCCGCTTATCAGCGTCTCGGCTTGCCGCCGACAGCCTCGCCCTTGGCCGTCGTCCGCGCGGCGGTCCGGGCACTACACCCCGACACGCGCGCGGTCCGCAGTTTTCGGACGGCGCGCAAGCGCTTCTACCGGCAGATGCTCTGCCAGCATGCTGCGCGCCAGGCCACGACCGAACGGCCTTCCGGCTGATCGGCCGGGCTTAGTCCCAGACATTACAATCAGTGCCCGGCCCATTGGCCGGGTCACTCTCATTTTCAGGAGGTTCCTATGGCGGACTACTTCACCCATTTTTCGTGCCTGATCGACGTCGGCACACCCGACAATGCTGCCCGCGCGCTCGCGCTGTTCCAGCAGTGTCGCAACAAAGATCAGGATGCCGACGATCCGCAGGTCGCGGGCTTTGATCTCTCCCGTCAGGACGCGCCGGAGGGCAGTGCCCTTTGGATCCACGATGACGACCACGGCGATATTGAGGCTGTCATCCACTTCGTACTGCGCCTTGCCGAAGACCTTGATCTCTCCGGCCTCTGGGGGTTCGAATATGCCACCACCTGCTCGCGTGCACGGCTTGGAGCTTTTGGCGGCGGCGCGCATGTCATCGACCTTGGCAACCGCACCACGACAGGTTGGACCAACACCAACGAATGGCTCGCGGCCGCCTTGAACGGGGAGGACGTCGATGCCTTCTGTAATGGGGTCTCTTTGGTCAATAGGTAATTTGCAAACAAATGCACACCCGAACCTGAGCGTTTCGAGCGCATCATAGATTTGAATGGCCCAATGTTGGCTGACACCCCCCTTCCGGCGTGTCCGACACCATTCCATCGGTTGTTTTCCTACACCGGTTCGCGCTTCTGTCCGTGGTCGACGCATTGGTCGCCAACTTGATGCTGGTTCGTTGCGGTTTCCGCGCGCCTATCTGAAATACGTGCTCGGAGCGGAAGCTCCGGCGACAAGGCATCGAGCGGCGTCGTCGGAAACCGCGTCCTGGTGAGGACCTCGATGGCCGGTTCTCAGGACGGCCGGATTGCTGCTTTCATTTCGCGGCGGCTTGGCTGGCTTGCATTAGACCTGCCTAGCAGCCTGGAATTCGGTGTTGTCGACCCACATCCGATGCAGAATTACGCCCATCCTACGGGCCAGAGCGGCCGCTGCCCGTTTCGCCCCACGTCGACGAACGACCCGCTCCGCCCAGGCGCGCAACCAAGTCTGCTTCTTCGAGCGGTGGATCACCACCGTGGCAGCTTGATAGAGCGCGGTTCTCATGTCTAGGTCACCAGCTTTTGTGACACCGCCGACAATATCCGTTTCTCCGGATTGGTAGCGACGAGGAGTCAATCCGATTGATGGACCGACATCTTTCGACCGCCGAAATCTGCCGGGGTCATCGATGGTTGAGCGGACAGTCAATGCGACGACCGGACCAATACCGGGCATCGTCATCATCAAACGACAAACCGGATCTTCGCGCGTGATATCCCGTGCCATTCGTTCAAGACGCACAAGTTCGCTGCGCAACGCAGCCCGAGCTCTAAGCATCGGTTCAATAGAAAGCTGGATAAGCTGGTTGCCCTCGGTCAATTCGCGAACCCGGCCTTCAAAGCTGACTTTGCCAATCCGGCCAAGTCGAAGGCCGAAATTGCGCAGCATGCCCCGGATAGACATCTCGATGTTGATAGCAGCGTCTTGCACGGATCGGCGTGCACCGAGAAGCACCCTAAGTTCTTGTGCGGAGAGCGACTTGCAATGGACGGGCCGAAACCAGCCCATCTGCAGCAAGCGGGCCAGGCCAGCAGCATCGCGGCGATCGGTCTTTACCGGCGCGGCCTTCAAGGCGGCTTTGACCTGCCGGGTCTCCATCAGCACGACCGGCAGTCCAAGGTCGGTCAACGACTTATGAAGCCACTGGGACAAAGGTCCGGCTTCGATACCGATAGCCTCTACCACTCCCGGTATGCCCCTGATGCAGGCGTCCAATTCGCCGGGTTCACTTGCGACTTTCGTCTCCTTCACAAGCTTGCCGTGCTCGTCCACGGCGCAAACCGCAGAATTTTCGAGAGATACGTCAATGCCAACGAAAACGCCCATAGTTCACTCCCTTCTTGATCCAAATGACAGGCAGCTTGAATCAAGCAACGAAGTGCCTGAGTTTCCCAGCGAGAAAATTTCGGGATACCCATCAACGCCAGGTGGCCGCCCCATTACGGCATCTGAAGTGATCTGCACGACGGTCTATCTATTCCCCGAACTGTCAGACGCCGCCAAGGAGAATGCCCGCAGTTGGTATCGCGAACTCGGCCCCCATGACGATTGGTGGGATGCGGTCTACGAGGATTTTGAGCGCATCTGCGAAATCTTGGGCATCCTCCTCAAGACCACCCCCGTCCGCCTCATGGGCGGCGGGACAAGGCAGAAATCCTGTATCTGGTTTTCAGGGTTCTGGTCACAGGGGGATGGAGCTTGCTTCGAGGGCTACTTCAGCCACGCCAAGGGCGCGGCCGCCCGCATCCGCAATTATGCTCCGCAGGATCCAACGCTGCACGGCATCGCCGACCGCCTGTTGGCGGTGCAGCGCCGCAACTTCTACCAGCTTGTCGCTGAGGCCAGTCACCGCGGCCGCTACTACCACGAATACACCATGTCCGTGGATGTCAGTCGCGACAGCCCGACCTGGCAGCCGCCAACCGAGGACGCCGAGGAGATCGTGACCGAGGCGCTGCGTGATCTGGCACGCTGGCTCTACCGCCATCTTCAGGCCGAGTACGCCCACCTCACCTCGGATGATGCCATCGAGGAAGGGATCATTGTTAACGAATATACCTTTACTGACGCAGGGCGTCGGTTCGGGTGAGCTGCCACGCTGTCTTGCCGGTCGGAGTGGACGGCTACTTTGCCAGTGACCGCACGAGTGCCACCAAGGGCTCGAAGTCGTGCTGATCGGCGGCTCTGAGTGCTGCGATGTAGGTTGACCGGTGCGCACTTTCGGCGTTCAGCGTTCCACCACCAGACC
>Ga0208544_10000871_pt1 | contig 22085 bp, 22 predicted proteins | sample DEB08_DNA_9_FD_184526 | JGI IMG/M metagenome (GOLD analysis project Ga0208544, IMG submission 184526) | Aqueous microbial communities from the Delaware River and Bay under freshwater to marine salinity gradient to study organic matter... | ecosystem: Environmental > Aquatic > Marine > Coastal ... | reverse complement strand
GTAAACAGACTACTGAACAAAATAAAAAGCAAAAAACTGAAAAACTTGAATAGAAATATTAAAAAATATTGTCATGTTTTGCTTTGTAACCTTTGGTTACCTAAAGTTTTATTGTCCAAAGTCTAATTTAATTATTTTTTTAAGAAAAACTGCTTTTATTATTCATTACTAATTCCTAGTCTCTATTCTGCCCTTTATTTTTTCCGATAATGAATCTTAAACAAATGATTTTCCAGAAATAACTGGAGATACATTTTTTTTTGGGGTAGATTTTTAGTAGATATGGACAAAAGAGCTTTGTATTTATTGAATGGCATGCTGTTGAATATACATTGTATATCTAGTGTGTGTCTATTAGGTATCTATTGTAATGAAAAATCTAAATACTATAATTCTTAATCCTCAAAAGCTTTTTTTAAGAGCTTTTTTAAATAATTCATCAGAAATGTTGAAGAAGAGCATGAATCAGTCTGCTTATAAGTAATTGACAATCATTTTTAGTAGAATTTAAACTTGTACATCTTTTGTATTGATAATGTATATCTGTTGCGTATACAATGAATATACATTATTAAGTTTGATACCTCCAATCAAATGATGATAGTAGTTTCTCCCCTACTACTATACTATTAGTAGGGAGACTGTAATAGCCCCTTATATATATGTAGAGATTACAAACTAGAATTTTTTTTATTAAAAAATGATTCTAAAATTTAAGTCTTTTGAACATTAAACAATTTCGGCATAAGAACATGGTGGTATACAATAGCTATCTTTTAAATATACAACAGCTATACAGTAAATTGTGGCTACAAGAATTCTTTTCCAAAAGAGATTTAATACTAATCTATTAGGGTTGAAGGAGTCACTCTAATTTGTAATTGATTTTAGAATTAATATTAGTTACAAGAAAGATGCACCCAACCTTTCATGTTCTGGCTAAATACTTTTGGGATAAATAATACTGTTACTTTTTTCTATAAGGGTTACTTGTATTAAACTAGGAGTAGGTTGTAGTAACAACCTAATTGATATACAACAGATACTTTTAGGATATACAATAGATATACAATTAGTAAACTTAAGTAATTTTTTATTTCTGTATTGTATGGTCGATTACTCTAAACAAATAAATCGAAAGCTTAAGCATTTGGGGTAATTTAAGGAGGCTATCAATCATTAGACCTTATGTATAAGAAAATGTTATATTTCGCGCGTGCGCGCGTAAGACAATATATTTACGTGCTATTTTAGTGCAAAATAATCGCTGTACATAATGTCTATTAGGGATAATTAAGCTTGACCAAATTGTTCTAATAGTAGGAAAAAGAGTTGAACTAAAATCAATGGTAGGGCTTTCATCTTCAGGATAGTTAAATGACTACGGAATTAGATAATTTATTGAATTGATATACAATAGATACTTTATGGATATACAAAAGGTATACAATTTAAATTTGTTATTTCAGTAACCTAAAGCTGGTGGGGGTACATCAAGAGATTGGATTTTGAATTCACTTCTGATTTTTTACTGCTTTAGTTGGACTAGAGTTCAATAACTTGAACTTCATTTTTTGATTTTTAATATTAATCCTACCTGTCAGTCTATTATTTATTTCTCAAAAGCATCAACTTTACCTAGTACTTTGGAAAACAGTTTAGAAATAGCACCTTTAGATTTTTTGTGGAAGTGGCTCTATATAGTATAATTGATATACAATAGATATGCTATGAATATACAAAAGATATACAACTATGATTTATCATTTTGGCATAAACTTAGCTAGTTTGGGTAAATCAAGAGATTCGATTTTGAATTTACTTCTGATTTTTAATATTAATCCTACCTGTCAGCTTATTATTTCATTTCTCAAAAGCATCAACTTTACCTAGTACTTTGGAAAATAGTTTAGAAATAACACTTTTGGATTTTTTGTGGAAGTGGCTTAATATACCATGATTGATATACAATAGATACTTTAAGGATATACAAAAGGCATACAGGTTGTGTATTCGAGTAATTATTGATTAATTTTTTATTTCTGTATAGTGAGGTCAAGTACTCAAAAAAAATTGAAAGCCTTAAGTAGTTGGGGTAGTTTAAGAAAGGTTACCAGTTCATTAAGGGATAGTAAGCTTGACCGAATTATTCCAGTAATAGGGAAGAACTTTTTTTTAAAATAAAAGAGAAAACCTCCATCTTCGATATTATTTAAATAACCAAAGAGTTAGAGAATTCATTGAATTGATATGCAGTAGATATTACACAGATATACAAAAGATATACAACTAGGGTTTATCATTTTGAGATAAACTTAATCTAGTTGGGTAAATCAAGAGGTTCGATTCTGAATTTACTTCTAATTCTGTAGTACTTTCGTTAGAAGTAGGTATCAATAATTTGATTTGATTTTTAATATTACTCCTAAGCTTTGTCAGCCTATCATTCATTCTCCAAAAACATCAATTTTAATCTAATTCTTTGGACAATAGTTTTGCTAGAGCATCTTTTGAATTTTGATAATAGAAAGCCAATATGCTACGATTGATACACAATGGATATTCTAGGGATATACAAAAGATATACGAACAACCTTTAAATCATTTTAAAAAAAGAATAGCTGTCTAAATTTCGGGTTCTGTTGAAATTAGTCTTTGTGTATATTTTTGGTAGATTTCCCTGAGGGGTCAAATATTTGGGAAATCTATTTTAACTGCTTTCTAAGCGATGATTTTATTATTTAGCTATCCGTGGAGATAAAATCGGATAAGATTAAATACAGCCTGTAAGAATCGCTTGTATTGGAAAATTCAACAAATATTTTAGACGTGAAATGATAATCGACTAATTAAATTTTATGATAACCAACAAGTTCTAAGTTTTTACATAAAATAATTTCAAGGATTTTGTATCTAGAAATCTAGTAAAAAATGGCTTAAAGTAGAGAAATGATATACGACAGATATTGTATGGATATACAAAAGGTATACAAATGACATTATTAATAAAATATTGCCTCATTTCTTAAATGTCCAGCATCAGTACAATTTATGAATCTCTCTAAAATACATTCCATAAATTCCAATGAAAAAAGGAAAAGCTATTTGAAAGAGTTCTAAGCGACGATTTCTTTCTTCTTCTATCATTGTGAGTAAAATTAGAAACAAGTCAAAATAAGCTACTAGAGTAGTTTATACACAGAAAATAAGAAACGATTTAAAAGGCAAATACTAATGGTAGAAGAGCTTACATACCAGAAGAATGCAGTTTTTAGTGAGATATGTGGAGTAGTTTTTTGAATGCAACTTTCTGAAATCTAGCTGAAGAAACAACCTAAAACGGCAAAATGATATACGATAGATATTTTAGAGATATACAAAAGATATGCAAGTGGTGGTGTTAAACAAATTCTATCTACTTAAACCTTCATTATTTATTCTAATTTTTTGGTGAGACTATTCTTGCTGAAAGAGAAGGAAATTATAAAAGTATTCATACAGCGCTGAAATGATTGCTCAATAAAAATTAGAAATCAGTCTACGGAATGCTAAATACTAAGATTGGAAGAAGGCAGGAATTCAATTCTTTGTTCAAATATAGTATCGAAACGGGATAGGAGAAGGGGAGAAAACTTTACAAAGCTAAAAAACAGAATAGCCAAAAAACACAGCTTTGATATACGGTAGATACCTTAAAGATATACAACAGATATGCGAGTGTATTTTTTGGCTATTACTTGAGATTGACTCATTTTTGAAATATTCAATTAGAGTCTTTCTTTTAGTCGTTCATTCAGCGCCTCAATCATGATATGTTTCATCGTTAACCCTCTATCTGATGCCTCAGCCTCTAGTGCATCGTAATAATTTTCAGGTAATCGAACTTGAAAAGGAATCAACTTTTTCTTTGCTGGTTTTTTCTTTACTTGGGGAACGACTTTTTTTACTTGCTTTTTTTCCTGGTCCAATGATGCTAAAACATCATCAATTTTATCATCGGATGGTTTTCTAGCAGCAGATGGTTTTAAATTATTGAAAGTTTTCTTTGCCATATTTCTTTATTTATTAGATAAATGCATTACAATAGATATACAAAAGGTATGCAATAAATATACAATAGTATTTTAAACCAAACATCTTGTCTAGACTGTAACGCTTGACATAATTGTCATTATCTCTTTAACAAGTTCTTTAATCTCCTTTTTTGCTTTTGGGTTTTCATATTCTACCACACCTAATCCGTTTGCATTCGCCTCACCATAAGCACTTCGTTTATGGATGATGGTCTCAAGGCGCCCAACTTGGTATTGCTCCTGATACGCATCTAATGCCTCTAAATATGCTTTATGCATACTAACATTTGATTCATAACGATTAACTGCAAAGTAGCAGGGTAGGGGAGCGTCCAATCGATCTCTCAACAATTCAATGTGTTGAAGAAATTTTTCAGTAGCCCATACATCACTTCCACCTGTGGGGGTAATAGGAATGATGGAAAAATCACTTTTTGCAACAGCTCTAGAAGTGGTATCCTTAATTGCAGGAGGACAATCAATAATGACTATCTCAAAACGACTATTTAAAGTATTAATCGTTTTGCTCATGTCAGTTCGGTTGGTAACATGAAAAACGGGTACTGCAGCTAGGTTTTCATCTCTGAATGAATACCAAATATTGGAGGATTCATTTTCATCGGCATCAATGATGCAGACATCACGACCTTCATTTGCCAGAGTGACCGCTAAATTCTGACTGATGGTGGATTTACCTACACCACCTTTAAAACTGATAACTGTGATAATCATAGTAGTTTCTTTGAAAGGTATGTTTAGCATGCCTTTTGCGTTAATAATAGCACAAAGATATACAAAAGATATACAAAAAGCATACAATAACTATCTTTTAGATATGCAAAATTGAAAAAGTACGTATTTATTAAGGGACTCTCTCATGAAAAATAATTGAGAGCATAGCGATTGCAAATAGAATAGCCCATTTTACAGCAGGTGGTAAAATGAGCTATTCCAATTCTTAGTACTAAAAATTTAGTCAAAAAGGACAGTTGGTTTCGTTAACTGTTCGGATATGAGTTTGCAGTTCCAATAAAAAGGGTTTCAGCTTTTTAGAGAATATAAATTCACAACAAACTTCATCTTCTTTATTTTTTGTTATTGAAATGGATTGAAACCAATTAATATATCCGAAGAAAGGTTTGTTTTCTATTTCTATATCTGTTTTAAACTCAATTCCTTTTTTTGCAATTTGAGCAACAAAGTTTAGTATTGTATCTGCTGAATTAATATTTGTAGTAATTAGCAATAATTCTCGGAGTATCTTGATAGGCATAATTTGAACTTCAAATCCATTTTGTTTTGTAAGGTCAAGTTCTTGAATTAACCAAAAGACTATTTTTTCTTCCTTTTTTGTAAGTTGGTATGCTGCATGATTGCATGATAGTGGATTGGATTTATTGATTGTAGATGTATTATTCATATAATGATTCAGTTTAAGTAAAAAGCCATTATTTTGATGCCCTGTTTAGGTACTCATTAAATGGATGATATAATATGATTCAAATGCTTTGAGGAAATTATCTTAGATTTTCTATCAAAAAGCGCTTACTTATTATGTTTGATTGGTTCTTAAAAACAGAAAGGAGATAGAGTCCATTTTCGAAACCAGTCAAATCAATCGAGATACCATCATTGATAATTTGTTTTGGAATCGTTTTCACTAAATGTCCAAAGGCATTATAAATCTTAAGCTGAACAGGCTCTTCCAAATTACTCATAGTTAGATTTAATTGGTTCCTAGCAGGGTTTGGAAACAAAATCAATTCTTCTTGATTCACTAAAATGCTTCGATTAGTATTACCTCTTAGAACTTGAACTACCTCTTCTCGGTAGCAGTATTTTCCATCAATACCACGTTGATTGATTTTGACTTTATAACTTCCTTGTGGTAAATCGAAGATACGTTCATTAGGGGAGCAGTTTCCATCACAAAAGGTTTTGACTCGCCAATTAGTAGCTGCTCCAATGTATTCTACTTTATTATAGTCAGCAGTTAAGCCATCAATATAAATCTGGTTACTCGCTCCCTGGAATGTGATGAATTCGCAACTGATGTCATTATTTTGTGGGGAAACAATTGGCGTATCATCCGTTTCTTGAACGGTAACCACCTCTTCCCGATAACAATGATTCCCATTTCTATCCGACTGATTAACTTTAATGGTATAAGTACCTGATGGTATTTCTGCGAATGATTCATAGTCATTACAATTCCCATCGCAAAGCGTTTCAATTTTCCAATTAGTAGCTTGCCCAATGATTTCTACTTTATTGCTATGAGCAATTAAGCCATCAACTTCAATTCTATTAAGACTGCCAAAAAATAGTAAATTATGACAATTAAGTGCGCCACCAGTACTCGATGGAGGTGTTGTCGGGTTTGGATTACCATTTTTAGAGATACTTATTTTTTCTTCTCGATAGCAATGCCCGCCATTAGGTGTACTGATATTAATTTTAATAGTATAATCACCTTCTGGTAAATCGGAAATGAGTTGAAAATTGGTACAATACTGGCAGATTTCAAAGACCTTCCAATTGGTAGGCGCACCGATAATTTCTACTTTATTATAACTATTTCCTAAACCTAGAATATAGAGGGTATCGAGGTAATTAATAATAGCTACATCCTCACAAGCCGATGGAGGAACAAGAGAGGGTAAACAAATATCTCTTGGATTGGCGCAGAAGTCAGACCAGTTAATTAGGTTGTTAATCGGATTGCCGACTAATACTTCTCCGAAATGGTCTGCGGTACAAAGGGCATTTGTCTCAATAGGTAAACAGGACAAGTTATTATTTTGGAAGTCAAAAAATTGCAGTTCAGAAAGTGCTGCGATTTCTCTAGGTAGCTTACTGATATTTTTACGTCCAATAGAAAGTCCTTTTAATTGACCATATTCATTACAATAAGTTTCTGGAATAAGGCAGACATTACAAATTTGGTTATTGGTCAATTGTTTCCATTCATTGCTAAGGGTATTATTGGTGTTAGCATTATAAATAGCTTTAAGAGCAATATATTCTAGTCGTTCAAGCTGACTGGAAAAATTACATTGTGCTATTCCAGAACTAGCTGCTAGAATTAAGAACGCTCCGATTAACAAAAGAGCTTTAAGTTGAAAGTGTAGATTCATTAGAGTATGTTTAATTAATGATTAAAAAGTTACCCAAAGTGCATTAATTTAGAGGGATAGCAAATGACAAATAGTGCTATCAAATCTTTACTTTTTGTGATGGAATTTATTAGCTATTAGAAGTAGAATCGACTACCAAATGTCAAGCGTAGTGTTTTACTCCTAGCCAGATGAATAGGAATAAGCATTTTAAGCCGAACAAACAGCGCTACCCAATTCAAGGGGGCATATTCTGTTTCATGGAGAGTGCTGACTCCAAATAAATTGTTAGTTGGGAGTATCTCCTCTTCAATTTTTTCTTTACCCCAGAAAAAGCCCATTCCAAAATAGGTAGTGGCTTTTTTGATGTTTCTAAATTTATAGCCTTTCGAGAATTCTAGACTTAGGCTATTAGTCTTTAGGGACAAACCATTTTCGGTACTCGGTGAAAAATAGGTTTGCTTGATGCTATAAAAATTAAGGCGCAGTTCATCAAAACTATTTAGGTGATAATGGAGGGTAGCATTTCCACCTTTGGCATTCAATACAATTCCTGTAGAAATGGACCAAGTTTTAGATAAATGTTGTTGGCTGATTCCATCTCTGCCAAAAAAACAAAGTAGAAAGCCGAGTAAAATTTTTAAGTACTTCATTATTATTTAATAAAACCTTTTGATAGGCAGTTTATGAAATAGAATATCTAGCGTAATATTTCGACCATCCTCGACCACCTCCATATAAAATAGACGGTCACTAGGAATGGCTATTTTTCCAAATACCACTACATATTCATTAACTTGATAGGGGAGTACTCTTGTAATGTCTTCTTTGACGGTAAATAAGGGGGCTAACTTCTTTTCATGTAGTGCCGACTTTTTAGGTCGTTTTCGTTCTTTTATACCAAATTCAGTATAAGAAATATCATAAGGTATTGCGCCTCTGTTTCTAATTTCATAGACCATAAAGCAATTTTTTAGGCTATGATAAATACCAGTAATTTTTAGTTGGATGTCTCCGTGTCTGGCACCGATGTAATCGTATAAATGAGCTTGCCCCAAAAGCGTAACAGCTTTTCGATATAAGCTTAGATTTGCTTGGGATAATCTATTTTGTTCAAGCGCATTATATCTAATAGGTAGATTCACTTTTCTAGTATTCATCCTATCCTCATTAGTGACTCGTTGATTGGTAGGTAAAGTTGGTGGTGATTTATTATCGGTATTTCCCAAAAGCTTAATGGCCATTTGGGGGGTAATGAAATAATTAAGTTGAGGGGTGGGGGAGTACTGAACAAAAAAAGAATAGTAATGCTGGTCTTTGGTCATTACCGTTAAATTAGTTTGTCTATCGGTTTTAATACCTTTTACTCTTATAATATTATTGGTATAATCAGCAATAAAATTTTCATTATCTCCAATATCTATATATAATATGTCTGAATGGAAAATCAGGTGTGAAGTTTGATTTTCTTTTATCTCTATTGTTTGCGTTTGGGCAAAGCATTGGAAAGAGAGTAGTAAGCCCACTCCCCAAAGTGTTAGTTTTCTTCCCGATAAAAACCGGGATTTCATTTCATTCAACATTTTGTTACTATTTATAAGTTTTGAGCCTCAAACAGCATTACCGTATAACCTGCAGGAACAAAAGCAGTCTGTTTTTGATTAGCTTTTCTACCAAGTTTAATGGATAAATTTCCAAGGGTATTTCTTAATCCAAGATTACCAGCATCTGCTAAACCTTGATTGATGGCTTGTTTGGTAGCATCTTGATAAGCTCCATCAATATAAATGCCTGGAATACCATCTAAATCATAGACGGATAAAGAAGAGGGGATGACTTTACCATTGAGATTGATAGAAGAAATATTGACATAAAGTCGATTACTACTTATAGAACAGATACCATATAATAAGGTGTTTTTCGGAATCCCGAATTGTCCATACATACCAGAATCTAAAAGCCGTAATTGAATTTTATCTCCTGTTCTAAACTTCTGTTTTTGGTCAATTACTGCTTTGAGTGCTTTCGCTTGTGCAGCAAAAGGGTCTATAGGAGCAAGGTTATCAGTATTATCAATTGGTACTTTTTTGACGTTTAAATTTAAATCATCTCTTAGACCAGTTGTAGTACTGAAGGAAAGCCCATTTTTTTTAGTTTTTGCTTTGTTGCCTACAGCTGAATTTGAAGAAGTATTTGTACCATGAAAAGCATCATATTGAGTCTGACTATCTGCCAAGCCTTTTTGATAAGCCGCTGCTTCGGCACTTAAGGTACTTTGGTCTAAAGCTTCTCGTTTTTGTCTATTTTCTACTTTAGCAGCTGCTAAACGTTGTTTTCTTTGCTCTTCCAGAATATGGTATTTACTTTTCTTGTCTTCCTTAATTTTATTCATCAAATAATTCAAATCATCCGTAGCCGTGATAGAATCGACTTCCATATTATTAGAAATACCAGGCGTATTTTCTGGGTTATCAGATAGGGTAGGAGAGAGGTCTTCATCAAAACCAGCAAGTGTTTCATCATTAACGCCCATGCTTTCTGAAAAAACGGATTTACCCAATTTCCTTTTGGCTCTAGCCATCAAGAAACTTTCACTTTTTTCCGCTTTAATCATTTCCTTTTTACTAAGGTCAAAAACCTCACTTGCTTTGGTTTTTGTGGAGATATAATTAATGTCATCTTGTAAGCCAACGGCCATTGATGCGGCTTGAATGTTTTTCTTGACGGTACTTTTTTTGATGTTTACAGACATATATATAAGGCCACCAATAAGTACCAATAAAATGGGTAAAGCATAAATGATTTTAGGAAAACCGCCATCAGGCGATTTGAAAAGTTGTTTTAGTTTGCTCATTTTTATTTTTTATTCATTTCGACAAATTGGATGCGATTGTTTTTGTGGACTTCAAAACCTCCGATTAATAATCCATGTGGGTTATCATCCGTTCTAGCCACTTCTCTTAAATCCAAAGAAGTAATTAGATTTTTGATAAGAAAGCCAACTTGGGTTTGCACGATTTCTTTTCCATATTGAACTGCTTTATAGGGATAGACATCAATATTGACTTTAATAGAATCTAGCTCATATTTGATTTCCACATTAGAAGAAATCAATTTTTTATAATAAGAATCTCCCCGTTTATCCATAAAAGCCTTGACCGAGGCATCCCCCATCAAAAGAATTTGGTCCACCTTCTTTTTAATTTCATCAGGATTAGGCGTGATGTCATAAAGTTGTGCATGAAAATTTCGGACTTGTGCTTTGACTTCTGCTTTTCGGTTTTCATTAGCGGAAATCTGATAAGCAGTTAACGTATTACCAAAACCATTGGTAATGTAGATTTTACCCTTTCCCTTGGTGACCATATTCATAGCTACGACCATGACCATTCCACAAAAGAGAAAGGAACTGAGCAAAGTCAAGATGGCAATAAGCCGAGTTTGTTTAAAAGCAGTATCTATATTCATAAGACTGTGTAATCTTTTAGTATTAAGCGGTGTTTCGGCTTTTCCTTCAATTCTTGGTTCAACTTTCAACGATTGATTTTTAGGTTTAACACCTGCTATTTTTAATAATAGTTCTTTCATGTACGAATGGTTATCATAAGCGAATGTTTATTAGGAGCTAGTCAATTATTTAGGAGCAGTATATCTGGCTCTTTGAGCCGCTTTTCCAACTGCTCCGCCTGTCTGAACTACCCCTTTACCAATAGTGGCAGATAATAAAGAACCCATTTGACCGATACCAGCCCCAGAAATCACCCAACCTGCGACAATGGGAACGGTGATATAGCCAACAATTAAAATCAATAAAAACATCCAAGCCCATTGAGTCAAAATCACCGAGTTAACAGTATCTTCTAAACCCAAACCTTTTGTCCAAAAGCCACCACTTTCTACAATAATTCGCCAAAGTCTAACCGCTATTGCCTCAAAGACATTACCGATTCCTAACCAAAGATGCACCGAAAGATACCGAGCCAACCATTTCATATAAGCAGCTTCAAAGCCTGGGAAAACAGAGATACCAATTACTAGAGGCCCGACTATGTAAAGCACTACTAGAAAAAAGACTCGCAGCGTATTAATAATGACTAGAATGGCATGCGATAGTCGGAATAGAACTTCTTCCAAAAAGCGCATCATGGCTTGATAGAATTTTTCTCCAACCCATTTAAAGACATTCAAACTTTCAGTTACTGCATCGGTAAATCGGTCAATGGCAGCGGATACACCTTCATCTTCTTCGGCATGAATATCCTCAATACCAATCAAATGTTGGTCATCATCCGTATCGGGGTTTAAATCTCTAGTCTTTAAAATTTCAGTCACTCGGACTTCATCGGTGATGATGGCAATACCTAAAGCTTGATTGACGCCCATTGCAATGCCATCCACGACTAGCATAAATTGAGGATATAAAGCTAAAACCAAAGCCAATGCAAAAGGGCGAAAAGTTTTAAGGGTAAAAAGGTTACCCCCTAACATTCCTTCATAAGAAAGTTTAGCGATATATAGTAAAGCTCCAAGCGCTCCAATAGCTTGACCAATCCAAACAATTTCCCCACCGATGGTGATTAAATCATTACGGATAATTTCTAAAACGTCCTGTATCTCATAAAATCCCTCCATTTGTTATATTTTATAGGTGTGTAGCATACGCTGTGAAAATCAACTCATACTTCCTTAAATAATTTGCCAAAAGTTTCAAATTCCTTTTGCGTTCTTTTTAATTTATACCAAGCTCTATTGGTTCTGCGAACGGTAGCTTTCATAGCTGCCTTAACTGTTTTTGCTTGTTTCAAAGCATTTTTAATTAGTAGAATTCTTCCCTTATCATCAATGATGCCCATATTTTTTTGAGTGGCTAAATCAAAGACTTCAAAGATTCTAGTGGACTCATTAAAGAGTTGGAGTAGGATCCAACGGTATCTCCATTTACCTGCAAAATCTTCGGCTTTGTCAATTTGGTCGAGCGAACGAATAAAGAGTTCATAGATGTCTTTTTCCGTTTCAATGAGCTGTCGAGTCATTCTAAGATTCTGCACGATTTTACTAACCAGTTGAGAAGCCTCTTTAAAGAAAGTTTGCACTTTAGAAATCTTTTCAATGAAAGGACTTTCAAAAAATTGCTTGAGTCCAGTTGCGGCAGTTTCGGTCAATGCCTCAATTTTAGTAGTGGCATTATGATTAGGGTCAATGACAGCAGTTACTTGACCAATTACAGCAAGCGAGAAACCAAAACAGATAAATAAGGTGGCAACAAATTTGCACATAGGAAACATATTGAGTGACCGATAGCTAATAAATTATTGGGGGGTAATTATTAGCTAATCGGTCACTTGGTTTTAAATAAAGCATTAAATACTTCTGCCTCTTTTTTCAATCGGCTGTACTGATATATTTCTCGATTAATTCTTCTTAATTGACCTCTCATTGCTCGTTTTAATTTCAACATCTCCTGATAAGTCTCCTTGATAATTTGCACCCTTCCTTTATCATCTATTGTAAAGGCATCTTGTTCGATTATATTAGAGAAGATTTCAAACACGGAACTCGCTTCAGCTGATATAGCTAATAGTATTTGGGCGTGCTTCCATTTGTCCAAAAAGTCTAAATCACCCATTCCATCTTCATCTAAATCGGGATTAGCATTGAGACCAGTAATGGCATTATCAAAAAGCGTTTTAATATCTTTATGCGTATCAATAATGCGTTCGATATAGCGGAGATTAGTGACCACATGACTAACAAAGGTTTGCGCCTTCTTGAAAAATTCCTGTGTTTTTTTAAAGGTGTTGACCAGAGGAGCAGCCGTTTCTTTGATAAATTGAGAGGCTTGCTGAACGACGGAAGAAGTCTTACTGAGCCATCTGCCAAAATAATCTACCACGGGTATTTGTGGGTAAATAGGCGTAAGAGCTGCCAATTGCAGGAATAGGATTAAGCCAATGATTTTTGTGTTTGTTTTAGTCATAGTATCTTAGTTTATCTCAAATTAGTTTACCTCAAAAAAAGCGGAATAAGTTTTTAACTGCCTACGCTGTCTGCGATAAGTGTAAATCTGTTTATTGATTCTGCGAAGCTGCGCTCTCATGGCTCTTTTAATAAGGAGCATATCTTTATAAGATTTTTCTAAAAAGATAATTCGCCCTTTATCATTCATCGTAAAAGCATCATCTTCTATCAAATTCGTAAAGAGTTCAAAAACGGAGGCTGCCTCCTTAGTAAAAACCAGTAATATTTGCACCTGTTTCCATTTATCTAAAAATTCCAAATCGTCAATTCCATCGCCATCTTCATCAATCGGCTGATTTAGTTTATTAATGGAGCGGGTGTAGAGTTCAATGATGTCTTTTTCGGTTTCTACAATTTCTCGCACCATTCGCATATTCTTCACAGCCCCTGAAACGATAGTTTCCGCTTTGCGAAAAAAATCTTGAATGTTTTTGATGTTTTCTTGTAATGGACGCTCCTTTTTGAGTAGGAAATTGGTAACGCCTTCCGCAATAGAAACAATCGTATTCGACCCTATTAATTCTCCATCTATTACTGCGCCGACTGGAATTTGGGCGAAGGAAATAGGCGTTAGAAATAGACAAACTAAGCATCCATATAATTTTAAATAGTCCATATCAATCTGTTTTTCCAAAGAGGCGGTTAAAAACTTCCAATTCCCTTTTTTGGCGTTGGAATTTATAGGTGGCTCGATTAGCTCTGCGGATGGTGGCTCTCATGGCACGGTAAACACTTCGAGCCTCTTTTAGTGTTTGTTGGATAATGCGAATGCGTCCTTCATCGTCCATCACGCTTTGCCCTTCCGTATGCGCTAAATCAAAAGCCCCAAATATATTTCGAGATTCCCAATAGAGTTGCCCTAAAATCCATTGGTATTTCCATTTATGTACTACATTTTCGGAGGCATTAATTTGGTCAATCGAGCGGCTAAAAAGTCGATTAATCTTCTTTTCGGTTTCAATAAGGTCATGCGTCATCTTTAGATTTTTAATGACTAGATTCACCGTTTCCGATGCTTTTTTAAAAAAGTCTTGGACTTTAGAAATCCGTTCTTTCCAAGGCAGGATTTCTTCACGGATTGCGCGAGATGCGGTCATGACCACTTTTTGAATACCGCCAATTAAATTATTGCCAACATCAAAAACAGGAGATGCTAGAATTTGCGCCTGCATAGTGGGGGCGTGAGCGATATTAAAAATGAAAATGCACAGCATTTGAACCGCTAAGGGCTGAAAGGCTATCCCAAAAATGGGTGTTTTTTTAAAGTTAGTTTTCTGCATAATTTTAAAAATAAAGTAAAAGGGCGGGAGTATCCCCCCATACCGTTACGGTTATATTGACCTGTAAACGGATCCCTTTTTCCAATCATCTAAACACAAACTACTCATTGCTATGAGCTCTTTGAGAAAAATTCCTCGTAAATCTTAATTTCCTTTTTTAGTCTTTGGTATTGGTAGACCTCTTTATTAATTCGTCTAAGTTGGGCACGAATAGCCGCTTTAATACCAAGCGCATCTTTATAGGCATCCCGAATTAAAGTCAACCGTCCCTTATCATCCATGGTAAATGCATAGCCCATAGTCGAATCTTCCTCAATGACATTGCGGAACAAGTCAAAAACATTAGCCGATTCCGAGGCAATAGCCAGTAAAATTTGGACATGTTTCCATTTGTCCAAAAAGTCAAAATCATCTTCGCCATCACCATCTGCATCTTTTGGCGCATTAATAATATCAATAGACTGGTTGACTAATTGGGCAATTTCTTTTTCAATCTCAATGATTTTACGCACCATCGCCATATTTTTCACGACCCCATTCACAACCATTGATGCCTTGGACATAAATTCTTGTACCTTTTTGATATTATCAACAAAAGCAGTCACTCTAGTATTAATGACTTGGGAAGCAACTTGCACCTCTTCCATAATTTTACTCCATTCCCGATGTTTTCTATCCTTAACGGGCACTTGACTAAAAGTTAGATTTGCCAAAAAGGAGAATAATACCAAACAGCTTATTTTCTTTGTTATATTCCCCGATATAAATCGGGATTTCACTTCGTTCAACATAGTTCTATTTTTATCCTAAAGCTGAAAATTGCATTAAACTAATAGCTGTGCCAAGACCAGCTAAAACCAAGGCGGTAATCAATCGACCTTTTGCATGTTGATGTTTAGTAGCAATACCTAAACCGATACCTATAATCAGGAGTGCTACAAATCCAAGTAACATTGCCAACATACCCAGAATAGGAATGAGCAAACATTGTTTGTGAACCGCTTGCGGATGGGATGCAATAGTAAGGTCATAATTCCGAGAATAATGCCAGCTGTACCTAAGCCCTTCGATAGTGATTGATACTTTTTAGTAATAGTCGATTCCATAATTTTCGTTTTTTGCCTGCCATTAAACAGGAGTAATTTGATAATAGTCTAACCAGCACTAGATTCCAGACCTTTGAAAACAATTGCCTTATAATTCCTATCCTCCGCCCCCAGCGCATATTGGACTTGTTCCTTGATGTATCGAATAAATTCTCCCTGGTCCTGCTCTTGAACAGATGGATTTTCTCCCCGAAGTACCTGATGAACTCGAATGATACCAATCCCGACAACTGCCAAGTCCATTTTGATTTTACAGTTTTCAATTTGCCGAATGAAAAACTGTTTGTGTTCGCCAACATTAAAAACGGTTTCTAATTCTTTTTCAAAATCAAGTTGGTCAGCTGGTTTGACAGCACCCAATAATTCTTGTCGGACCTCTTCCTCGGTTTTGGTTAGTATCTCTTTTGCCGTCTCCATTTTTTCATAACTGGATTCATAAGTATTGAAACTCGCCTCTTTTTTGAGTTTATCCAGATTTTCCCGAAGGGCATCAATGCCACCAGCTTGATGGGCATCATTTACCTCAGTCGTAGGATAAAGGGTGTTTTGCCTTTTCGTTTGTGGTAAAACAAAAAGCATTAGTAAAATCAGCCCTCCAAAACCCGCTAAGATTAGGGTTTGCTTGGCTTGAAATATTTCCCTCAGTTTGTTATAATTCAATAATTTTCTCATAAGTATAAATTAAAAATTGGGTGTGGGTGTATGTACTATCAAAGTGGTTCAGTTAATTTTTTAAATCCGCCCCTTTGGCGGACAGGTCCAAATATTTAATAATGCCATATTCCAAGTCACCATGTTTTTCCGCTAGCTCATCAATCATCACCGAGTCCGCCGCCTCGGTGGTATACATAGCGACCTCTTCGGGTGGTACTAATACGGAGTAAACTTTGCCAACTTGCCCTAATCGGATATAGACGTCTTTGGAGCGTTCCCCTGCCAATGGTACTTTATTAATACTCATGACCTTTTTAGTTTCCGATTCAGGCAGTCCAAGTAATTTAGCTAAATCTTCAAAGCGAGTTTGGTATTTAGTTTGGTCGAGTAAAATCTGTATATCTGCATTATTCAAAATCGTATTTTTAACAAAAGGATTGCCAATAATGTCTTCGAGTTCCTGCGTAATGATACCCACCGAGCCGTTAAATTTCCGAACGGTTTTGTACAAGTATTTTAAAAATTCTGCCATCCCTGCATTAGAGATTGCCGACCAAGCCTCTTCAATAAGTATAATCTTTTTGATTGCTTTGTACTTACGCATTTTGGCAATAAAAGCATCCATAATGACAAGTGCTACAATCGGAAAAATAACAGGGTGGTCCTTAATTTCATCAAGTTCAAAAACACAAAAAGGTAAATCAGCAATGGAAAATTCTTCGGCACTATTCAGTAGATAATCGTACTCTCCACCTTTATAATAAGGTTTGAGCACCATTTTGAAAGAGACAAAATCAAAGTAGGCTTTTTCCTCTTCCAAAAGCAGTTCCGCAAATTCAGTAGTCACAAACTGATAAAAGGAATTAAAATTAGCCTCGACCTTTTCTTTATTTATATCAACCCTGTTTAAGTACTCATAATAAGAGATGATACATTTTGAAAGTATCGTATATTCTTCTTTAGAGATGTCTTGATTTTCTCCTTTCCAAAGGGTAAAAATCAACGTCTTTAAAGATTCTTGTTCCTCTAAATTTTTGCTTTCGCCATCAGGAACAAAAAAGGGATTAAATGCCATTTTAGATTTAGCGGTATATTCATAATACCTGCCACCCATGTAATTACAGAGCCTTCGATAAGAACCACCCACATCAATGATGGTAATATGATAGCCTTGTTCTAACAGTTGTCGAACCATAAAATTGACAAAGAAGGATTTACCAGAACCTGAAGGACCGAGGACAAACATATTTCGATTCGTAATCCACCCGCGTTTCATAGGCATATCCCAAATGTCAACGGTGATAGGAATACCATAATCCCGTTCTGAAAACTTGACCCCTTCAATACCAGAATTTTTAGGATTGGTCTCAATAGGAAAAAAGAGACAAGCTGTATCCGAAAATTGAATTTGATATTCACTTTCAGGTAAGTCCGCCGCATTGCCAGGCGTACAAGCCCAAAAGACATTGGCACAATTAAAATTACGTTGGACAAAAACTTCCATTTTAGTCAATGCATTATTTAGCTGATTTTCTGCTTTAACAAGTGCCTCGCCCTTTCCCCAAAGCATCACATTTTGATTAACATATACCAGAATAGCCCCCGAATCTATTTGAGCAGAAAGGCAATTATCATATTCAATGACCAGTTGCTCGTTTTCTCTACTTTTAAAAGTCATAGACAAAATCTTTTCTCGCTTTCGAGATAGTAATTTCACCAATATATTCGGGTCATTCTTTCGAATAATGGTATTGACAATATGGGGAAAAGCAAACCCAATACCGATAGGGTAGGTGACTGACCGATCGAAAAATTCATCAATATTTACGGCACTATCAATTTCTGACGGCATTTCAATATCCGCCGCGATCGAATTATAAATAACCACCTGATTATCACCAATTCTAATAAAATCTTTTTCAAAAGCAATGTCTTTTAAAATCTGACGACTACCAAGATTATAATACTCGTTGAGTAATTGGACAATTTCCTTTCCTTGTAATAACCTATTCTCAATACCTGCTGCAGAAATAATATGCTGTACTTTTCGGAGGGTGTTTTCAAATTCTGAAAGGCTATCCGAAATATCCCTTTTGACCAAACGACCAGAAATGAGTGTGGTCAAAATATTAGAAGTAAAAGCATCAGCTAAAGGGTTCTTAGTAATAATCAAATAGCAACGATGTTCCAAGAATGCTCTTTCATTGAACTTTCGTTCGTAAGCAGCAGACAAAAAGGTAGTGCCCTGTCCATTGCGTTTGTAGGTTCTAGGCACATAATAATCCTGTTTGTGTAAAATGTATCCGTTGGGTATCGCTTTTACAATCCGATTGAACATATCCGCAATAGCCTCTAACCCACCTTCAGATAAAGAATAAGCTTCAGGCATGGTTAAGACTAATTTAGCCGAAATTGCCTGTGTTTTACTTAACACCAAATGGTTTTCAATTTTCCAGATGGGCATTCTTTGAGAAAGGTTGATGTTTTTCATGTGTTTGTGATTTGTGATTGGTAATAAGTGATTGGATACAAGTCTAACCCAGTCTCCAATCATTTATCACCATTCACTACTAAGTTTTTAGTAAAAAGCGGAAAATCATTTTTAATATGTTTGGGCTGTAGCAATTTTGCAAAGAGTATAATCAAACCGTACTGACCGTACTTAATTCCGATATTGTAAATGTAGAAGGTGATACCACCACCAACAGCAAGCGACAAAAAGAGCATGAACCAATTACCGCCATTAGAAGTAATACCTGCAGTAATGATTGTAATGATGATAGTGGCTGCCATTAAACCGAGGTAGTTTAAACTCAAAGACATGTAAGACAGGTCTTTGAGCTTGTATGTTTTTTTCTTGATTGCCATAATCTATTATCCGATACCAAAGAAAGATTGAATAACGGTAACGGCAACAATCAAAAAGATGGCAGAACCGAACCAACCAGCAGCAGAAGACATCACGTCAGGATCACCCATTTGCCATTTCATAAAAGTGCGAACTGCACCAAGCAAAGCGATGATTCCTGCCATGATGTAGACCAATTGCTGAATAGCATCGAAGTACCCTTCGATGCCCGTTGCAGCTTCTTCAATAGCCGCTTGACCATCTGCTAAATCTTGGGCATTGACACCCGTGACCATTAATAGTAGGAATATTAATAGAATGGGGCTAATGATTTTTTTAGTGCTTGAAGATTTAGGATTGAGTGTAAATTTTTTCATGTCTAAAGTAAATTTTAATAAGATGAAAGATTAACCTCGTAGGAGGCATTAAATATTTTTTTTGGAAATAGACTGAATGACTTTGGTTAGTGCCTTGTCGTCCATTATTTCTTCGGTGTCAGCTAAAGCTCCGAATAAATTTTCTTTAGGGGTATCAAGGGTTTGCTCCGCTTGTAAATCAATGACCATTTCCTCTAGGTTTTCAAGTAGTACTTCTTGGCTATCCGCAGCTATTGTTTGGTCTAATAAAGATGTTGCTGAATTAGATGCATCCAAGTCTTCAAAGTCGGGAGTAGGATTAACTGTGTTCTTACGACCAACCGTACTTTTAATACTAATTGAGTTTGTGCCGAAGACAGCATCTGTATCCAAACTCGGAGTAGGTATATTATCTGAAATAACAGGTATGGTAGCTGTGTGACCAATGACCTGTTGCTGGGCTTTTTTAAAGGCAGCTTTCCTTCGCTTATCCCAATTAAAAATCACGATGTAGTAAATAGTAGTTAATCCGAGAATTAGTAAAAATTTATTCATAGCAATTAATGATTATGATGCATTTAAAGTGACCGTTATTTTAAGCCGTCCTTACTCTTGTACTGGTCAAATCAAGTCTTTAAAATTGGGGGGTAATAGTTCTTGATTCTGGTCTATAGATTGCAGTAGTAAAAATTCGATAATCTGATAATTTTTCAAATCGGGGTAAATGAATTTATTCAGCTGTATCAGTATCTTTCTAGTTCTAGCAGAAGTATATTTGTCTCCCATCAATTCCCCATGATGGTTTTTTGCTTTATTTACTAATCCTTCTCTTTTTGTTTTTCGGTGACGTTTTTTGGAAGTCGTTGCCGTATTTTTTAGATGGTCATTAGCTTGTAAATTTGATTGTGCTACTTCTACCGTAGCATCCCCATTAATAGTAGCCTGTTCATTAGGAACAACCATTATCTGAGCATCAGTTGGTAGAGATTTAGTAGTTGTTTTTTTAGCAACCACTTTTGGTTGAACTAGTGGTTTTGTTTGAACAGCTATTGTCTTTTTTTTAGCTAGCCTTACAGAAGGTGGATTTTTATACTCCTTTGAGAAACCACCAACCACATCTAAAATATCTTCTAATTCATCTTCATCCATCTTCCTAGATTTAAGCGTTTACAGATTTGGTATTGTCAGCTTGAGTATCTCCAACCGAAGGATTAATATTTTGAACATTGGTCAAAACTAGTTTTGCAAAGTCCAGCATTTTAACTGCCTCCATTTTTGCCTTTGGAATTGGAAAGAGCGTAGAACGATAAGCAGTTTCATAAATCAGATACTCACTCATGTAAATCGGCATGAAGGGTAGTTTCTTCATTAAGAGAGGGAGCATCTTATTGATACGATGCCGACGAGGTACCCGATTAAAATACAGAAAGCAACTTTCGTAAACTGACGTAGGTTTGATTTTTTGAGTAATCACTTGATAAAACTCGATAGCACTCTTGAGCGAAAAATTATCTTTAGCAACAGGAATTAAAAAATGATTGATTTTGCGGTAAGCATTGAAAATACCAGGTTGATACATAGTCCCTGCTAAATCCAAAAAGATATAATCGTACTGGTCTATAATCTCCTCTAGAACAGTATCTAAATTTTTTAATTTAGTACGAACAATATGATAAGGTTTTCTATCTGCATATAACAATTCATAAGCGGATTGAAGTTTTTTACTTTTAGGGAGTACTTTTAATTCATCCTCTCTTCTTTTAGAAATAGAAAACTGAGCGTAATCTGCATCAATAATAGCGATGTTTAAACCAAAGTGGAAGAAGAAGAAATTGGCAAGTAGGGTAGTAGTAGTGGATTTGCCAACGCCCCCTTTTTGGCTGGCAACAGAAATAACTTTTCCCATAGTATTTTAATTTGTGTGTTGGTGGGATGGATAGTCTAAGCATTAGTTCTTAACTGTACCAAATAGCATTAATTGGGTACAGAACAAAGGTGTAATGTTATCTCAAGGAGCAAAAGCTCAAAGAAATGGAGGAAACAAAACAGGGAAGACTATAAAAATTAGTCTACCATCCAGAAAAATAAATTTGTGTAGTTAAGTGGAGGAAGTACCTCCAACAAGCATTTTTGTTCACGGATATTGTTTACCAATAGCGAACAAACTCTTGTTTAGACATGCGTAGTGTGTTGCGAGCAGAAACCGAAGTTTCTGAACAAACGAATAAGAAAAATTCGTTTAGATGTTAAAATTAAATTGTACAAAGGGGGAGGTTTCAAATCAGACTTTCCGAAGAAAGGTTGCTAAACTGAGAAGAATTGCACAATGCAAAGCTGAAAAATAATCATGGAAAAAGCAAGGTATAGCACACATTTATTTTTTTTAAAACTGAAATTAACGAATAAAAAATCAGTAAAAATACTTGACATAGAATAAAAATATGCTGAAACTTTCGCAGGAGAAAAAGCGGTAGATGAAAGTTAAAAAGTTAAAAAGTTAAAAAGTTAAAAAGTTGAAAAGTTGAAAAGTTGAAAAGTTGAAAAGTTGAAAAGTTGAAAAGTTGAAAAGTTGAAAAGTTGAAAAGTTGAAAAGTTGAAAAGTTGAAAAGTTGAAAAGTTGAAAAGTTGAAAAGT
>Ga0208544_10000869_pt1 | contig 22104 bp, 15 predicted proteins | sample DEB08_DNA_9_FD_184526 | JGI IMG/M metagenome (GOLD analysis project Ga0208544, IMG submission 184526) | Aqueous microbial communities from the Delaware River and Bay under freshwater to marine salinity gradient to study organic matter... | ecosystem: Environmental > Aquatic > Marine > Coastal ... | reverse complement strand
CCGGCTTTGGCTTGGGCCGGGATCGGATTGATCATTGCGGGCATCTTGCTAAGCAATTGGAATGCCTTGCGGTTTGGGGTCGGAAAAACTGCCCTTTGGTTGGCCCTTGGGACGGGCGTTTGTATTTCAATCTATTCGCTTGTCGACGGCGTCGGGGTCCGCTTGTCTGGAAACACGCTTAGCTATTGGGCTTGGGGCGCGTTTCTGCATTTGTTTATCGCGGGCTTTGTTGGTTGGCGCAGACGGCGGACATTGGTGCAGCTCCCGCTGAAGATTTGGCTGGTCGGCATCACCGGAGGCATGGTGTCCATGACGGCATATGGACTGGTGCTGTATGCAAAGAACTTTGCACCGCTGGGGGCGGTTTCGGCTCTACGCGAAACATCAGTTATTTTTGCGACCCTAATAGGTTTCTTTATTATGAAAGAGGGCAACTGGAAGCGGCGGCTTGGAGCGGCAGTACTGATGGTTTGCGGCATTGCATTTATTGCGCTGAACGCGTGATCATTTCATTCCTGCAAAACCGCAGACGGGTCTATCCCACGTTTCAGCGCGCTTGCACGCACGGATTCGCGCATCGCATGGCTGCGTTTCAGCAAACGGCGAAACCGCGGTTCGTCTAAGACCAAAATCGTTGACGGCCCAATCACCCGTACTTCTGCGCGACGCGTTTTTTGCATTAATACCGCCAACTGCCCAAACATTTCGCCGCGCCCTAGCCGCCAAGTTTGCCCTGCTGCTTCCAGCTCAACCGCCCCAGAGGCAATAAAATACACGCTCTTGATTTGGCTGTCTTTGCGCATGATGATGTCGCCCGCATTGGCGTGCCTTGTACGTAAAACCCTGCTGAGTTTTTTTAGGGCATCTTCGTCTAGATCGGCAAAAAGCGGGAATTGCCTCACCAGATCAGGACCTTTCAGTGCGATGTCCAGGCGTGGCCGTGCCTCTGCTTCGGCCCGTCTTGCAGAAATTCCCTGCAGCAAAACACTATAAAGTTCTTCGCCAACAAGCCCGTCTTCGCGCATAATTGTGTATTCGCGTTCTTCCAGCCGAAGTGCGGTTCGCCTTATGAACCGACGTTCCAGTTCTTCTGCGTAGCCCGGATATTGCAAGCGCAGTCCCTGCAGCGCGGTCTCTACCGTATCAAACCGTCTGCTAAGCAACTCCAGCAAGAGGTCCGCGACGCGGCGGCCGTGAATCCGCCGGATGCGCCCCTCGATGAAACCGTCTAGATCACGCAAGATCAACCGCTGCGACAGCAACAACTCGAACCGGTCCGCCGTCATATTGCTGAGCGGCATTGAGAACCGGAAACGGTTGTGTAGGAAAACTGCGAACCGGAACGATCGGTCGTATTTGACGCTTCGGTTCGCGGCGTCCCGATATCCACTGCGTCCACCCGTGCGGGCGGCTTCGATCAGTCGGTCAACATCGGATAAGACTTTTTCGCTGGTCCGAGAGGAAATCGACCGTTCCCGCATCCGCTCTAGGATTGTATCACGCTCTGCGCCAGCCAAGGAAATCAAGCCAAGTGTAATGCGGTCGCGGTCAAGGATTTCGACGCTTTCCTCTGCAGCTGTCACCGCCCCTTCGAGCCTTTCACCAAACTGCTTTGCCTCTGAGCGTACGATGTCATGAGTGAGCTCATAGTTTTCTGCGGTGCTTGCGACATCTTCACGCACGGTTTGCAAAGCAACGGCCACCACCTGCCGCGAGAGCGCTTCGTCCAACGGCGAAAGTTTGTCCAAGCCAAGTTTCCGAATGATAAAGCGCAACGTGGTACCCTGCGCGATCAATGTGAACAGGGTAAATCCGGTCGCCAAGATGCCGACGATGCGTTTCACTTCGATCGGCACAAGCGCGCTTTCTGTGACGGCCAGCGCCAAGGCAAGTGTCACAGCCCCGCGCAACCCGCCCCAAAGGATCGCTACGCGGTAAGGGCGTTCGACGGCGGGCGAAATTCGTAGTCGGGCGAGCAATGGCAGCAGTCCAAATAGAATTGCAACGCGCGCAACAGTTGCTGCGGCAATCACCACACCAAGCAACAAAACGTCCGACGGCCGTACTTCCTCTAGCAAGCGCGGGATCAGCAGTGCTGCAAGTATAAAGATCAATGCGCCTGCCCAATGGGCTAGTAAATCCCAAACATCGCGAAGGTTGGACCATGCCGCGGGCGGCAGCCTGCGCGGTCCAGTCAGGTTCAGCGTCAAGCCTGCGGCAACCACTGCGATAACGCCCGATGCGCCGATGCTTTGTTCTGCGACGATGTATGCAAGATATGGCAACGAAATCGAGATCGAGATTTGGGCCAATTCATAGCGCGCAAAAGCGGCCATGATCCAAACCGCCGCACGTGCAGCGACCCATCCGGTCAATGCACCGCCAGCAATCAGTACGGGAAAGCGTGCGAATGCATCGCTCAATGTGGGATCGGGCATGCCAAGCATCACAAAGCCCATGAACAATCCAAACAGCGCCACTGCGGCGGCATCGTTGAGCAAGCTTTCCCCCTCGATAATGCGGGCCAGCCTGCGCGGGGCTGAGATAGACCGGAAGATACTGACAACGGCAGAGGGGTCAGTCGTCGAGACAATAGCACCTATCAAAAGGCAGGCGGCGAGTGGCAACGAACTTGTCCAGCTTAATGCGTAGCCGACCGTCAGGGTCGCCACTACCACTGCCACAACGGCGAGCACCAAAATGGGCACCCAGTCGTCCAGCATTTGCCGCAGGTTCATGCCTAATGTTGCCTGAAACAGCAACGTAGGTAGAAAGACATAAAGAAAGACGTTCGACCGGATGGGCAGTCCAACAATCGCCGCAGCAATCGGGTTGAGCGCATCTGTCAAATCGGTCCGTAAAAAGAAAATTGCGGCCATACCGATGACCACACCCAAAACAGCCAAGATAACGCTGTAAGGCAGCCTGACCCGCGCTGCTAATGGTTCTGCTATGCCAATAACGAGGAAAAGCGATGCAACAACCGCTGTGACGATAACAATATCCATCTCAATACCTTAACTGATAAACATTCGCGGCGTCATTAGAAGATAACAGAAATGCGCTGGCCACTCAGAGTAGAGAAAGCTTAAGAAAATGCATCAACAGCGCATTGCCGTGGCCAGATGCAATATGCCGAAAAAGGGGTGGATTTCTCCACCCCTTCGTTCAACTTCATATTGGCGCACGAGGGCGTAGGCCAATTGGGAATGCAAACCCTTGGTTAGTTGAAGTTGTAGATCACAGACACGCCAAGTGTGTTTACCCCTTAAGAGACCTTTTTGTCCGCGTCAAAGACCGATGACAGGCCAGTGCGCAGGGACAAAGTGTCTGTCAAAGCAACGTTCAGCGCGAGGTTATTGTTCACTGTTGTCAGTGTTTCTGAATAGATCACGTCGGTATCGTTGGTCACGTACAGCGTGTCATACAAGCTATAGAATACGTTGTTGGAAACCGATGCTGCGGCTTCGTTCGCAGAGTCCTCGACTACGAACTTAGTCGACCGGTAACCTGGACCAGCTTGAATTGACCACTGTGTGTCCGCATCGTTGACGATGCGGTAACCAATACCACCACCAACAAAGACGTCCTGTGTAATGATATTCGGGTCAACTTCTTCAGTAAGCATGAGAAGCCCAGCTTCAGCAGCAGCGTCGGCTGCAAAGTCAGCAGCAGCGTTGTCAAAGAATGCTTCAAGTTTGCCATATGCAAACACGGAAGATGTCAGCTCGCGACGATAGTCGATACCTGCCAGCAGTGTGTCTTTGCTTTTTTTGCCGTCAACGTCGCCGTAAGTATAGGTGGCAGTGATGTCAAAACCATTTACGCCATCAAAAGTGCCGTAGCGCATGCCAAGGCCAAGATCGCCAGATGTGGCACCGTTGTTATTTGCAGCAGTACCGCGCATCGCCAAAGAGCCGTAGTTGCCAATCTCGCGGCCTTCGTTGCCAAAGCCACCAATGTCGCGCTCGCGGTCATCTTCGATCGCGTCTTCGATTGCTTCCACTGCGTCAGCGGATGCATCTTGGTTAACGAATGCAGTTGTCTGTGCAACAGCACCGGTCGCAATAAAGCCACTGATTGCAGCGATAATAAATACGTTTTTCATGGGTCTAGCCTTTCCCAACAAGGTGACCCGTCCTGTTCAGGGAACGGGAGCATTTCTGCTGTTGGAACGTCTAGAGAAAGTTTATACTTAAGAAAAATTTAAAATAACCATGCTTGAAGCGATAATTGGTTATGGATCAGTTTGCCGAACGATTGTGCTTTCCCCAAGCGTTTCAACCGTGGAAACGTCGCTAAGCTGGGTAAGCTGTTCCATCACGACCTCATTCGCCGTATCGGCATCCGTGGCAACCTGCTTTAGAACAAACCGTGCAGCTTCCATTATCTCGGGGTCTAGATCGTCGCGCCAAACGGCCCAAACCGGATAGGGAAACGTGGGGGCCCCGGGCACAAGATAAAGCTGGCCGCTATCAAGGTACTTTTTGATGTAGCGTGCTGGCAGATATGCTGATGATTGTCGGTTGACCACGTATTCTGCAGTCAGTGCGCCAAGTGATAGCGTTAAGCCGGGGTTCGTAAGCTCTGGCAATGCAATGGTATGGGCATTCACAAATTCGGGTCCCCAGTCCACAAACACGTAGCGCCCTTCAAGGTCTAGCGTCGGGTTTGGCCAAGACGCCACCAAAACAAGGTCCTCGTTCATGACCGGTTCAACAGATAGCCCCGGTCGAAGCTGCGGCATATACATCAAGCCGACCTGCATTATTCCTTCGATCAAGAACCGCGTCAGCCGGTCAGGCATGCCCAGTTCGGCGCGAATGTTGAGTTCGGGCATACGTGCCTGCAATCCATCAAGCAGGCGAAATCCCAACCGCGGCCAAAGCGAATACTGCGCGCCGATTGTCAGACTTTTGGTAAAACCTTCGGGGATTGCAACCTGTTGGCGGGCTTCCTCCCAAATGCGGATCATCGAAAGCGCGTAGCGTTCAAATTCACGACCAGCGTTCGTCATTTCTGCCCCGGCTTTGGACCGCGTGAACAAAGGTTTGCCCAATGTATCTTCTAGCCGCTGAATGCGCAGTGAAACGGCTGATTGGGTGACGTATAGCCGCTCTGATGCAGACACAAACGATCCGGTCGCTGAAACTTCGAGGAATGTTTTAAGAAGGGTTATGTCCATTGTGGAAGCATGAGCAGAACTCGTTTCATGTTCAATGAAATAATTTTGATAAAGCTGTCAGTTTCCACACCCGCCGAATTCTTTGACGGCTGTGGAAGCGATGCTGCAGGGGCAGGGTTGGGACCGAACCCCCTTCAAATCCAAAAGAATGATGCCGCGATTCACTTCCACATCTTTTGTTAGCACTGCTTTGAGCCATAAAACACCGAGATATTATCACGCGATAGATGAGTAATACTCATGGATGACAACCGGTCTTCCTGCTGACGGGTGTGAAAGGCTGGTCCGGATCGCGGTGAGGTCTAAATAAAACGCCCAAGAACAATGAAGTCGCGATCAGCTTAGAACGTTGGCGGGGTGCATGCGCTGATTACCCGGCACGTCGCGCCGCTGACATTACGAAACCGGTGGGGCAGGCGGCTGTCGAAGATATATCCTTCGCCGACGCGCACGACTTTTATTTGATCGGCAACGGTAATTTCAATCTCGCCTTCTGTCACAATGCCCGCTTCTTCGCCTGTGTGGGTCAGCAATTCGGGCCCTGTGTCTGCACCGGGCGGGTAAATTTCATCAAGGATCTGGAGCGAGTGGCTGATCGCGTTACCAAGCTGACGCAAAGATACCGCAGGGCCATCGGACTGGGGCGCGATTTCAATGAACTCGTCGGAGCCATAAAAGTACTTGTCCTGCTGCCCTTGTTCGATGTTTGCGAAGAATTCGGCAATGCTCATGGGAATCGCATCCAAGAGGCTCTTGAGTGACGCTATCGACGGGCTGGTTTTGTTCTGCTCAATGAGCGAAACCGTTCCGTTCGTTAGACCGGCGCGTGACGCAAGTTCGCGTTGGGAAAGGCCGTGGGCTTTACGGATGTCCTGAAGTCGCTTTCCGATATTCACACAGCATTCCTTTTTCCGTTGCGGATTTTTGGTTGCAAGATCAATGTAATGCAGGCGGATCATTATCGAAACAAAATTCGATAGGCAAATCGACGCCATGCACGCGCACTAAATATGTCTCAGGTATCTAGAAGGAATTCACATTGACAGATAAAATAAACGTATTATGAGAATTTTAAACGTCTGAAGTTGCGGACAAACCAGTCCAGTCTCACAAGGATACTCTCGATATGGCAAACACCGAAAAGAAGAAGCCGCGCAAGACCTCTGCCAAGAAGAACCCGAACATTTCGGTTGTTCCTGATGTCGTCATGCATGTGAAAACAAATGCGGGTCTGGTTGCGCGTCGTGAAGCGGCTGTTGCACGGGGCGTTGCCTCTGCCGCACCGATTTTTGCTGATCATGCGGAAAACGCTGAACTATGGGACGTTGAAGGCAACCGCTTTGTTGATTTTGCGGGCGGTATTGCGGTGTTGAATACCGGTCACCGGCACCCAAAAGTCGTGGCTGCCGCAAAGGCACAAGAGGATCTTTATACACACACCAGTTTTCAGGTTGTCCCCTACGAGCCGTACGTCGCATTGGCCGAAAAGCTGAACGAACTTGCGCCAGGCGATCATGCGAAAAAATCGCTTTTGGTCACCACCGGTGCCGAAGCCGTTGAGAATGCTGTAAAAATTTCACGCGCTGCAACTGGCCGTCCTGGCATCATCGCCTTTACGGGCGGCTACCACGGCCGCACTCTTTTGACCTTGGGTATGACCGGCAAGGTGTCCCCTTACAAAAAGGACGTGGGTCCGTTTCCGTCTGACATCTACCGCGCACCTTTCCCCAACTTGCGCGACGGGATCACAGTGCAAGATGCGTTGACTGGCCTTCAGAACCTATTCCTCACAGATGCGCAGCCAGAACGCGTTGCCGCAATCATAATCGAGCCTGTGTTGGGCGAAGGCGGCTATACCCCAGTGCCGTTCGAGATGATGCAAGCTTTGCGCGAAATCTGCGACACCCACGGTATCATGTTGATTGCTGATGAAATTCAGGCGGGCTTTGGCCGGACGGGTACTTGGTTTGCGATTGAACATTCAGGCGTTGTACCCGATCTGATCACCGTCGCGAAATCTATGGCAGGCGGCTATCCGATTGCTGGCGTGATTGGTCGCGCCGAAGTCATGGACGCAGTTATTCCCGGTGGTTTGGGTGGGACATATGGTGGCAACCCTGTTGCCTGCGCTGCCGCACTTGCCGCAATCCAAGCGATTGAAGACGAAGGGCTGCTTGCGCGTTCCACTGCGCTTGGTGAATATTTTCGTACACGGTTTGCGGAAATTGGCGCGCGCGTTTCACCGTTCCGTATGTGGGACATTCGTGGCTTGGGGGCGATGCTAGCTGTCGAGTTTGTGACTGACTTTGAAACCGCCGCACCTGACGCTGCCCTGACAAAGTCGGTGGTTGCACATGCCTTGCAACGCGGTCTTATTTTGCTGGCTTGTGGTATGCACGGCAATGCCCTTCGAATTATGGTGCCTTTGACAGCATCTGACGCGATCATTGATGAAGGTTTGACGATCTTCGAGGCAGCACTTGCTGCGGCAATCGCCGAAAATTGAACTTCAGTTGGTTCTGAAAGTGACTTAAAGGCGGGCTTTAGGGCCCGCCTTTTTTGTTTGCAGGACCTGTATTCGGGTCGAAATATCCCAAGAATTAGAACCGCAGAGTGCCGAATATCGCGCCGATTGATGATAATATTAAACAAAGTTGGTGGCAAATCATGAATTTTGTTGCAGAAATCAACCGACCTTGTCAGTGTTCAGAAACTGTCACGCTTTGTGCGTGGTTCGGAGGGCCGCGCTGGAAGATCTTGTGAGCAAACACGTTCTTAACGACATAAGTATGAAACAACTTTGGGCGTTCGGTAGGATTAATAGGAACGTCCTGAAAAATTACCGAAAGCTTAGTTTTTTGGTCGGCTCAAACGCTGACAGGGTTGTGCGTAGATCACCTATTACCGTTCTAGTCGTAAGGTCGTAGTAGATGCTTGAAGCAGAGATAATGACAGCCTCTTCAGGCTGCCTCTGTCCTTATGGAGAATTTAGGATATGACACCTTTCGCAATTGCTGGCGTCCAGATGCACGTACATGCGCTTGAATCAAACGTTGAAGGGATGCTTCAGCGCCTTGATATCTTAATGATACGCTTTCCTTGGACGCAGATGGTTTTGTTCTCAGAACTTGCCCCGTTCGGTCCTTTGGACCAATACGCGTTGGCACCAGAAAACGAAACGCTTGAGCAGTTTCAGGCCGCAGCGGTAAAACACGGCGTTTGGCTGATCCCCGGTTCGATGTTTATCACTGATCCCGTAGATGGACGCATTTATAACACCTCTTTCGTGATCAACCCGCAAGGCGAGATCATCCGCCGCTACGCCAAAATGTTCCCGTTCCGCCCATACGAGGCTGGCGTTGCTGCAGGCACAGATTTTTGCGTGTTTGACGTACCCGATGTGGGCCGTTTCGGTCTGTCAATCTGTTATGATATGTGGTTCCCGGAAACAACGCGCCAGATCACCTCGCAAGGGGTCGAAGTTTTGTTGCATCCGGTTCTGACCGGCACAACTGACCGTGACGCAGAGTTGGCAATTGCTCGTGCTACGGCGGTGCAATTCCAATGTTATGTGATTGACGTGAACGGTTTGGGTGCCGGCGGTATTGGCAAGTCATGCGTTGTTGACCCGACATCCATGGTCTTGCACCAGTCAGGTGGCCAAGAGGACATGTTCCCAATCGAGATCGACCTCGACATGGTGCGCCGCCAGCGGGAAACCGGGATGAAAGGTCTGGGCCAAGTGCTTAAGTCGTTCCGCGACCGCTCAACTGATTTTTCCGTATATGACCGCGCCAGTGGCACGGACGCATATCTCAAAACACTGGGCCCGCTTGAGACACCAGGCAAAGGCGCAACCGCAGGCCTTGATACAGTGGCACCTGAATTGCGCGTGCCTTATCCTCAGTTGATAACGGGGTCTGGCATTGGGTCTAACTACGCCCAAAAAGCCCCTCCTGCCTTCGCGCCCGAGCCTTTGCCAAATCCAACTGCTGGAACTGCAGCACCAGCGCCGGACGCTACAACTGCCGAAGCGGCAATTGAAGTAACGTCTGTGCCTCACCCACCTGTCAAACCGGGTGTGTTCACCGGAACAGACGGTTCATCAGTTGACTAAACCGCTGCATCACCATCGTATTGATCTGGCGCCGCAACGCGGCGTCAGAAGCGAAGCCTGCAAGGCGACTAAATAGGTCAATCGCAATGGGGCCCAGCAAATTCTGTGGCACATACCCATCGTGTTGAACCCCACTTAAGGAGAACGACCGATGGATTCCGTCAGTGACTACTACTCTGCGACGCAACTACGCTCTGATAGATGGAGCGCGCTGCGTGAAGTTACCGGCGTACTTGCGCGCGAGGCCTCCACTAAGATCTCGGCAACTCATCGGGCAAAGGCCCACGACTTGTTCGACTCTCTTGCTTTGATCGAACCGTATTGGGCATTCCCCGGCATGCCTGCATTTGAACATATGCGTCGCCAGCTTGAGCATAACAGTTTCGAAGATCTGGCATTTGCGGTGCACCGTGTGACCCGCGCACTGACAACAGGTGCCTATCGCCGTCGCCGCATTCCGTTGGAACGCGATAGCCACGACACCAAAGAAGAACATGACGACGAGGCGCTTTTGTCGCCAGAGGCGCGCGCGCTGACCAAGCCCTATTTCGAGGTACTTATCGTTGATGATGTCAGCGAACAGCAAGAGCGTTGGTTGAAGAATAACGTCTCGCATATGCGCCGCGCAGAAGATCCGTTCATCTACGAAGCAGTTGTCGTGCCCAGCCTAGAGGATGCGCTGATCGCGGTATTGTTTAATCACAATATTCAGGCGATTGTGGTTCGCCCCGGCCTGACCCTGAAGTCCAAGTGGGACAATGAAATCCTACAAAAATACCTCAATCGCGCGGGTAGCAGCGAGTCGTTTGAAGCGATGAACCCCGAAGACTACGGGCCGGAACTGTGTCGCCTGATTGCTCGCGTTCGCCCAGAACTAGATGCCTATTTGGTTACTGAAAGGTCTGTCGAAGATATCGCAGGTCTTGATCTGGGGATTTGTCGTCGGGTGTTTTATAACCAAGAAGACTTTATGGAATTGCACCTAAACATCCTGCGTGGTGTTGAGGCCCGCAACAAGACGCCGTTCTTTACGGCACTTGTGAATTATTCCAAACAACCAACGGGCGTATTCCATGCGATGCCAATCAGTCGGGGGAAATCGATCACCCGCTCGCATTGGATACAAGACATGGGTGCATTCTATGGCCCCAACATTTTCTTGGCTGAAACCTCTGCCACTTCTGGCGGACTGGATAGCCTCTTGGAACCACATGGCCCGATCAAAGAGGCGCAGGAACTTGCCAGCCGTGCTTTTGGCTCAAAACAGACGTTCTTTGCAACGAACGGCACATCGACTTGCAACAAGATCGTCGTGCAAGCTGTAGTGCGCCCCGGTGACATTGTTTTGGTGGACCGTGATTGCCACAAATCGCATCACTACGGCATGGTGCTTGCCGGTGCAGAAGTCGTGTACCTTGATAGCTATCCGCTGAACGAATATTCAATGTACGGCGCCGTGCCGCTACGCGAAATCAAGCATCAGCTTTTGGCTTTGAAGGCGGCAGGCAAACTCGATCGCGTGCGGATGCTGCTTTTGACTAACTGCACATTCGACGGTCTAGTTTATAACGTTGAGCGGGTAATGGAAGAATGCCTCGCCATCAAACCTGATCTTGTGTTCCTCTGGGATGAAGCATGGTTTGCCTTTGCGCGGTTCAGTCCGACATATCGCCAGCGGACAGGTATGCGCACGGCAAATAATCTGCGCAAACGTTTCAAGACCGAAGATCATGCCAAGGCGTATGCAAAGCAGCAAAAGAAGCTGAAGAATGCCACCGACGAAGATATTCTGAACACAAGGCTGATCGCACCTCCGGGCGCCCGTATTCGCGTGTATGCGACCCAATCGACCCACAAAACACTGACGTCGCTGCGACAGGGTTCAATGATCCATGTGAGTGATCAGGACTTTAAAGGCGAGGTAGAGCAGTCGTTCCACGAAGCCTACATGACGCATACATCTACATCGCCGAACTATCAGATTATTGCCTCTCTTGATGTGGGGCGCCGTCAAGTGGAACTGGAAGGCTTCGAATTTGTCCAGCGCCAGATCGAAGCAGCAATGTCGATGCGAAAAGCGATCAGCAGTCATCCGTTGCTTCAAAAGTACTTCAAGGTGCTCACAGCTGGCGACATGATCCCCGAACATCACCGTCAAAGCGGCGTGACCAGCTATTTTGACAATGATCAGGGTTGGACGGACATGTGGGATTGCTGGGAACAGGACGATTTCGTTCTTGATGCCACGCGCGTTACGCTGGCTGTTGGCGGCACCGGATGGGACGGGGACACGTTCAAGAACGATGTCTTAATGGATAAATATGGCATCCAAATCAACAAGACGTCACGCAATACTGTGCTGTTCATGACCAATATCGGGACGACCCGTTCGTCCGTTGCCTATCTGATCGAGGTGCTGGTCGAGATCGCAAACGAGCTTGATGATCTGCTGGATGACGCGTCCAAGATGGAACGGCTGTCGTTTGACCGCCGCGTCAAGAATTTGACGGAGAACTACCCGCCATTGCCCGATTTTAGCCGTTTCCATGATGCGTTCCGGCCCGATCATCAAACACCGGAAGGTGACATTCGGACCGCGTATTACCTGAGCTACGAAGAATCCAACTGTGACTATCTGGAATTAACTGGATCGCTGAAAGAAGCCCTGGATGCGGGTGACGAAGTCGTATCAGCGGGCTTTATCATTCCATATCCGCCAGGCTTTCCTATCCTCGTTCCTGGTCAGGTAATTAGCCAAGAAATTCTAGCGTTTATGCTGGCGTTGGACGTCAATGAAATCCACGGCTATCGCGCCGACCTTGGTTTGCGCGTCTTCACGCCAGAGGCCTTGGCCGCCTTGCCACAAGCCAAAACAACCAAATCTATCGCCGAATAACGAAGGGACCATACTATGCCAACAGTGCTTAAGAATATCTCCGAGATCCGCAGGTTTTTCCACCGTAACGAAGACCCGATCTACTTTATTTCGGCGACGAACTTTAACCTTCTGGGCCTCGATGAATGGGTCAAGAACTTTAAATATATCTGCTACATCGACTGCTATGGCGGCAAGCACCCGAACGTGTTTTGCCCATCCGAGCAGCCGCATGCGGAATTCCAATCCATCGAAGACATCAACAACTATCTGCTGCAGCACAAAGAGGTCATCGATTTCATCAAACGCCGCGGTGGTAAGCCAAAGTTTGTCTTCTTGATGTTCGACGAAGAAACAGAACGCCTGTCAAAAGAGCTGGGTGCTGATGTCTGGTTCCCGAAAGCCAAACTGCGCACAAGCATGGACAACAAGATCGAAACTGTCCGTATCGGCAACAAAGCTGGCGTGCCATCCGTGCCGAACGTTCTGGCCGAAGTGAAGTCCTACGAGGACCTTCAGAAGACCTGCGAAAAAGCGGGTATCGGCCATGATCTGGTGCTGCAATCTGCCTTTGGCGATAGCGGACATACGACATTCTTTATTAAAACCGAAGCAGATTTCCGTCGGCATGAGCACGAGATCATTGGCGAAGGCGAGATCAAGATCATGAAGCGGATCGATTGCCGTGGATCGGCGATCGAAGCCTGTGCGACCAAAGAAGGCACGATCGTTGGCCCGCTTATGACCGAACTGGTTGGTTTCAGTGATCTGACACCATATCGCGGCGGTTGGTGTGGTAACGAAATCCTGTCGACAGCGTTCCCGCCAAAAGTACGTCAAAAGGCGCGAGAAATGACGTTCAAGTTTGGTGAACAACTGCGCAAAGAAGGCTATCGCGGTTACTTCGAACTTGATTTCCTGATCGATAAGAAATCCGGCGAATTGTACTTGGGCGAATTGAACCCGCGCATTACAGGCGCGTCTTCGATGACGAACCACGCAGCCTTTGCCCATGCGGATGCGCCGCTCTTTTTGTTCCACCTGCTAGAGTTCTCGAAGAAGAAGTTCGACCTTGATACGACTGAATTGAATGATCGGTGGGCCAACCCCAATATGATCGACAGTTGGTCACAGATGGTCATCAAACATACCGAAGACAGCGTCGATATCTGCACCGAGGCGCCAGAGACAGGCATCTACAAAATGCTGGCTGACGGAAGTGTCGTTTACGACCGATTTGACTATCACCGCCGTGCCGTTGAATCCGAGAACGAAGCGTTTTTCTTGCGGATTTTGCAGCCCGGTGACTACCGCTATGAAGGTGCCGACATCGGCATTCTCGTGACGCGGGGTCGGTCAATGACGAAGAACTTCCAATTGAACGAACGTGCAAAGAAATGGATCCACGGCATCAAGAAAACAGTTGAAGGCAAGCCTTTGCCTGTTGCCAATGCCGGTCCGGTTCTGGCAGAGCCTGCGTTCAAAATACTGTAAAGGAAGACGCATGCTTTGGCGCGCAATCAGCGAAGACAAGCCCGGCCCGAAATGGGCCGGGCTATTCGCCGAATACTGGCCCCACTACAAACAGTGGTGGCTAAAGGAAGGCGATGCTGCGCGCGCCAGCTATCACGTCAGTAGACGTGCCCTGCAAGAACATATGCCAGAGATTGTCCCGCTCTATGATGATCTGTGTGAACAGGCAGGCGGCGGTGACCAAGCGGCGCGTTTCCTAAGCTTCTATTGCCCTCCGCCGTACTTGGCGGGGTGCAGCCAAGCAATATGGCCGGGCAAAGAACCGGTCTTGGTACGCAACTACGACTACAATCCAGATGCGTTTGATAGCCTCGTTTTACATACCAATTGGCTTGGCAGGCGGGTCATGGGAACGTCTGACGGGCTGTGGGGTCTGGTTGACGGGATGAACGATGCGGGCCTTGCGATATCGCTGACATTCGGTGGCAGACGCGTTGTCGGCACCGGTTTTGGCGTGCCACTGATCCTGCGCTATGTCTTGCAAACTTGCACGACGGCCAAAGAGGCGGGTGCCGTCTTGGCGCGTGTCCCCACCCACATGAGCTATAACGTGACAGTGTTGGACGCAAAGCGGCGCTATCTGACGGCAATGATGGCCCCAGACAGGCCTGCGGTGATCACCCATGCTGCAGTGGCCACCAATCATCAGGAAAACGTCGAATGGATCAGCCACGCGCGGTTCACAGGGACCGTGGAACGCGAGCGGTTCCTGCTGCAACGCTTGACGCTGCACCGTGATCCAGAAGAAAAGTTTATCGGGGCGTTTCTGAAGCCGCCACTTTATTCGACCGCATTTTCAGCAGGTTTTGGCACGCTATATACTGCTGTATATCGCCCGAAATTACAGCAAATGGAAATCCGTTGGCCTGATACGACTTGGGACCTTACGATGGATGGTTTCCAAGAAGGCGGGCGCAGGGTGCAGATCCCCGGTGCTGCATAAGCAACGCATATGTCACATATTTCCCCCCATCATACCAAGCAGCTACCACCTGTCGCCGTCCATGGTGAGGATTGCTGTGGGTGTGATGTTGCTATCCTATGAGCGGAACAGTTGATGGCCAATCCGGCGACCACGTCTTGCTAGCACCGCCGTTTATCATCAGCGATGACCAGATTGATGGACTTGTTCAACAGCTGTCAGGCGCTGTTGAAACCGCCTTACAAAGCTAAAGGATCGCCCATGTCGGACCCTTGTATTATTTGTGTCGCGATCACAGGCTCTGTGCCGCGCAAGCAAGATAATCCTGCGGTGCCTGTCACTGTCAGCGAACAAATCGAGTCGACCCATGCCGCATATGAGGCAGGCGCCACGATCTGCCATGCCCATGTGCGCAATGACGATGAGACACCATCGTCGGACCCCGACAAGTTTGCAGCGCTTAAGGAAGGCGTCGAAAAACACTGCCCCGGCATGATCATCCAGTTGTCCACCGGTGGGCGATCAGGGGCAGGCGCAGAGCGAGGCGGGATGCTGTCATTGCGCCCTGACATGGCGTCGCTGTCTGTCGGTTCGAACAATTTTCCGACCCGTGTTTATGAAAACCCGCCGCAGTTGGTTGATTGGCTCGCCTCTGAAATGCGCACCTACGATGTTAAGCCGGAAATCGAGGCCTTTGATTTGTCACACATCCATCAAGCGGCCGCGATGAACCGTGACGGGCGCATCACGGGGCAGCTTTATGTGCAGTTCGTGATGGGGGTGAAAAACGCGATGCCAGTCGATCGCGATGTGTTTGACTACTATATCAAAACGGTCAAACGTCTTGCCCCTGATGCGCAATGGTGTGCTGCAGGTGTTGGGGCGGGGCAGGTGGAGGTCAGTGAATGGGCCATTGCCGCAGGCGGCCATACCCGCACTGGTCTGGAAGACAACGTGCGCTGGGACAAGCATTCACTTGCCCCATCAAACGCAGCCCTTGTGACGCGCACCGCCGAAATCTGTGCACGCTACGGGCGCCCTGTTGCAACACCAGCGCAGGCCCGTGCGCTTTTGGGCCTACGTCCTAGCTAATTTCACCCATGCAGAGATATTTGATCTCAAGATAGTCTTCGGTTCCGTATTTCGACCCTTCACGGCCCAGTCCCGATTGTTTTACGCCGCCAAACGGGGCCACTTCTGTTGAAATTAAACCGGTGTTGATACCAACCATGCCGCTTTCCAGCGCTTCTGCCACACGCCACACGCGCGCGAGGTCGCGGCTATAGAAATAAGCGGCCAATCCGAATTCACTATCATTGGCCATCGCGACAACCTCTGCTTCATCGGTGAATTTGAATAATGGGGCGACGGGGCCAAAAGTCTCTTCTTTGGCGACTTTCATGTCCGTCGTCACGCCCGTCAAAACTGTTGGCTGGAAAAAGCTGCCACCAAGATCGGCGCGCGCACCGCCCAAGGCGACTGTGGCACCTTTGGAAACTGCATCCGCGATGTGGTCCTCGACTTTGGCGACGGCCGCATCGTTGATCAATGGGCCCGTTGTGACACCATCGGCAAAACCATCGCCTACGTTCAGGCCCTTTGTTTTTGCAGCCAGTTTCGCGGCGAAGGCGTCATAGACGGCGTCTTGCACATAGATACGGTTCGCGCAGACGCAGGTTTGGCCATTGTTGCGGAATTTAGCGATCATCGCACCCTCGACTGCGGCATCCAGATCGGCATCGTCAAAGACGATAAACGGGGCGTTCCCACCCAGTTCCAGTGACATCTTCTTGATGGTGTCAGAGCACTGGCTCATCAAGATTTTGCCAACGCGGGTTGATCCGGTGAATGTGATCTTGGCGACTTTATCGTTCGCGCACAGCTCTTTGCCGACGCCCGCGCTGTCGGATGACGGGATCACGTTGAAGACGCCTGCTGGAATGCCTGCGCGTTCGGCAAGCACCGCCATCGCGAGGGCAGACAGCGGCGTCAGTTCGGCAGGGCGGGCCACAAAGGTACAACCAACAGCCAAGGCAGGGGCGACCTTGCGGGCGATCATCGCATTGGGAAAGTTCCACGGTGTTATCGATCCAACAACACCAATTGGCTGCTTGAGCACGACAATGCGTTTGTCGCGCTGATGGCCGGGAATGACATCGCCATAAATCCGCTTTGCTTCTTCGGCGAACCATTCGATGAATGACGCTCCATAGATGATTTCACCGCGCGCCTCTGGCCATGGTTTGCCCATTTCCGCAGTCAAGATTGTCGCAAGATCATCTGCATTTGCCACGATCAAGTCGTACCATTTGCGCAAAACCCCCGCACGTTCTTTGCCGGTCCAAGCAGCCCAATCTGCCTTGGCGGCATAGGCCGCATCGATCGCAAGCTTTGTGTCTGCAACATCAAGATCAGCAACCTGCGCAATCACTTGGCCGTTGGCCGGGTTCGTGACGTCGAAGGTTGCATCCTTCTGGACCCATGCACCGTTAACGTAGGCGCGGGTCTCAAAGAGCGATGGGTCAGCAAGGCGAAGTGTATTTGTGGCTTGTGTCGTATCGGGCATCAGACCCTCCTTTGAGCGCGAACAAATGTTCACTTTTTCACTCCTTATCAGATGACAAAGCAGGTGGACATGGCCACTTTTTGCACGATTTGAAGTGGCTTATACCGCGTGTCGTGAACCACTTTTGAATATCGGCTTCAGGATGACGTTCATTTTGTGCCTACGGGGTGTTTGAACTTGGCTTAAGGCTTTTGCAGATGGTCAAAAGTCCAATGTTCACGACCTTCGCAGCTCTTTTGCCAGAAAATCATAGACCATGCGGATGCGACGGTTGGTTGTCAGTTCACGGTGGGCGACCAACCAGATTGGGAACACAAGCGGCTCTAGATCCGGCAAAACGCGTCGCACGGCAGGATCGGCATCGCCAATGTGGGCATCCAGAACACCAATGCCCGCCCCTTGGCGCACAAGTTCCCACATCACCAGATAGCTTTCAGTCAAAAGCGGGAAGTTTGCTTCCGTTAAGCCAAGCCCAAGCGTGTTCAACCCTTTCAGCATCATGCCGCTACGGTCCATGTTCACGAAATCTGCATGTCGCAAGTCATAGGGCTTAGTCGGACTTCCAATCTGCGCGATGTATTCTGGGGTTGCATAAAGAACCGCATAAGCATCACCTATTTTCTTGGCAATAAGGTCCGGTTCGGTGGGTCGAAAATTGCGGATCGCGATGTCTGCCTCGCGGCGTCGCAGGTCGCTGGCATGATTGGCGACAACAATTTCGACCTGAATACCAGGTTCCATTTTGCGAAGCTTGGCGACAAGTGGCGGCAATAAGACGGTTGCATATGTTTCGCTGGCCGAAATGCAGATCGTGCCTTCTAACGCTTGAGATTGACCCAGTGCCGTCAATGACACGCGGCCCGCAGCTTCGCCCATATCGCGGACGTGTTCCAATAATTCCAGCCCACTTGGCGTGAGCGTCAAACCGCGACCAACCCTCTCAAAAAGTACGATGCCAAGCTCTTGCTCTAGCCCGTCGACCTGACGGCCGAGGGTCGGCTGGGCCATGCCCAAAGCGCGCGCCGCGGCTGACAAAGAGCCTTCCTCTGCGGTTACCAAAAAGGCCCGTGCTTTGTTCCAATCGAATTTTACTGACCGCCAATCCATACGTTTATGCATATCAAACCACAGGATTTCGTCAATTCGCATGAGCGTACTGACCCGTTAGATCATGTTCATCGCGCCTTCATTGGCCTGCTTGTTCAAGGACTGCGTGCGCCAGTCCGTCACCCTAATCCTGCTTCTCAAATTGCATAAAGGAAAACTCAACAATGTACGCTTATACTTATTCTGAATACGGCAGCCCTGACGTTCTGAACTATGTCCAACTGCCAATGCCAACCCCTAAACCAAACGAGGTCTTGATCCGCGTTTGCGCGACCACGGTCAGCGCGGGGGACTGGCGCGCAAGAAGCCTGACAGTCCCTGCCGGTATGGGGCTTGTGGCGCGGCTTTTCTTTGGAATTAGACAGCCGCGAAAGCCTGTTCTTGGAACGGAATTCGCGGGGATCATCGTGGTCGTCGGCAGTGATGTAACTGCGTTCAAGGCGGGCGACGAAGTGATCGGTTTTCCAGGTGCGGGATTTGGTGCCCATGCAGAATACATCGTGATGCCAGAGGACGGTAAGATCGTCCATAAACCCGCGCACCTAAGCTTCGAAGTTGCGGCGGCGATCCCGTTCGGCGCGACGACCGCATATGATTTTCTGGTCAATAAGGGCAAATTGCAGACCGGAGAACGCGTTTTAATCAACGGCGCTTCGGGCTCAGTCGGGTCAGCTTGTGTGCAGATTGCCAAGCATTTTGGGGCAGATGTGACAGGGGTTTGTAGTGCTGCGAACGCTGATCTTGTTCGTGCCGTCGGTGCAGACCGCACCATTGATTACAATGCGCAGGATTTCACCTTGGAAGGACCGCAATTCGATATGATCGTCGACACTGTCGGGACTGCTCCTTGGGTGCGAACGCGGACAGCGTTGCGGCCGAATGGCCGGATGGTGATGATTGCAGGTAGCGCGGCGGACATGATTTTCGGCAGTTTCTTGGCGCGAATTGCAGGCAAGCGGCTGATTGGCGGTGTTTCGTCAGAGGCGGTCGAAATACTGCGTAATGTCGTTCAATTGTCTGCTGGCGGCCAATTCCAACCGGTCATAGATCGGCGCTTTGATTTTTCCCAGATGGTCGCTGCGCATGCTCACGTTGATACCGGGCATAAGAAGGGCAATGTCGTTGTTAATGTCGGGCGTGCCGTTGATCCTACGTTACGTTCAGTCATAACTGAACAAAATTGACATAAGTGAATGAAGCGTTCATTGAGCCCCAAACTAGCAGGAGCCACGCATGTCTGACGATCGTACCGTTGAAGTCATCCGAAGTGAGTTTATCGAAAAGATCGGTCTGATCAAACAGGCCGAAGGTCTGCCCCGCATTGCTGGTCGGGTCTTTGGGATGTTGATCTTTGACGGCGAAATGGTGTCTTTTGGGGACCTTGCAACACGTTTACAAGTCAGCCGAGCCAGTATCAGCACCAGCATCCGTCTTCTTGAGGAACGCGGTCTGGTAAAGCGCATGACAAAGCCGGGCGAACGTCAGGACTATTTCCAGCTCGCGCCGAACCCCTATGCGACAATGCTGGAGGGCATTCAAAAGCGGACGCGTTTGACGATGGGTGAAATTGCCCAAACAATAGACAGCTTGCCCGCAACCGCCGATGCGGCGGGTCGTTTGGCGGCCTATGCCAACTTCTACGCCTCTATGGATGCTGCGGTTACCGTCGCATTGGACGCCCTAGGCAAGGCGCAAAATCCAGCGGCAGCAAGCCCAAAGGACCTATCACATGACGAATGAAACAAACCGCAAGCAGGGCGAGCAGACCCGCATAGCCGAGACGGAGAACAAACAAATGGCCACCACTCATGATGAAAACGCGGCTCAGCCGCTTACATTTACGTCTGACAAAGGCGCGTCGCGATCCACTTGGTTTGCAGGTGTCCTTGTGATTCTCATTGTCGGATGGATGGGGAGCGGTTTCATTCTTCCGTCTGAAAACAACGATCCTGTCTCGGTACGCGAAGAGACCAAGCTGGTTGCTGTTGCTGTCACAACGTCCACGGCCGAGACTGTAACCCAGTTTTATCAAGCCGAAGGGCAAGCCTTGCCTGATCGGGAAACGATGATGCGGTCTGAAACATCTGGGGACGTAGCCGAAGTTTTGGTGGCAAAAGGCCAAGATGTCGAAGCGGGCGCGATCATTGCCAGATTTGACCCGACGGCGAACCTTGCCGATGCCAATCGCGCCACACAGGAACTTGCCCGCGCCCAACGCGAATTTGACAATGCAGAAGCGTTGTTGGATCGCGGCGTAGCAACGGCTGACCGCGTGTCACAAGCCCGCGCAGCGCTTGCTGGTGCGCAGTCCGAACTGGCTGACGTGCAACAAGCGGCCGACGCATTGACTATTCTGGCCCCCTTTGCAGGCCGTGTGGAAACACTTGATATCGACGAAGGTGAATTTGTATCGGCTGGCATGGAAGTCGGCCGTTTGGTTGATATCACACCACTCACGGTCGCCATTCAAGTGCCGCAACAGTCGCTTAACCGGCTGTCGGTTGGTCAACCGGCAACCGTTCGGTTCATCACCGGCGAAGAACGTCAAGGCACAGTCACCTTTGTTGGCACATCTGCCGCCTCGGAGACACGTACATTTCTAGCAGAGATCGAGGTTAACAATGATGACCGCGCAATCCCTGCCGGAATTTCTGCCGAAGTCATTATCCCGACGGGTGAAACGATTGCGCATTTCTTGTCCGCGTCGATCGTGTCGTTAAACACCGAAGGAACCCTTGGGGTTAAAACGGTCGACGCAAACAACGTCGTCGCCTTCTATCCGATCCAAGTTGTCAAAGCACAGATCGACGGCATTTGGGTCACGGGCCTTCCCGATACGGTTGATGTGATCACCGTCGGTCAAGGTTATGTCAATGAAAACGAAACTGTCGCACCGGCCGCAGGGGAGCAGGGTTAATGAATAGTATTATCGACGCCGCTTTTTCGCGGTCCCGTGTCGTCGTCATGGCCCTAATTATGGTCATGAGTGTTGGTGCATTTGCCTACAGTTCGATCCCCAAAGAAGCGAACCCCGAAATTCCGTTGCCGCTGTTTTATGTCTCAACAGGGCTGGACGGGATCAGTCCGACTGATGCGGAACGTCTGTTATTAGAACCGATGGAGACCGAATTCGGGTCGATTTCAGGCCTCGACAGCATGAAGTCCGACGCGTCAGAAGGGTTCGCCAGTATTCAGTTGGAATTCTCGCCCGGCGGTGACAACCAAGAAGCGCTCGACAAGGTGCGCGAAGCGGCTGACCGCGTGCAGGGCGAATTGCCAGATGATGCGCGCGACATCACCATCACTGAAATCAATACAGCACTTTTCCCGATCATCACAGCAATCTTGTCTGGTCCAGTACCAGAGCGGACACTGAATTCACTGGCCGAAACTTTGCAGGAAGAAATTGAAGGTCTGTCCGGTGTGCTTGAGGCCGATATCGGTGGCCAGCGTTTTGAGTTCCTTGAGGTCCTGATCGACCCGACCGTGTTCCAAACCTACAACCTGTCATTCGATGAGCTAATTGGGCAGATCACGCGCAACAACATGCTGATTGCTGCCGGCGCCATCGAGACGGGATCAGGGCGCATTGTCTTGAAAGTGCCCGGTCTGATCGAAGGTCTAGAAGATGTGATGGCGATGCCCGTTAAGGTGCGCGGCAATGCCGTTGTGACCTTTGGCGATGTCGCCACGATCCGGCGCACATTCGAAGATCCAAGTTCGTTCGCGCGCATCAACGGCCAGCCTGCGCTGGCGTTAGAAGTCACCAAAAGGTCCGGCGCAAACATCATTGAAACCG
>Ga0208544_10000868_pt1 | contig 22113 bp, 15 predicted proteins | sample DEB08_DNA_9_FD_184526 | JGI IMG/M metagenome (GOLD analysis project Ga0208544, IMG submission 184526) | Aqueous microbial communities from the Delaware River and Bay under freshwater to marine salinity gradient to study organic matter... | ecosystem: Environmental > Aquatic > Marine > Coastal ... | reverse complement strand
AAGAAACAAAAAAAGCATTGGAAACAGTCCAATGTAAACACCTAAAATTAAGTGTAAACAAGGCCAGAGCAGCTTGATTTTTCTTGTAAAAAGTTGGGGAACTTTTTAGCCTCGTTTGCACAGCCTATATTTATCAAGACAATCGAATTTATCAAATTGGGTCACCCGCCATTAATATTGGTATTTGCGAAGGGAATGTAACTTTTAACTCACAAGCAGAAGTGGACGCTTTTTGTGGATGCGAAGTAGTGACAGGTGTTTTGGATATTGGTGGACGGTTTAACGGCTTAAGTGATATTGACGATATTGCTAATTTAGCAACAATAAAAGGAGTAGGCGAATATTTGTATGTTTGGGGGACTAATTTGACGACTTTATCAGTCTTTGAAAATACACATATTGCTAATAATCTTGGTATTAATTCCAATAGTCAATTAATTACTATAGATGCCTTTAATCAATTAGAAAACTTAAATACGCTCTTTATTACGTCTAATTCCAGCCTTCAACAAATAAATGGGTTTCAAAATTTAAAAGAAGCGAATGTGTTAACGATGGCGCTTAATGCTAGTTTGACCCGTTTAAACGGCTTTAGCCAACTTGAGGAATTGAATGGTTTTACTTTTCAAAGTAATGATAGCTTTCAAATATTAGATGAATTAGCGGACTTAAAAAATATTAACAGGCGCTTTGAAATTACCAATAATGATTTATTAGAAACAACTAGTTTTCAACCACTGAATGGAGTAGTAGAGACTGTTTTTATCATGGATAATCCCTTGCTAAAATCGCTTCCTGCCATTGGGCAATTAACCATCAATGATTTTTTAACAATCAGAGATAATATAGCCTTAAGTGATTGTTGTGAACTTGTCACTTTGCTAGATGAGGATTTTAATAATGGACATAATGCGGGTACGCTTACATTAGCTAACAACGGTAATTTTTGTGAGACAAAGGAGGCAGTTCTGGCAAACTGTAGCGATAATGAACCTTGCGATACTTCGATTTGTCAAGGAGATGTGATATTGCAGACACAGGCAGAGGTGGATGCTTTTTGTGGATGTACGGTGATTGAGGGAAATTTAAGAATTGGGAAATTAATTTTTGATATATTAAGCCCTTCTTCTTTAATTAGTAGTGATGTACATTCTTTAGCAAATTTACATCAACTTGAAAGAGTGAAAGGCTATGTGAGTATTCTTAATACCGAACTTTCTGACTTGGAAGGATTGAATAAATTAAAACAAGTCGGTTCCAATCTTGCTCTTGGAGGAAATAAAAAACTCCTTTCTTTGGAAGGCTTAGAAAATTTAACAACAGCTGAAGGAATCTTTTCTTTGACTTATTCTTTATTGGTAGATAATTTGGATGCTTTACAGAATCTTACTTCCATTGGTACACAAATTATAATTCATGATAATACGCAATTAAAATCTATCAAAGGACTTTCTTCTGTTCAAAGTAATAGTTACGAAAGAATCATCATTAGAGATAATCCAGTTTTGGAGCGTCTAGATGGATTGGAAAAATTACAATTTATTAACGGCAGGCCTTGTTGTACTTCTCTGTTATTCCAAAGAAATAATAGCTTGATAAATATAGATGCCTTACAAAATATTCAATTAATCAAAGGAACTTTATCTATAAAAGGTAACCAACGGCTGATGGATTGTTGCCCTATTGTTCATTTAGTTGATAATAATTTGGAGAATGGAAAAGTAGATGGAACTATCTTTTTTGAAGATAATCCTCAATTCTGTAACTCTGCGGCGGCAATCCTTCAAAATTGCCAAACCCCACCGCCAACCTGTGATAACATCCAAATTCAAACTCAAAACAATCAAATCGTTATCGAAGGTTTAACTGCACCCAACGAAATCGTCAAAGTATTCGACAAAGATTTTAACATCGTTTATCAATGTGTAGCGAACTGTGAAGAAACCCAAATGGCAGGCACTTTTTCAGTAGGAAATTATACGGTTGACTTGCAATTATATGATGAAAATTGGGTACTTATTTGTGTGGAACAGCGGACAGTAGTTCTGGATAATAGTACTACTAATCCTTGTAATGGGACTAATTGTGAAACGATTTCACCTGTTTTAGCCAATATTCCTGCTGATATGACGGTGGAATGTGATGCTATTCCAAGTGAACCTACCAATGTTACGGCAACGGATAATTGTGACGATAATGTAGAAGTTCAATTCGAAGAGGTAAGACTAAATAGAAGTTGTGTAGATAATTATGTTTTAACTCGTACTTGGACGGCAACGGATAATTGTGGAAATTCGACCCAAAGCATTCAAGTAATCACAGTACAAGATGCAACGCCTCCTGTTTTAACCAACTTACCTGCTGACTTAACTTTCAATGCAAGCGATGGTTTTGATACCACTTTTCCAACTGGTGTAGATAATTGTGATCCAAACCCAACCTTAACAGTAGAAGATGCAATTAATTCGACAGAAACAGAAATCGTCCGAACTTTTACTACGACCGATAATTGTGGAAACTATGCAACCGCTCAACAAATTATTACCATTATTCAAGACGGAAATAATCTTTGTGATGCACTCGAAATTACCACAACTAATAATGAAATAAGCTTTAAAAATATTGACGCTCCCAATAGCATCGTCAAAGTTTTTGATGCGAATTATCAAATTATTTTTGACTGTACGGCGACTTGCGAAAATGAGTTAGTTGTACCTGTTATGGGCGAAGGCATTTATCATACGGATGTGCAGTTTTATGATGAAAATTGGACGTTTATTTGTAAGGATAGGCAGGATATTGAAGTGATTGATGATAGTGAACCTTGTAATACAACTATTTGTCAAGGGGATGTAGTTTTGAGAACACAAGTACAGGTAGATGCTTTTTGTGGTTGCGAAATTATTGATGGTAGATTAGATATTGGAACTCAGTTTGCAGATATTAACAGCTCCGATTCTAGCGATATTCACGACCTCAGTAATTTGATAGGGATAAGAGAAGTAAGACAAACCGTAAATATTAAGCGGACAAAACTAAAGAACCTTAGAGGCTTAGATTCATTAGAAGTAATCGGAAAAGGGTTTGGGGTGTTAATAAATGAGGAGATAATATCATTGGCGGGTTTAGAAAAATTAAAATCGGTAGGAGGTAACACTACTAGTCAAGATGGTTTTACTATAAGTAAAAACAGGAAAATAGAGCAACTAAATAACCTCCGAAAAATAGAATATATTGGAGATTGGCTTATCATTGATAATAATCCTAAACTACAATCTATTGAAGGACTTTCTTCTTCCCGAACCACTACTTTAGATAGGATATTTATTCATGATAATGAATCACTAATAAACCTAAACGGATTAGAAAATATTAAGTACATTAAAGAGGTAAACTTTGGTGTTATTTCTATACTTAGGAATAAAAATTTAGAGAATGTAAATGGGTTGGAAAATATTGAATTAATTGAAAAAGGATTTCTAATTAGTAGAAATGATAAACTTGCTGATTGTTGTGGCATCGCTCATTTATTAGATGAAGACCCAACAAATGGAGTAGTTCTTGGAGTTACTCAGATTCAAAGAAATCTTGGTTTCTGTAATGCCCCTACTACTATTTTGGAAAATTGCGAAAATAATCTTGAAGCATCATGTGATTTTGTTGAAATTATAACGACTGTCCCATTGGGAATCTCAATACAAAACCTCATAGCTCCCATCCAAATCGTAAAGGTTTTCGATGCCAATTATGCGACCGTTTTCGACTGCTTTGGGGATTGCGAAGAAACGATTAATCTAACTGATTTAGCGGTAGGTAGATACCATATCAACATCAATTTCTACGACGAAAACTGGCAACCTATTTGTGAAAAAGTAGAAACCGTAGAAATTGAAGCCAATACCCAAGATAGAAATACCCAATTATTACCAGCAGACTTTGCCTTATATCCAAACCCTGCGGAATTGGAAACATTTATTGATTTAGGTAAGCTAAAAGGGGAAACTGTCCAATTAGTTTTATTTAATCAGTTTGGGCAAAAGATTAGCGAACAAACAGTCAGAAAAGTAGCAGTACAAAAAGAAAGAATTGATATATCTACTTTACAAAATGGCGTATATATTTTACAAATTAAGGCGGCAGGCAAACGACCGATTGCTAAAAAAATGATAGTGAATCGGCTTTATTAAATAACTGGTAGTAAAGGCCTTTAGGCTTTCGGGTCAGCGACCTTTAGCAATTCCCATTTTGGACTTTTTAATAGCGCCTATTATCCAGTAAATTCCTATTACTGGATAATTTCAAGGGCATTTTTGAAAAAATCTTCCAGTAACGGGAAGTTACTGGAAGATACCCCAAGCCAAAATGGGAATTGCTGACCGACCTTCAGGTCGGAATATTTTGTTTGAAACGCTAAATTATCCAAACAAAATCAGGCCTAAAGGCCTTTGACGGGAAAGCCTGAAGACTTTGCTACCGATTTACGAATCAAGCTAACTAATCGCTAAGTAACGTTAAAAAAATAACTCCGTCATTTGGATGCCAGAACACCATGATTTTCAAAATCATGGTTTCTAAAAAGTCGAAGTTATTCTTTGTTCATTACTAAGTTGATTTTTCCTTATCGAATCGTTATCAACTTCCCTTCTTTAAATGAAGTCGTAAAAGCTGTAGCAGCTATAGTGGCCTGTGTCGCATCTGATAAGGTTAAAGCAGGTTGTCTACCTTCCAAAATACAATTAATAAAATCTTCCGTCATTAAGAAAAAGGCCTGTTCAAAGCGATCCCAAAAAGTTTCTACACATTCTTGTCGAATGCCATACTGATCGTAAATTTCTACTCGATTCATAGCAGCAGGGCGACCAATTCTTAAAGTACCATGCGTGCCGACCACTTCTGTATACGTATCATGCCCTTGCATGGCAGTCCGACTAGCGTTGATAACTGCCATCGTATTATTTTCAAAAACACAAGTTGTCATGACATTATCTGCATCACCTGCTGTAGCAAATGCAGGATATTTATAAGCGCCTCCAATGGACCAAACAGTTTTAATTTCCGACCCTAAAAACCAGCGAGCTAAATCAATATCATGGACATTAAAATCATGGAAAATACCGCCACTTTTGGTAACGTATTGAATTTGCCATTCTGCAATGGTGTCTTTATCTACGGTTTGTGAACGCACTAAATAGGGCTTACCAATAGCACCTGCATCTACTTTATCTTTCGCATATTTATAACTTGGGTCAAATCGCCGAACAAAACCTACGACGGCTAATTGATTGGGATAATTGGCGGCTACTGCTTCCACTTTTTTACAAGCTTCTTCGGTAATAGCTAACGGTTTTTCACTAAAAACATGAAGCCCTGCTTTTAAGCCTTTGATGATATGTGTTGCGTGCATATCGGTAGAACTGATGACAAAGACGGCATCGAGTGCTACATCTTTTAGCATGCGATCATAATCGGAAAAGGTGTTAGTAATACCTAATTCCTTTTCAGCAAAAGCTAATTCTGTTGGATTAATACTACAAGCAGCAACTAAATCTACTTGGGGTATTTTATAATGCAAATTTTTAGCATACGCTTCGCCCATTCGTCCGAGACCGACGATGGCTACTTTTAGTTTTTTCAATATAAAATTTATTAAAAATCAGTAAAATAAATCCCTACCCAATATTCCCTAACAAAATGTAAATCAAAACTGTCACCATAACCAGCACGCCGCTCAGCGCCTTGGCATATTTCCATTGCACCATTTCCACCACACCTATATCCGTAATCGTAAAGGTATTGACCCTAGGATACATCGCAGAAACTAAGTGCATGACAATGATATTCAGGACAAATTCAATTCCCCAAATATGCACAAAATGTAAATCTACTTGAAGAATATGGTCAAGAAGGATATAGAAAAGTAAGCCAAAAATCAACCCTGCTTTAGCACCAATCGCCGAGACTTTTGGAAAGAAAAATCCTGCTAAAATCACGGTTGCCATTGGAATAAAAAAGATACCATTAAGTTGCTGTAATAATTGATATAAACCATCGGGTGCATTGGCAACAAAAGGAGCGACTGAAATGGCAAAGACGGCTAGAATAGCGGAAACCGTTTTACCCATCCAAACTAGGCTTTTTTCAGATGCAGCGGTATTAAAATAACGTTTGTAAATACCCAAACTAAAAACGGTCGCTGCACTATTTAAGGCACTATTAAACGTACTTAAAATAGCCCCTAATAAAACGGCAACAAATAAACCAGTTGACCAGGTTGGTAATACCTTTTTGACCAAATTAGGGTAAACCATATCTGGGTTATCGTATAAAGAATCGCCAAAGTAATAAAAGCCTATTATACCCGGTAACACAATAACCAAAGGAATCAATATCTTTAAAACACCTGTAAATAATAAGCCTTTTTGTGCTTCTTTTAAACTGACTGCCCCTAAGACACGCTGGATAATATGCTGATGCATGGTCCAGAAGTATAATTGATTGATAATTAGACCTGTAAATAAAACACTAAAGGGTAGAATAGCACTCCTTGCGCCTTCTCCAACCGATGCTTCTTGGCTAATAACCTGAAATTTTTCTGGCGCATTGGCAAATACTTTACTTATCCCTGTAGCTAGGCTACCATCTCCAATGTCCCAAAGTGCTAAAATAGGAACTGCTAAGCCTGCAATAAGCAAACCAAAGCCATTAATTGTATCGGTATAAGCGACCATTTTTAGACCACCAAAAATGGCATAGACTGCACCAATAATACCTACGGTTAAAATGGTTAGTACTAAGCCCTGTTGCGTACTAATACCTAACAGACTAGAGATATCAAAAATGCTTTCAATATTGATAGCTCCTGTGTAAAGTACAATTGGTAAGAGGGTGGTGACAAAGGAAATAATGAGCAGTAGCGCAATTAAAGTACGAGTCAATCCGTCAAATCGTTTTTCTAAAAATTCGGGTATAGTCGTTAAGCCCATTTTTAGATAACGAGGCACAAAATAGAGCGCCGCCACCACTAATGCCAATGCCGAAGTCACTTCCCAGGCAATGATAATCGCCCCATTTTTATAAGCCGAGCCATTCATTCCAATCAGGTGTTCTGTGGATATATTGGTGAGTAACATCGAGCCAGCAATGACAATACCTGTGAGACTTCTGCCTCCTAAAAAGTATCCGTCTTTTGTATTCAATTTATCTTTTCGGAGCTGCCAAGTGGCATAAGCGGCAACAAATCCAGTAAAGGCAAGAAAACTTAGTAATTGGAGCATAAATTAATTATTTTTCGTTTTTATAACACAAAACTAGATGTAACACAACTCTCCGAGTTGTGCCATGGGTTTAACGAGAACACACAATTTTTGGAGTTATACACTCAGGTTATATATAGATGCTGCACAACTCGGAGAGTTGTGTTACTTTATTTTTACTGGCTTATTTTTCCTAACTGATTCATTCGCTGCAATCGCAATCTTTGTCGCCATCAAAGCATCATGAACACCACCAATAATAAGTTGATTGTTTTTTACGGAATTAATGAAAGCACTCATCTCCTTACAATAAGATTCGGTATATCTGTCCATAAAAAAATTATAAGGCAATCCACGGTGGCTGCCTTTTTTATCATAAAATTGCTGTGTATCGGCGTAAGTATTCTCGATTTTACTCATACCTTTAGACCCAAAGATTTCTAATCGTTGGTCATAGCCATAAACCGCTTGCCGACTATTATCAATGACGGCTAAACAACCGTTCGAAAATTTTAAAGTAATGACTGCTGTATCAATATCTCCTGCTTTGCCAATCGCTTTATCTACTCGTACAGCTGCTTTCGCAAAAACTTCGACGACTTCGCTGCCCACAATAAAGCGAGCCATATCAAAATCGTGAATCGTCATATCCATAAATAGACCGCCTGATACTTTAATAAATTTAATAGGTGGTGGGGCAGGGTCTCGACTCGTAATTTTTAGAATATGCGGGTCTCCAATTTTTCCTGCGCTAACTTGCTGTTGCACCGCTGCAAAATTAGGGTCAAATCGGCGATTAAAACCCACTTGCAATTTCACCTTTGCCTTGTTGACCATTTTATGTATGCGCTCAATTTTCTTGACCGTTAATTCTAAAGGTTTTTCACAAAAAATATGCTTGCCCGCTTTTGCGGCAGCTTTGATATGCGGTAAATGCGTATTGGTTGGCCCACATAGAATAACCGCTTCTATATCGGCATGTTGAATGACTTTTAAGGAGTCTTGATAAATTTCCTTGATGCCTAGGTTTTTGGCAAAATCATAGCCTGTATCGCTTGGCGTGGAAGCAGCAACTACCATTGCTTCTGGAATTCGATAAACTAGATTCTCTAAATGGACTTTACCTATCCTGCCTAGTCCAATAACGCCTACTTTAAGTTGGTCTTTCACTTCCTTCAATTTGGATGTTAGTATTGAATAAAGAGGGCAAGATAGTAATTACTTCCTTTTTTAATAAATTTATTTATCTAGGATTGCACTACTATTTACATCGCCTAACTTTATTCCAATAAAATCAACGATTAAAGGGCGACTAAAATAAAAAGCCTCAATTTTAAAACTAGTAGGGTAAGTTTCATTAGCAGGGTTTGGTGTTAGAAATTCATAATCTGTTGGAACAAACAACCAAGATTGACCAGTCGGAAAGTTGTTTTCAATATTTAATATTATTTTCTTTAGGGTTAAAATATCAAAAGTAGTGACTGTGCCAGAAAAATTTACATCAGCAGCTAAGAATTGATAAGGCGTATTCAAAGGGGTGATACCTAGACCTAACAATGTTCTTTAGGAAAAAAACGTTAAGCAATTAAAAAATGTACTTACGACATATTTTAAAAGAGGTCCTTATTTTTTCATTATTAACGGTAACCACACAAGTTGGTGGGCTAGTTTATTTAATTTACAAATTGACCGCTAATCAACTTAAAAAAAGACGAGTAGAAAAGCCTCCATTTTTAGTAGGTCTATTTATTTTTTTATTACAATATTTCTTTTTTACTCTTGTCATTATTCCGCCAATCGCCAAGCAATTTGGTAGAGTACCCATGCCTTATTTTGCTACAAAAGATAATTCCATAAAGCCGCTAACTATCTTTACTTGTTTGTTGAATCGACAGTATGTCAAACCCATTTTAAAGGAACAAATAATACATACTGCCAAAGTTGTAGCCAAAGAATTTCCGAATACTCGGATAGTCTATTTAGATGCCAATTTCCCATTTTGGAATGGCTTTCCACTATTACCGCATTTAAGCCATAAGGATGGAAAGAAATTGGACTTAGCATTTATGTATAAAGATAAAGTTACTGGAAAAGTAATCAATGGAAGTCCTTCTTTTTACGGATATGGTGTTTTTGAAGCCCCACAAAAAGGAGAGTTAAATCAGCCTACTATTTGCAGGAAAAAAGGCTATTGGCAATATAGTTTTTTAGAAAAAATAACTCCTCAATGGTCAAAAGAAAAGATTGTTATAGATGAACAACGAACCAAGCGACTAATGCAATTATTAGCAAAAAATAAGCGCATTAAAAAGATTTTTATAGAACCTCATTTGAAAACAAGATGGGGATTAAGCAATTACAAAAAGATACGCTACCATGGCTGTCATGCGGTACGACATGATGACCATATTCATGTTCAGTTGTAGCTTACTGCCTACTGCCTACTGCTACTGCCTTCCGAACACTTCCATGTTCTAATAAAAGTGCTTTAGCGGTTTCATAGTCTAAATTTTTTAAATTATTCATCACCATTTTTGTGCCTCTATCCACCAATTTATTATTACTCAATTGCATATCGACCATACGATTGTCAACGACTCTTCCTAGTTGAATCATGACACTAGTACTAATCATATTCAAAACCAATTTTTGAGCAGTTCCCGATTTCATTCGAGTGCTACCTGTAACAAATTCAGGCCCTACAATAACTTCAATTGGAAAATCAGAATTCGCTGCCATTGGTGAACTTAGATTACAGGTAATACAGCCTGTCGTAATGCCGGATTTTTGGCAAGCAGCTAATCCTCTTACCACATAAGGGGTCGTTCCTGATGCAGCAATGCCAACTACGGTATCTTGCGTATTAAGCTGATAAGCCTGTAAATCTTTCCAAGCCAAATCCACATCATCTTCTGCAAATTCTACGGCTTTTCGGATAGCACTATCACCGCCTGCAATTATCCCAATCACCCAATCATCGGTGACGCCAAAAGTAGGTGGACATTCAGAAGCATCTACTACGCCTAATCGACCACTTGTACCTGCACCAATATAGAATAATCGACCGCCATTTTGCATTTTTGGTACAATTGACTTTACCAATAATTCAATTTGAGGGATGGCTTTTTCTACGGCAAAAGCAACAGTTTTATCTTCTTTATTAATATTGGTCAATAATTCATTGACCGACATTTTTTCTAAATGGCGGTGATTGGATGGACTTTCGGTTATTCTTTGCATTTTTATGACGGTTCACGGTATACGGTTGATGGTACACGGTATTTATACTAATTAAAAAAGGTAAAAGTAAGGATAAGTTTTTAACCCGAAACGGGCAATCCACATCTGCAGACTGACCGTGAATGATGATTTCGCATCAGATAATTCCAAATTATCTGATACGTATACTAAGCCATTGGTTTTCAGTATACGTATCAGACAGCCTTGAAGGTGTCAGATACGAAATCCATCTGATCTGGAAAACGGACAACTGACAACTCACACCCCAAACTGCGTCAAATGATGGTCTAAATGTTTAGCAAAAAGGACATTCCATTCGGTAGCCGTCAATGCGCCAAAAGAAGGAGATTCCAAGCCTTCAAAATGAGTAGTGCCTAAGTCGTAACTTTTTTGCAAGTAAGCCACTAATCGCTTTTTCTCTTGCTCAAAATCTTTCGTTTTTTCAGTCATGACAAATTGAGGGGCTGTTCTACCATTTTTAGGATAGGGCTTTGGGCCACAAACAGTAGGTTTTACAAAAGTCTTAAGCATGAACCGCATGAAAAAATTGGCTTTAGGATGAATGTCTTCGTGTGCCATTTCATAAGCTACATTTACATGAGCCAGCATTTGAGCGACATTCATTTTTCCCCAGCCTGGTTTTGAATCGGGGGTTAATTGGTTGATTCTATCAATTGTTGTTTGTAAGTCGGTTGAATTAAATAGATTTCTCATAATTGTTAAATTGAAGATTAGGTGAATGGTACAAAAGTAAGCAGTCTCGTAAAAATAAAAAAGAAGCCTCCCGTGAGAGAGACTTCTTGCCTTAAATGAACTCCTTCTGTAAAAGGAATTTATAGCGTATTGATAGTTTTAATCCAACTGAAATTATGTTTTTAAAACTATTATTTTGACTACTAATAACTGAAAAGTAACAGGGTATATTAGCTTTTTAAATTAATATTTTGTTAAGGCGTCTTTAAAAAGACTTGTAAAGAATAATATTTTGAATTTCGCTATAAAAAAATGGATTATTACGATTGGTTTAAAACCCAAATTTATTTTTTCTTTTCTAATTTTCTGAATTTTAAGCTTGATGTTTGCGGTAAAGCAGGTTTGAAATTTGGCGTTAAAATTGCTGTTTCAATTAAATTTTATTTCGTAACTTTCCAGTATGGATGAAATCCACGGATACATAGAACGGATTACTTTCCAGAATGCGGACAACGGTTATACGGTTGCTCGCTTAAAAGAAGGGAGGAAGAAAGACTTAACTACGGTAGTTGGGACACTAACTTCTGTGCAAGTGGGCGAATCTGTGAGGTGCAAAGGCTTTTGGAAGAATGATATTAATTATGGCTATCAATTTATAGTCAAAGAATATGAAGTAGAACGACCTTCTTCCGAAAAAGGCATTAAAAAGTATTTAAGTTCTGGCTTAATTAAGGGCATTGGGCCAGCATTTGCAGAACGAATTGTAGATTATTATAAATTAGAAACTTTAGATGTCATTGATGCCAATCCAGAAAATTTACTAGAGATTAATGGGATTGGTGCAAAAAGAGTAGAGCGGATTAAAAGCTGTTGGGCAGAACAAAAATCCATTCGAGAAGTCATGGTTTTTTTGCAGAGTTTTGGGGTCAGTCCAACTTATGCTAAAAAGGTGTTTAAGACCTATGGGGATAAAAGTATTGAAACGGTACAAAAAAATCCGTATCAACTAGCCAGAGATATTTGGGGCATTGGTTTTAAAACGGCTGACCAAACGGCTCGACAAATGGGTATCCAAATGGCAGCGGATATTCGGATAGATTCAGGGGTGGAGTACGTTTTGTCAGAGCTATCGAATGAAGGGCATACTTGTTATCCTGTCGATAAGTTTTTAGAAAAAGCACAAGAATTATTAACCGTTGAATCGAATTTGATAGATGCTAGACTAGAAGCCATTTTAGCAGAAGATAGAATTGTGATTGCTAGTTTGGAAGTTGCCGAACAACCAATTATGTGTATTTGGTTAAAATTATTTCACGTTTGCGAAAGAGGCATTGTGAAAGAATGGAAACGCTTGCACAAAGGGAAATCACTACTCCGAAAAATAGCCCCTGATAAAGCAATTATTTGGGCAGAAGAAAAATTAAAAATAGAACTCGCTCCAAATCAAAAAAAAGCCGTTGCGCAAAGTTTATCGGAGAAAATTCAAATTATTACAGGTGGCCCAGGCACAGGAAAAAGTACAATTACGAAAGTCATTTTATTAATCACCCAACAATTGACCAAAAAGATATTATTAGCTGCACCAACAGGACGGGCAGCCAAACGGCTTTCAGAAATTACCAAAATGGAAGCCTCCACTATTCATAGTTTATTAGAATTTGATTTTGGGATTAATGGCTTTCGCAAAAATCTAGACAATCCTTTGGATTGCGATTTATTGATTGTGGACGAAGCGAGTATGATTGATACGGTGTTGATGTATAGTTTATTAAAAGCGATTCCTAGCCATGCGAGATTAATTTTAGTGGGCGATATTGACCAACTGCCAAGTGTGGGTGCAGGGAATGTCTTGCAAGATTTGATTGCCTCCGAAAAGATTCCTGTTACTCGGTTAACCGATATTTTTCGACAAGCGGCGAATTCTAAAATTATCATCAATGCCCATAAAATCAACGCAGGGCAATTTCCAAATATTAAAACGGAACCTGACGCAGATTTTTTCTTTATTGAAAAAGAATTGCCAGAGCAGATTGTTGAATTAATTCCAACCTTGGTCAAAAATCGTTTACCGAAAAAATATGGCTTAAATAGTTTTAATGATATTCAAGTTTTAAGTCCGATGAATAGAGGAATTATCGGCACTCGAAACCTCAATCTTATTTTACAAAAGGAACTCAATCCATCTAAAGACCCTTTAATCAAAATGGGTAGAACTTTTCATTTGCATGATAAAGTGATGCAATTGAAAAATAATTATGACAAAGAAGTCTTTAACGGAGATGTTGGTCGAATCCAAAAAATAGACCGTATCGAACAAGAATTATACGTAGACTTTGAAGGCAAACTAGTCAACTACGATTTTTCGGATATTGACCAATTAATGCTCGCCTATGCCGTGTCGGTGCATAAATATCAAGGGAGTGAATGTCCTTGTATTATTATGCCGATGCACACGACGCATTATATGATGCTCTTTCGGAATATGCTCTATACAGGCATGACTAGAGGGAAACGCTTGGTTATTATTATTGGGACGAAGAAGGCACTTTCTATGGCTATTCGGAATAATAAGGTGGCTAAGCGGTATTCTGGTTTGGAGAAGGCTTTTGCCTAATCTACCGTCACTTTACTGCCCCACCAATCCGCATTAGGTGACCATCCTTCCGTCAAAAAATCTGCCCGTTGTTTTTCCAAACGAGGCAGCAAAGTCTCCTCATAATAACGATATTTTAACTGAAACGAATCTTCACTATACAACGAATCAAGGGTTGGATATAAAACAGGCAAACCATCAAACTCATCCGTTAATTGCTGACTTAATCGAGCAGCAATTTCAGGAAAAGTCGCACTAACTTCTATTTGTTCTTCAATATCTTTTTCCAAATTATACAACTCTTCATGTCCATCCTCATAATAACGAATCAATTTCCAAACGCCTTCTCGAATAACTGCTGACGGGTCACCGCCTTGATTGCCATAATGCGGATAATGCCAAGTTAAGGCACGTTGATTAATGGTTTTGCCTTCCAAAATAGGTTTTAAACTCACGCCATCATTATGTAAATCTGGGCGAAGTGGAATATTGGCTAAATCCAATAAAGTTGGAAAAAAATCAGTCCCGTTGACAGGTGTATTATTTTGTTGACCATTATGATTGAGCCAAGGAACATTGACTAAATAAGGGACTCGAAGTCCACCTTCCCATTGATAGCCTTTACCACCCCGAAGCGGAGAGAGGGAAGTTGAAAAATTATCGCCCGAAGTAACGCCACCATTATCAGAGGTAAAAATGACAATGGTATTATCGGCTAAGCCTAATTGTTCCAAGGTTTGCAAAACTTGCCCAACGGCATCATCCATTTGTTCAATCAAACCAGCATAAACAGGATTGTCTTGATGTTGGCGAATCGGCATTCGTCTTTCCATTTTAAAGCCAGTATCTGCAATGCCTTGTTGTTCCGCTTTTTTTCGGTATTTATTCCATTTATCTTCAGACGTTTGAATCGGTGCATGAACCGCATAAAAAGAAAGGTACGCTAAAAAAGTCGTATCCTTATTTTCTTCGATAAAAGCACTTGTTTCTTTAGCTAATTTAGCAGATAAACTCATTCCTTTTTCAGCTGGATAATCTTCCATTTTTGGATTGTTAAAAGGAGAAAAGAATCCACCACTATAAGGCCCACCCCGATGATAACCGCCTTGATTTTCATCAAAACCGTGGTCTTCTGGATGCGAGCCTTCATTGCCTAAATGCCATTTTCCTGCAAAGAAAGTCGCATAACCTGCTGTTTTTAATAACTCTGGTAGGGTAGTGTATTCATGGGGTAAATGGTCGCCATTCGAAGGTGGTAAGGTTTTAGTATATCGCTTATGCTTTCGCCAGTTTTCTCCTGTCGGTGCGCCAATCCAATCGGTAATACCATGTCGTGCAGGCGATTTTCCTGTCATTAAACTCGCTCTGGAAGGGCTACATACTTGACAAGCTGCATAACCATTCGTAAAGACCATTCCTTGTTGGGCGATTTTATCAATATTGGGTGTTTCATAATAAGTGCTGCCCATACAACTTAAATCATTATAGCCTAAATCATCGGCTAAAATGAAGAGGATATTTGGCTTAGCCGATTTCGTTTCAGGCGTTGCTTGCTTGCAACTCAAGGTTATTAAGGCAAGAAGAAAAAAGGAAAATTGGAAAATATTTTTCATGATATTGATTTATCGTAATTTTTTTTGCTACCCATCTTACGTACCTACGGCACGAATTTCGGTGGATATAGGTTCATTTTTTTGCTATCCTGCTACCCATCTTTAGTCCCTACAGGACTTTTTGGAAAGATCAGTCTATTCTATTCTATATTGAATCCGTGTTATTATAAAATCCGTTGGGAAGTCAAATCCGTTGGGAAAATTATTTGCCCTAATTAAATCCGTGGTAGTTTTCATCCGTGGGGAAATAAAATCCGTGGGAAAAACACTAGAGTATCCGCTCCAAGGCCTGTCCCAAATCCGAAATCAAATCATCCACATGTTCCAAACCAACAGAAATCCGCATATCTCCATAAGCCAAGCCAGTAGCAGCAAATTGTTCCGCCGTCATCTCTTTAATATAACTAATTGCCAAAGCATAAATCAAACTTTCATGACCACCCCAACTAACGCCAATTTTAAAGATGTCTAAACCATTAAAAAAGGTTTTGACTTGTGCCAAATCTGTTGTTTTTAAGCGAAAAGAAAGTAAGCCTGTATAGCCTGACATTTGCTGTTGCCCCAATTCATATTGGTCAAAACTCTTCAAGCCAGGATAATTGACTTTTTCAATAGCAGGATGACTTTCTAAATAAGTTGCAACTGCCATTGCATTTTGCTGGTGCGCTTTCATTCGAATAGGCAATGTACGCAAACTTCGAGTAATTAACCATGCATCCATGGGCGCAATTCTACCACCAATCCATTCGTATTCCCTTCTGTAAATGCTCTTCAATAATACTGAACTGCCAATAACCACTCCTGCTACGACATCACTATGACCACCAATATATTTTGAACAAGAATGTACTTCCAAGTCAATACCCATTGCCAAAGGTTTTTGGAAAAATGGCGTTGACCAAGAATTATCTATAATAGTTTTCAACCCTCTTTTTTTAGCTAAAGCAGCCACTCCTTGTAGGTCTTGCAAAGAAAAGACGCCAGAAGAAGGACTTTCTAAATAAATTAAATTGGTATTGGGTTGAATAGCTGCTTCAAATTCACTCACTTCTTTTCCTGAGACAAACGTCACCGAAATATTCATCTTCTTTTTCAAGTAAGTAAACAGCAAATTATTAGCAGGGCTATAAATATTTTTGATGGCAATCACATGCCCATCTTTTTCTACACAATGCAAAACTGCCGCAGAAATCGCTGCCATTCCAGACCCAAATAATAAAGCCCTTTCACCTCCTGCTAATCTCGCTATTTTTTCTTGGGCTACTTTTACGGTAGGATTGTTACCTCTGGAATAAATGAAGCTATTCGTTCGGTCATCAAAGGCTTCGCTAATAGCATCCCAACTTTCGTACGTGAATAGGGAATTTTGGAAAATGGGGGTTACGACTGCCCCTGCATAGGCCCCTCTTTCTTCCCCGTAATGGGATAAATCAGTTTCTATTTTTTGTTCTTTCTTATTCATATTTTTTTTGTTTGGAATTTTTAAATAAGCTACCCATCCTCCTAATTCGTGTCGTCCTGTAGAAAGCATCCAATCCCAGTCAAAGCCAACAAAGGTGCAATGACCAAATTAATCAAACTCAACAACTGCCAATACCAATAATCGCCAACTGCAACACCCATGACGGACACCATAAACAAAGCCGTCGGATGCCAAGGAATCAAACTTTCTATCATCGTGCCGTAATCTTCTAAGGACCGACTCAAGACCTTTCTAGGAATTTTTAAACCATCATATTTGGACTTAAAAGCTTCTCCGACGATAAAGCTAGTCGCGTATTGATTGCCGGTCATACCATTGGTAATGCCTGTAGCAACTAAGGAAGATAGAATCACCGATGAACGACTTTTTGCAAAAGCAAATACCTTTTCTACAATGGTCGGAATGGCATTAATTGTATCTAACATGCCGATAAATAAAAAGACGAATAACGCTACAATAATTGCATCATTTAAGGCATACAAACCACCTCGATTGAATAAGGCACTAATGTTTTCTGAAATGAGTAATTGCTGCGTGACCATATCTGTATTAAAGCCTTTATAAACAGTTTGGACGACATCCGCAAAAGTATATTGCTGAAAAATAAGCGCCAAGAGGCAAGCGACTAAGGAGGACGATAATAATACAGGAATTGTTGGTAACCTTTTATAAGACCCGATTAAGACGATTAAAACAGGTAATAATAATAAAATATTAAAATTGAAAATGTCCGTAATGCCTGTTAACGTAGCTTCCATCGTAGCAAAATCTCCTTCAACCGTCTGTGCAGGATAAACAAAACCTGCAATGGTATAAATAATGGCTGCAATAATCGCCGAAGGTAGGGTCGTGTAAAGCATGGAATTTATATGGTCATACAAATCAACATCGGTTGCCAAAGCAGCAATATTGGTCGTATCCGAAAGTGGAGACATTTTATCGCCAAAATAAGCACCACCGATAACAGCACCTGTAATAATCGCTAAATCTGCATTAATGACCGTTCCAACGCCTAAGATGACGACGCCAATTGTACCAACAGAACCCCAAGAAGTTCCTGTAAATAAAGAGAAGAAAATAGGAATAATGAAAGCTAATACATAGATATAACTAGGATTAATCAGTTTGATGCCATAATAAACAAACATGGGAATAGTGCCTGCAATAATCCAACTGCCAATGACTATACCAATCGCAAATAGAATGAGTATAGTAGGTAAGCCTTTACTTAGTTTTTTGATGGCATTGGCTAAAATAATATCCCAAGAATACCCCAAATACCATAAATGACTAGCTGCAAAAAAAGCGGAACTAATAAAGACTATCTCTAAGGGAATGATAGATTGTTCAAAAACATAAGGGCGAATAACCAACCCATACAAAATCATCCCTAATAAGAATAGAATCGGTAAGGAGCTATTAAAAACGGTTGTTTTTTTAGTAATAGACGTAGATGGATTGGGCATTCGTTTTATTTTGAGCAAAGAGAAGCGAGTGTAGAGAATAGCGGCTTTACAGACTATTCTAAAACTCAAGCATTAAAGGTAAGAATTTTATAGAATAGCGCGCAGAAATTATTTTATAGAACGGGTATTAGCCGAGTGATTCAATTGATAATAATTGCGTTTGCATCTTTAAATCTATCTAACGGATTTTTTTGTAAACATTTTTTGATTAAAGGAAGGAAGGAAAGTAGGTCGTTCTCTTTTAGCGTATAATCAACTTCCCCTTTTTGTATGGCTTCATAAAGGTCATCCCAAGTAAAGCCTACAAAAGGGAATTTCTCAAAAATGATTAAATACATTAAAATGCCTAATTGGTAAATGTCGGAAGCATAATTGGCAGGTGCTTTTAGCGAATGAAAAGAAGATTGACTAATTCTTTCTGGGGGTAAATAAACATCTAAACCTCCTTTTCTTAATTTATCGACGGATGAATCATTTTGAAGATGAGATAACCCAAAATCAATAATGGTAACTTTAAGTGATTTAGCCACCATGATATTTCTGTGATGCAAATCTCCATGCACTATTTGATGTTTGTGCAAAAAAGCAAGGGTTGTTACTATTTGTTGAATTAAATGAGCTTTTGTTGGAGCAGAATGACTTCTTTTTTTGATGAATTTTTGAAGCGTTTTTCCTTTTACAAATTTTAAGACGGCATACGCTTCTTTTTTGTTGAATTGAATTAATTGAGAAAGGTTAGCGTGTTTTGGCAAGGATTTCATTAATTCAAACTCCTTACTAAATTTTGTTTTGAGTAGCTGCTGTTTTTCTGCTATACTATTTTCTGGTAGAATTAACGCCTTAATAATTACTTTTTGTTTATGCTTAGCTAAGTAGATTTCTACCTTTTTCTTTTTGAGTAATAAATGGGTGATTAAATATTTACCAATAGATTCGCCAACATTAAATCGCTGATTTTTTATAGTAGGAAGTAGTAATTGATGAAATTTTTCTTCCTGTACGATTACTCCTTTTTCAAGCATGCGCTGAAGGAAATCTGCTAGTTGTGCTTCTTTAGGAAATTGTGCTTGTAAATCTGTTAAAGATTGAGGTGACCTTAGAAATTTCAAGAAACGGTAGATGGCTTGATTAATTAAATAATCCTTTTTACCATCCTTTACCAGAATAAAAGTGTCTCGTTTATCGAATTGTGCTATCTCTGAAGCCCTAGGCATTTTTTTTTGGAGATAGCCTAATTTTCTTAGGTTAAAATAGGGAGATAAGACATAACGCATATAGAATGGAGATTCGGTATTAAAACCGATTTTAGTGCATCAGCTAATAAAAGGAGAAAAATCCGTTGTTTATATAATTTGTTGTTCTAAAGTATTTTTAACAACTGATTATATAAACAACGGATATCATCTAAAACTTCAATTTCAAAATTCCCACCAAGATGGATTGAAATTAGAAATTAAAATGGAGGTTTATGAAGGAAATTGAAAGTCCTATTAATTGAAGTCAAAGGAGTCTTCAGAAGAATCATAACTTTCAGAAGAGTCAGAATCTGAAGCATTTCGATTTCCGGTAACTCTACTGATATTACTTTCACTCAAGCCGCCTCCTCTTCTAGCAGCTTTTCTAGCAGCTCTATGGCTTCTTCTAGTCCTCTTTCTTTCTTCTTTTTGCTCTCGCCTAAGCCTTTTTCTTTCTGCTCTCATAGCTTGCCTTTCAGCCTTTCTTTCTGCTCTAGTCAGCACTCTTTCTCCTTTACTTGGTTGTTGGTCAAAAATATTACTAGAATCCTTTTGACGGCGTCTTTCCGTTTCTGCTTCTCTTTTTCTAGCTTCCGCTCTTATTCGTTCCCGCTCCGCTTCTACTTCTCTTTCATATTGTTTTTTTCTTTCCGCATCGGTACGAAGTTTATCAAAAATATTACTAGAATCTGCTTCTGCTTTTCTTCTAGCGGCTTCTTCTTCTAGGCGACGCTTTTCTGCTTCCGCCTCTTTTCTAATGGCTTCTGCTCTTATTCTTTCCCTTTCTGCTTCTATTTCTTTTTCTCGCTCGGCTTCTTTGCGCAATTTATCAAAAATATTAGTAGACTCCGCCTCTGCTTTTTTTCTAGCAGCCTCTTCTAAGCGACGTTTCTCCGCTTCTGCTTCTTTTCTGATAGCTTCAGCTCTTAGTCGTTCTTTTTCTAATGCTGCTTCTTTTTCGCGTTGTTTTTGCTCCTCTGCTTCTCTGCGAAGTTTATCAAAAATATTGGTAGACTCCGCCTCTGCTTTTTTTCTAGCAGCCTCTTCTCTACGAAGTTTTTCCGCTTCTGCCTCTTTTCTGATAGCTTCAGCTCTTAGCCGTTCTTTTTCTAATGCTGCTTCTTTTTCGCGTTGTTTTTGCTCCTCCGCTTCTCTGCGAAGTTTTTCGAAAATATTAGTAGAATCCGCCTCCGCTTTTTGTTTAGCAGCGGCTTCTTCTTGACGACGTTTTTCCGCTTCTGCTTCTCTACGCAGTTTACCGAAAATATCAGTAGAATCTGCTTCTGCTTTTTTTCTAGCTGCTTCTTCTTCTAAGCGACGTTTTTCGGCTGCAGCTTCTGCTTTAATTTCCCGTTCTCTTGCTAGTTCTGCTTCTTTTTCCCGTTTTGCTCTCGCTTCTGCTTCCATTCTTATTCGTTCTCTTGAAGCTTCTATTTCTTTTTGTATTTTATCTGCTTCGGCTTGTTTCTTCCGTTCTTCTTCCTTTTTCCAAGTATCAAATATGCTCACATTTTCTTCCTCCTTAACGGGCTTTTCCTTAAAAATATCTGATTTTGTACTCTTTTTATTTTTACCTATTTCTTGTTCAATTTTATCCTTTAGTCGATCAAAAATACTTGAGGAAGCAGTTTGTTCATTAACATTGATTTTATTTGCCTTCTGAAACTCATCAATGGTTTTGTCGACTTCACGCTTAGTTTTTGCAGTACTAGCATTTTTTGATTTATCGACTGCTTTTTCTACCTGCTTTAAGAGTTTTTCAAATAAGGATTCTTTGGCAGTTTCTTCATTTGGATTTTGCCTGTTTTCTGTCTGTACATCCTTGACAATTTCTTTTAATTTATCAAAAATACCTTTTCGTGCCATAATAATATATACTAATTTTAGTTTGGTAAAATGTTATTTTCATAAGTAGAAGGGCCTAAATAATCATTGATATTAATACGCACGCAAAGTCGTTAAGTCACAAAATTTTAAAGTAATTATTATACGATTATTTTGCCCAAATACTTAATGCTGATTAATTATTGGGTTAAAGAGGTTGCTATAAGGACGTTTCCTTCAATCCCTTCCACCTGTTAGTAGACAGGCATTCCTTCAATAATTGGATCTTTATCCTTAAGCTGTTTTTGTTTTTTTCTTATTATAAAAATGGGAAGCTAAACCAACTAATAAGCCTATGATTCCACCTGCTGTAAGGTCGGTCATATAATGCTTAGAAATTAGACTGAAAACTAGAAAAACGGCCAAGCCAATGCCAAGACTAATTAGTATTTTGTGAAAGGGTTTGGATGCTTTGTTTTCTAAAAAGCCATTTAAAATACCGACCAAAATGCCGCCAATAGCATAATCGCTTAATAAAATATCTAAAATCCCATCAATAGGTTCAAAAATAAGACCTCCCCTATGGTAGCGTGTTCAAAACGAATAAAAAAAGACTTTCTATTTTTGTAGTTACAACACAAACAAAAAAGAAAGTCCTATGCCTTCACGAAAAGAAGACTTAATAAAGATAAGCAAATTAGAAAGAATAAGCA
>Ga0208544_10000866_pt1 | contig 22116 bp, 28 predicted proteins | sample DEB08_DNA_9_FD_184526 | JGI IMG/M metagenome (GOLD analysis project Ga0208544, IMG submission 184526) | Aqueous microbial communities from the Delaware River and Bay under freshwater to marine salinity gradient to study organic matter... | ecosystem: Environmental > Aquatic > Marine > Coastal ... | reverse complement strand
GACGCGCTCGCCCAGTACGGGGATCCGGACCGGGTCGTGATCGACAAGATGCCGGAGAACTTCAAGCTGCTCGGCTTGGCGGCGGTCCTGATGCCGAACCTGAAGGTAGTTCACGTCAGACGGGACCCGCTTGACGTCTGCTTCTCGATCTGGAAGCTGCAGTTCGACAACGAGGGGCACGCCTACGGGAACCGGTTCGAGGATCTCGCACACTACTACCGGGTCCACGAGGAGCTGATCGAGCATTGGAAATCGGTCTTCCCCGGCCTGATCCATACGGTCCGCTACGAGGAGCTGGTCTGTGATCCGGAAACGGAAGCGCGGCACATGGTCGAGCATTGCGGGCTCCAATGGTCCGCGGGCCTTCTTGACCTCTCGGGCTCCGAACGGGCTGTCCGGACAGCAAGCGCGACACAGGTGCGTGTGGGGCTGAACCGCAAGGGGATCGGGAGGTGGCGGCCATATGAGCAATATCTTCATCCCCTGATGGGCGCCTTGCGTGCTGAGGGGCTGTTCATCGGAACTGATGAGGCATTACATTGTAATGCGAAAATAAAACAGGTATAGGTTTTCAGCCAGCTTATTTTTCTGAGGACCGATCATTGTATAACCTGATCATCTCAATGATGTCCGTCGTCCTGATGGGGATGATGAGCATGGCCGCCCTCTCTTACGCGGGCGTGATCTTCTCTGAGAAGTCGGGTCAGAACGCGGGCCGGGCGCAGGCGGTCACCCTCATGACGAACGCGCAGCAGGTTGCGGGGGCACAGCGCGCCTATATGATCCAAAACTCCGGAAACCTGGCGAACAGCTATCAGGTGCTGATAGACGGTGATTTTTTGAGGGCGGTGCCGGGGCTTCCGGTGGAGGCCGTGATCGGGGGCTGGGCGATGAGCCCGGACGGACGCGTCAGCATGATCCCGCTCAGCCTGAACCGGAACGGAAAAACCGGGAGCGCAGCGGACCGGATCTGCGAGCTGCTCCCGGAATTCGGTGGTGGCGGGTTTATCCCGGCCGTGGGCGCTGATCCGGCTATTTCTGACTTTGACGGATCTGAGTTCTGGTTCGGATGCGTCACGAACCCGGGCGCCGCCTCCATAGAGGCGGCCACGCAGGTATGGTTCGCGCACAGGACCTGACTGTATTTATGTGGAAAACGAGATTATATGTATTTTCTTAACCGGTGTTTTGTGCGAAAAACATAAACTAATGGCGGTGCGCCGTCGTCTTCCTGGAGGGGGAGTAGATGTTTAACCTTATCGTTGCGGTCATATCGATCGCCCTTATCGCCGCGATGACCGCGGCGTCCATTTATTACGGCGGTGACGGGTTCGGGAAATCATCCGCTCGCGCTGAGGCGACCACGCTCATCAGCCAGGCGCAACAGATCTCGGGGGCCGCCTCCCTATTTCGGATACAGAACGCCGGGTCTAACGTGGCCTCAACCAATCCGGATTGCGGGAGCGGCGTCTTTTCGGCCTGTGCGATTAACCGGCTGGCGGACGGGGGATATCTTCAGGCTATCCCGAAGTTCCCGTTAGACGTGGCCGTCCAGGCGGACCAGGTCGCCCTGGTAGAGACCGCTTTTGGGGAGCTCCCGGGCACATTTTCCTGGATGAACAGGTGGACCATCTCCGACACCGGAGATATGGCGCGAATATTCCTGAACGGGACGGCGCGTGACGCGGTCTGCGCAGAGGTTGAGGCTCAGGGCGGACAGGGTCGGACCGCGATGATCGGACTGGACGCGGCGGGTTTCGGCCTGGACGCTGACACCGGCGCGCCTTACCGGTGCGCTGATCTTGATTTGGGGCCTGATGGGGTTGTTACCGCATTCGGGTTCCGCCTCTGACCCCTTGCTGAAAAAAGGAAACCACCATGTTTAATTTGATTGCCGTTGTCTTCTCGATCGTGCTGGTCCTCGTTTTGGGGGCGGCCGGTCTCTACTACGGGGGTGATGCCTACTCCACCAAGACCCAGGAGACCGATTACGCCGAGATCATGAACGGGGCGACTCAGATCAAGACCGCAATGGAGCTCTATAAGGCCCGTAACGGGGTCTATCCGGGGGGGATCGAGGACGTGCCGAACGGCGTGAGCGCCACGGAGGAGCTTCTTGAACGGCTCGTGGTTGCTGATTATCTTTCCGGTGTCCCCAGAGGGATCTGGACGATCGAGAACCTGATCATCCAGCGCGGTCTTGAAGACGCCCAGCAGTGCCGCAACGTGAATAGGATAGCGGGTCTGAACGTGGATCTTGCTCCGGAGGGCTGCCCACCCTGTAGTGACGCCCAGTTCGGGGTCTGGCCTGCGTGTCAGGAGGCCTGATTTCAGGTCGTCACGGAGGGGATAAGTCGTGATCGGTTTTTTCGTTATCATGATCGCCGTTCTGGCCATGTCCGGGGCCGTAGGCTACACGATCTTTACATCCGTTCAGACCACAAACGCCCTCTCTCTCGCGGAGCGTAACGCCGCCCGGGTTGAGATGACCACAACGGCTTTGCGACAGGTGGTGATCCCGGACGGCGAGGGGCGTCTTTTCGTCCCGATGGGGGTCCCGTCCGTAACGGGGGACCCCACGTCAAGAACCGCGCTGCCAGACTGGGTGAGCGGGGAGGCGATCACCCCCTGGGGTGCAGATTACGCTTATTGCCCATACGCACCGGTTGCCGGTTCAGGAGGCTCCGCGGGGACCGTTTATGGCGGCCTTGATTACGCGGTAAGTCTGACATCGGACCCGGTCGTCTACGGGGCCTCACGGGACTACGTCATATCCGGATCTCGTCCACCAAACGTTCTTGATGCGGCGGCGGCCCCCGAGGTGCTCGCATTCCTCATCTCCCCGTCAAACAACGCCGCTGCGGTCCCGTCCTGTGCAAACGTGTACTGGGATGGGAGGGCCTGGCTCACAACCGGGGCCGTGACCGGGTCTGTGCGGGCGATCACGGTTGACGGGATGGCGGACGCGCTCGCTCAGGCGCCGAGACAGCTTCGCCGTCATGTCGAGCAGGGGGCGACCGGGTCCGGTCTGACCGCGAGCGACCCGACCGCTCTGACCCGCGTGCTCGAGGAGTGGCGCTACCTTCGTCCCCACCGGCTCACGGTCGTGTTGGAGGATGACGGGGGTGACATCCTGATCGACCCGACCACAGTTAACCTCGGTTCGGGATCCGGCGCGAACACGACCGGGCCGGGCGTTTTTGGACGTCACATGATCTGGGAGGCGGCTCCGGGGGCCTCACCCGTTCTTAACGGGTCCGTTGCCGGTGAGCTTCAGATCCCCTCAGATCTGACGCTTGACGGGGTTGATTTCGGTGACGATCTTACCCTCTCCGGAGCCTCAGGGGTACGTATCCTGATCAGTGGGTCCTCCCTTCCGGGTCTGGATACGGGCGGGGCCGACGTGACCCTCCTCACCGGTGTCAGCATCACATCGCCGATCGGGGCCACGGAACCGCCGGTCCGGGTCGAGGGTGGGTCCCTCTCTGTTGAGGGGGTGGTTTCGATAGACGCGACACTGAGCGGGGGCGGCGCGATCCGGCAACGGGGCGGTCAGGTTTATGTGAACGCCGGTCTCAGCGTCACCACGGGGGCCTCCTCTCCGCTCTTTGAGAGCGGCGGGTACGGGGGGGTCTCGGCGACCGCCACCGCGACCTTGGACCTTAACGGGTTCGGGCCGGTCAGCATGGACCCGTATACGCGGGATCTGTCCGTATCATCCTCCTGTACGGGCGGGGCCTTGTCCTGCACGGTGACCTGTCCGGATCAGCGTGTGGCCGTTTCGGGCACATGTAACCCCGGGGCGGTGACGAACGTCTTCCTTCGCGGTCATACTCTGAGCGGATCAGACTTCAGCTGCGCCTGGTCTCAGCTTTCGGAATCCTCACCCGACGTCACGGACCCGACGGGTCCGGTCTCTCCGGAGGCAACAGCGGTCTGCGCTCCTAAGCGTTGATCTTGCCGGTCAGATGTGCGAAAAAAAGAAAACACATTCCCTCGCGCGGGTCGCGATGAACACGGAGAAATAAAAATGATCAGATCAAACCTTAAGACTATGCTTGTCGCGGCGACCCTCTCAGTGAGTTTGGGGGCTGCCGCTTACGCGCAGAGCTTCATTTTTCGGACGGAGGTAACCGGCTCAACCGGGGATCCGAGCGTTCTGATCACCCTCGTGAGCGGGTCCGGTTTGGCGATGGAGCTTAACGCCGCGAATGCGGAGCCCGGAGTTGATCTTCCCGGGGAGACGCGTACGCTCACGTACCGCAACGAGGTTAGCCGGGACGTCGAGGTGACGAGCGTCTCTGTGAGCCCTAACCAGGACAACTTCATTATCCTGTCTGACGGGTGTACCGGACCGCTCCTGATCGGCGCTCAATGCAGCATCCAGGTTCAGTTCCAGGCGTCTGAGGACGGGTCCTATACGGGAACCCTCAACGTTGAGGCGTCCTGATCAGGCCTGCTGGTCTGCGAGCTGATAGATCCGGACCGGGACCAGCCGGACCCGGTCCCGGACCCAGTCCGGCATCCGGTCATACCCGTCCAGAAACCGCCTGACCACCTCGTCCCCGTCCCAGACCCGAACCCGGAACCCCATCGAGGCGGCGCGGGCTCGCGCCTGTCGGGTCACCCCGGACCAGGAGACGAGCAGGGCCGCGTCGGCGCCGTCCGCGTGAAGATTCCCCAGAAGCGCCTGAAGGGTCTCATCTCCGGCCACCTGCAGGCCGGACTTAACCTGCCCCACGATCCGGGGGGACGCGAGGCCAAGGGCACCTCCCCCCGCGATAAGATCGACGCCCCCGTCCGGCCCCGGACGCCCCACCACAACCTTAAGCCCCTCCAGACGCAGGAGCTCACCGATCAGCCCCGCCATGGCGTGCCCGGTAAATACGGCGCCGACCCGGTCCTTGATCCGTGCCGTCTCATGAGCCGTGAGGTCTGAGAGCGTTTCCGGGACGGCTCCGCCACGCGGGGGCGGTCCCGGGTCGGTCCCGTCCCGGATCAGCCCACGTACCCGGAACAGGGCCCCGTCGCGTTTTATCTCGGTGATCGGGACGTATGCGCCGGTCGCGGTAAGCAGGTCGGGCAGGAGCGCGGATCGCGGCACCGGGTCCCGAAGCCACCTGAGCCTTCGCGCCGGGCGACCCTCCGGGTCCTCGATCAGGCCGGGCTCCAGCAGACCGATCCCGACCCCTTTATCACCCGGTAGGGAGCAGAGCAGGAGGTCCCCCGGCATCATTTCGTTAACCAGCGCGTTAAGCTGCGTGCCCATGGACCGGACCCGGCTCTGTTTCTCGGTTGGGTTCGCCGTCTCCACGGCGTCAAGGACCTGTCCGGGCTCTAAATGCTCGCTCAGATCATCCCTGACCCCGAACTCCGCACTGATGATCCCCTCATCAAGAAGCAGGCGTCCGAACGGGCCCTCGCGAGAGGGGCGAAAGTGCCAGATACGGCACCCGTCGTTTTCGAGAAGGGGGTGGACCGTGCGATTCATTGACCGGTCGGGCTCATAAATACATCTCCAGATGGGTTTGCGAAAAAATAAGTCCTTTAAGATGTCAGGCGCAAGGGTTATGAGGGGGCATGCAAGAGAATAGATCAGATTTTCGCAACATCAGGTTAGGATATCCCCAGAAAAAAGGGGGTGCCCATGAGTGAGATCTTTGAGGGGGGCTGGCTGGCGACGGCGAGCGGCGGTATGTGGTCCATTGAGAACCCGCGACCAGAACAGGTTCACCTCGCTGACCTCGCGGCCGGCCTGTCCCGGGCTTGCCGTTACGCGGGTCAGTTGAGCGAGGAGGCGGAGTTCTACTCCGTCGCGGAGCATAGCGTTATCATGACCTCCTGGGCGCATGAGCGGGGGCTCGTGCGCAGTCGTTCGGAGGCGCTTTTTTATCTGCTTCATGACGGGTCGGAGGCGTATTTTGGAGACATGCCGACCCCGCTTAAAGCGCTCATCCCGGATTTCAGACGTCTCGAGGACCGGGCTCAATCCGTGATCTATGGCGCGTTCGGGATTTCGACGGATACCGCTCTGACCCTGAAACCCGATCTCAAGCTTATCGACACCCGCGTCCGGCTCGATGAGCGGGAGGTGATGATCTTAGAGCCCGCACTCAGCACGGGCCGGGAGGCTCTCTGGCGTCAGGAGCCCGGCCTGACCCCGCTAGGGGTCAGGCCGCTCCTGCTCGGCCCCTCAGAGGCGCGCAGGGCCTATCTGAGCAGCTTCGCCTGGGCGCTTGAGGCGATCCCGGATGATATGGGGGACACGCCCGCCGTGTCTGACGCGCTTCGCTACATGTCAGAAAACAACGTAAAGTCAGACCTGCCAAGTTTCACATCCATCCCGGAGGCCCGATGCGACACAGACTTCTCACCCTGCTGATCATCTTATTATCCCCGAGCGCGGCCTTCTCGCAGGGTCAGACCTGTCCTGAGGGGGAGGTCGGCGTTTTCGCGCCTGACGGGTCCCTTCGGAGCCTCTATCAGGTCTCGGTAGCGGATGAGCCCTCCGAGCGGGAGAGGGGGCTGATGTTTGTTCAACAGCTCCCCGCTGATGAGGGGATGCTGTTCGTTTTTGAGACGGCGGGGGAGGTCGGCTTCTGGATGCGCAACACCCTTATCCCGCTTGACATGATCTTCATTGATCAAACGGGTCGGGTTGTTCGGGTCCATCATGGGGCGATCCCACATGATGAGACCCCGATCTGGTCCGGCGCGCCCGTCACCGGTGTCCTTGAGGTGATTGGCGGTGAGGCGGGGCGTGCCGGGGTTGAGGCGGGTGACCTGATCCGGTCCCCCTTCTTTGAGGGGGGCTGTGATGTGCCCTTTCGTCTAAGCGTGGACGAATAGGTCATGACCCTCCACGAATACTGCCGCTTGGAGGGGGTTTGTGTTGCTGGTTTTAAGTCAAATCCCGCTTGCCTATGATTTGCGAAAAAGAGTAACGTACTATAAAATAGAACAACGTGGGGGCGAAAGCAGTCTTGACCCGGAGCGGATTTTACATCGCTGGCCTGATAAGGGCCTGCAGCAGGTTGCTCATCAGGTGCTCGTTATGCGTCGCGCTGACACCGGTCAGCGCCTCTGCGCAGGAGAGGTTTGATGACCGATTATGGGGGGTGGACCTCCTCGTTCTGCTCAGCGCGGGACCGGTGCTGCTTGGGGCGGATCTCAACGTGGGCTTGTCGACCCCGCCCGGACCGGAGGAGACCCGGTCGGAGCTTGACCGGATGGAGCTGATCTCCTCGCGCCTCAGGGCTGAGGAGGCCGATCGGATCATCATGGAGGCGGCGGCGGAGCCCGAGCAGCTTCTTTTTGATGCGGGCTTTATCCCGTCCAGGGGGGAGGCCCCCGAGCTTTGGGGGCTGTTGGAGGCGGCAACGGGGGAGGCGACATATTTCGCGTTGCGAGAAAAGAGACGATTCGCCCGTGCGCGTCCGACCCAGATCAGGCCCCGTATCGGGGCGGTGATCCCGATCCCGCCTCATCCGGCGTACCCGTCAGGTCACTCCACGCAGATCCATACCGTCTCGGGGCTCCTCGAAGTCATGTATCCGGCTTGTGCGGAGGCTTATCGTCTCTTTGCGGCCGGGGTCGCCTTTCGGCGGGAGATCGCGGGGGTTCATTTCCCGTCTGATACGCGCGCGGGGGAGCTTCTCGCGCACACGCTTGTTTCGCATCTGATAGCGCATCCGACGCTTTCCGCCCCGTTCTTAGCCGGATCAGAGCAGCTCGCAACCCACGTCCGGAGCGGCGGATGCCAGGGCCCAGAGGCGCTCCGATGAGGGCGGGTCTGGCGTTCGCCCCGATCACTGATCCGGACCCCCCTTTCGGGGAAGGCACGGGATTATTCATCCCGGAGCCGGATCCGCACGAGCTTCATGACGGACCTGCGGCGCTTGACGCCTCTCCGTTCTTTAAGGACTGCCAGGCGCCCCGCCCGGGTCGGCCTGATTCTCAGTTGCGCCTCAAAGGGGCGCTGCGGTTATGAGGGCGTCTTGGTGACAGAGCAGATAAAATTCCCAAAAAGAACCGTCCCACGTCTGACCCCTGAGGAGGAGTGTGAGCTCTCTCACAGGTGGCGTGATGAGCGGGACGAGGGGGCGCGGGACCGGATCGTTTCCGCACATCTTGACCTCATAAGAGGGGCCCTAAGCCGCCTCAAGGGGGCCGGTCTGTCGCGAGAGGACCTGTTTCAGGACGGGGTTATCGGTCTCCTCAAGGCCGCTGACCGGTTTAATCCAGACGAGGGGGTCAGGTTCTCCACATACGCGTCCTACTGGGTGAGGGCTGAGATGCAGGCCTCTATGGGGGGTGGTGCGGGTCCGGTTCGGGTGCCCCGCTCCCACGAGTCCCAGAAGGTGGCGACCTGGTTCTATCGGGTGCGCGCGAAGGTGGAGCGGGACGTCGCGATCGGGCTTTGTGACGCCCCCGAGGACGGGTTTGATAGGGAGGCGGCACGCCGGATGGGGGTCTGCCCGGATCAGATAAACTCACTCCTTACTATCGCTCAGAACAGGCCGGTTCAGATCCGGCAGCAAAGCGGCGGGGACCCTGAGGAGGACCAGGGGGTCCTTCTGTTCTCTGAGCTGACCCCGGAGACCGTCCTTGCCGCTCAACAACGCCAGGCGCTCTTCTCTAAGCTAATAAGGGATGCCTGCGCCGGATTACCGGAACGGGATCGGGAGGTGATCGAGCGGCGATATCTGAAGGAGGACCCGGAAACGTTCCAGTCGATCGCGGACCGGTTCGGGCTCACGAGGGAGCGGATCCGTCAGATCGAGGTTAGGGCGCTCCGGATCATTCAGAGACGGCTTCAGGAGCATCGGGGGATCAGACGTATCATCTCCGAGATCCATGATTAGCGAAAAAATAAAATGAAGGGTTTTACGATGAGGAAGATTACGAGGGCGGATATCGCGGAGGCGGATTTCCAAGATCCCGAAACGACGGGGGAGGGGGACCTTTTCCGGTCTGATAAGGGGATTGAGATCCTCCTGATCGAGGAGGACGGGTTCCCGCTGGTCGAGGTCAGGGATGAGGGGGGCGCCCCTATCTGCGTGCTGGAGGAGGGGGTCCCGATGGAGGAGGACGCCCTCAGCGTGCTCCTCTGGGAGCGGATCGAGACCTTCGACGCCGTGATCGACCGTCTCGCGGGGCCCATGCCGGAGGTCTGATACCGGTTTACCGCAGAGGCGTGGGGCCGCGGCTCATCTGCTCACCCGGATCCGGGAGCGGGGACGGGTCAGTCCGCGAGGATGCCGCAGCGAACGGGTTCTCAATCCTCCCCGCCCTCAGCGTCGGATCCGGTACCAGATCCGAAATGCGTCGTTCAGGGATAGACGCTGACCTCATCCCCTCATGAAGGGCGGTCAGGTCAAGAGGGCGCATGATCCGGATCGTCTCCTCGAGATCCTTCTCCAGGGCCCTCCTGATCAGGTCCCGGCCCCTCTGGGATCCGGGCGCGACGGTCCCCTCCAGCAGAGGAGAGAGGAGTTTGGAGGCGGGGGTCTCATTATGTGTTCTGGACATTTTCGATCCTTAAGTGGGCTTCTAATACTCCTATCAAAGCGATGAGAAAAAACCACGCCCCCGAAATCCACAACAGAATTTTATCGTAGCGGGCGCGGACAGTTGCGGTGATGTCCAACTTGCCGCTATGGTGGTGTCGAAAAAAGAAACAGGAGAAGCTTATGATGCCTCATATGACAACCTCAAAAAAGAAGAGCTTCAGTGATCGGGTCCGCTACGCGGCCAAATCGCTCGGACGGGGACATATGGGCCCTCAGTTCGAGGCCTGCTTCGCTGAGGCGGACGCACCACATGTCGCGGCCGTCCTTGTGCGTCGGGCTGAGAAGAACCCTGAGCTTAAGAAGGCGATCAAGGCCGCATTCGGGGTGACCCGTTGGGATCAGGTCCCCTGGGTAAACAGCATGCGACGGTTTCGAGGGATGGAATCTCGTGAAATCGGAGAGGACGCCAAGCGTGTCATGGCAGAGGCGGAGCACCTGATGTTTGAGGGCCTTCTGACCGGTCGCCCCTTGGCGGCATAGCTTGCGAAAAAAAGAATTGTAAAAGAATTACCTAAGCATTATATCTGTCTGACATGATATTCCTCAGGAGGGTCTCCCGAATGCTTTTCACCTCAAAACTTCTTGTCACCGTACCGGTTATGGCGATCTTGCTGGGCGCTTGCACGACGCAAACGCAGCCGCTTCAGAGTGGCGGCTCCGTCTACAGGTCGTCTGAGGCGCAGCGTGCGATGTATGCGAACGCGTGTCAGGTGGGGTCCGCCCGCTACGTCGCCGTCGTTGGTGACAGCGTAGAGGACCGGAACCGCAGCACCGCAACCGCAGGTGTCGGGATCATCGCCGGCGCGCTTATCGGCCGGGCGATCGGATCTGAGATCGGACGCGGCAAGGGGAACGCGCTCGCACGCGATCTGGGCACGGTGGCCGGGGCGGCGGTCGGGGCCAATGCGGCCGCTTCAGCAAATCAGCGTCGTACGACCCGTCAGGGGGTGGAGTACGTTGTCCGCCTGTCAGACGGTCGCCAGCGGGTGATCGTTCAGAACCTGAACCAGGGGGAGGCCCCTATCCAGCCGGGTTCGGCCTGTCAGCTCATTGGCGGTCGCGGTCAGGACCGGGTCGTACCGGCCTGAAAAAGGAAAATGTGGTGATTTTCGCCGCCCCGATATAAGGTCGGGGCGACACCAGGAAACGCCAATGCATGAGCTTCTCACCAAGACGGGCCCCTACCTACACGCCCCTGACGACCTTCTTCGGATCACGTTCGAGACGGGCGGCACCCCCCGTGTGTTCACCGTCCTCGCCGCGAGCGCGGTCGAGCGGGACGAGATCGATCGGGACGGGGCGGGTCTGGTCATCCTGGATGAGGATGAGGGCCGGGTCCTGCTTGACAGGCACCGCCCCGTGTCCTCCGGGGCGGAACCCGAAGAGCTCTACCGGATCAGCTCACTATGCTGGGGTGAATTCTCGGATTTTTGCAGGTCCCACCCGCGATTTCGTGGCGGACCCGAAGACATCGTCACCCCTCATGAGGCGCCCCTCCCCGGAAGTCGTCGTCGCCATAGCAGTAGATCTCACATCCTGAGGGAGGCGCGTTCGTCCGGATCAGGCGACCTGCGTAGCGCGATAATGATCCGCGCTGACGCGGATCCCGACAGCTCTGTCCGGTTCCCGCCCCGGGACCGGTCCGGGGTGCTGGAGGACCTCAGAGGCCAGATCACCCGTGTTCATGAGGACGGGTCATACCGGCTGGGCTGGAGCCTCCGGGCCCCCACAGCCCCGGACCTTTCAGGTCTGAACGGGCGAGTGAGCGTTGACAGGTCCCTCGATCTGGTCTGGGAGGAGAGGGTTGAGCAGAGGCCGGAACTGAAGCATGAGGCCTGGTGGGGGGTCATGGAGATGTTCGGATCCGGACGGACAAGCACGTTCGGGGCGGCGGATGAGGGCCGCTATGATCTGCGTATATCATCCGATGAGGAAAACGGAAATCTCGTGCTTTTCGCTCTTGATGAGGTGCCGCTCTCAGACCGATCCGAAGCTGATCTCTCCAGAAAGCTCTCTGATCTTCCCGACCGGACGATCCGGGATCTTTGGAAGCTCAGCCGCACACTGGACCATGAGCTGTCCGAAAACAGGGTTTCTGCCCTCTTTGAGGTCGAGCTGAACCGGATAAGGGCCGAAACGGAGACGTCGCAAGACTCGGACCCGTCACCCTCAGGCCCCTGAACCACACCTAATCATATATTTTTCGCAAAACCGTCTTGCGCTCATTAAGCTCTGCGCTCATATTGTGGATAATCTTTTTCACAAACGGACATGCTATGAGAAAACTGATATATGCCCTCATCGGGGCGGGTCTTCTCGCCTCCGGAGCGGCCCTGCATTATGCGCTCCCCCGGGTATCAACAGCACAGATCGTCGGGGTCGAGGTGAAGCGGGTAGACGGGGACACCGGAACCCGGGACGTCTACATGATACAGGCACAGGTGCCTGAGACCGATGCGGTACGCGTTTATCGTAACGAGGACGCGCTCTTTTATCTCAAGCTGAACTCAGCGGATCTGCAGGCCAGGGCGACCGCCTTCTCACGCGGTGAGGAGCTTAGAACGGTCGCGATCCGGCACTACGGCTGGCGGATCCCGTTCCTGTCCGTCTTCCCGAACGCGATCTCCGTCTGGGAGGTCAGCCCCGGGTATCGTCACCTGCCGATCCTGAACGCGATTATTCTCATCAGCCTTCTGCTCGTCCCGTCGCTCCTTGCCCTCCGGATGCGAAAAGTGAAGAAAATCCGCCCCGTTCGGGCGTCGCGGGCGACTACGGGGGGCGCCCCTGCTCAGGCGCCTACGGATGAGATGAGCTCCTGGCTCGCAACGGATGATCTCAGGCCCTCTTCTGGGGGCGGCGGATCGGACGTCTCCTCCTCTGGCCCGGCTTCTTCGGGGGGCGGGTCTGATGTTTGATGAGGTGACAGGGTTCGGCGGCGGGACCTTCCCGCTCGGGACCGGAACGCTTAACCTGACGGTCCGTTCTGGACCTGATAAGCCCATCTTTCAGCTCGCTGAACGGATCAACCCGAAGAGGGCCTTCTTATTCGTGTCAACCCTTTTGGGGCGGCATGTCCCGGTGCGTCCGTCTGATCATTTCAGGGCGATCGATTCCCTTGTTGAGCGGTGCGATCCGGATCAGCTGGAGGGTCCCGTCCTGGTAATGGGCTATGCGGAGACGGCGGTCGGGATCGGCGCCGCGGTGGCTCGGGGCCTTTCCCGAAGGGCCCCCGCTACGGATCTGCTGTACCTTTCCACGACGCGTCATCCGGTCCCCGGACGTGAATGGGTCCGGTTCTCTGAGGGGCACAGTCACGCGACGGAGCATCACGTGCTTAATCCGGGACCGCATCCGGCCCTGGATTCCGGTCCGGTGACCCTCGTTCTCGTAGATGATGAGACGACCACCGGTGCGACGTTCGCCGCTCTCGGCGGGGCTTTAGCTGCGGCCGGTGTCCGCATCAAAAGGGTCCTCCTCGTCACCCTCACGGACTGGTCCGATGGGGCCGCATCAAAGGCCGTTTCCGCGATCGCCCCCGGAGTAGAGGTCCGCTCCGTGTCCCTCCTTGACGGGTCATGGTCATGGACCCCCGACCCGGCCTCGAAGCCGCCTGAGCTCCCCGAGCAGGTCACACCCGCATACGATCTTTGGGTCCCCACGGATGAGGGGTCCCCCAGAAGCGGGATCAGCTGCTGGTCGGACCCGTCCATCGACGAGGTCGTTCGGTCCCTCAACCCCCAAAGGGGTGAGGAGCTCCTTATTATCGGCACGGGCGAGCAGGTTTGGGGTCCGATGGTTCTTGCGGAGCGTCTGGAGGGGGCGGGGGCGAACGTTAAGGTCATCGCAACCACCCGGTCGCCGATCCTTCTCGGTGACGTGATCCGGCATAAGGTGACCTTCCCGGACCATTTCGGGATCGGGGTCCCGATGTATCTGCACAACGTTCCTTCGGGGCCCTCGGCCCGGGTCGTTGTGGTAACCGAAACCGGAGCGGACCGGATCTGTCCGACGCTCCGATCCCATCTCGGGTCCGGACTAATCCTGGACGGATCCGGACAGCTGACGGAGTTTGGCGTATGACGAAGAAGATCATCTATCTCACGGATCTCGATGACACCCTTTTCACCTCACGTCGTAAGGTCACCGGACCGATCGGGGACCCGGTGACAACGGCGAAAAACGGACATCACAGCTATATGACGCCTGCACATAGGGGGTTGTACGACATGATGCGAGGGACCGGGCAGATGATCCCGGTGACCGCGCGCAGCACGGACGCGTTCAGCCGGGTTCATCTGGATTTCGGGACGCAACGGGCGATCCTGTCCAACGGCGGCGTCCTGCTTGATGAGAACGGGACCCCTGACCCGGACTGGTTTGCGTACACCTCCTCGATCGGGAAGGCGGCGGAGCCGGTCATGGAGGAGATGATCGGGACCTTAACCGAGGAGTATGGGGACACGGTCCGTTGCTGGATCGTCCGAGAGCGCGATGCTCCGATCTATCTATGTGCGAAGATGAACCTTGATGACCCCGATGAGATCTCAGCCTGTCTGGGCGAGATCGGTGGGCTCCTGGTTGACCGTTTTGATCTGCGCGACTTTCAGCAGCACGTGAACGGGAACAACCTCTCCCTCACCCCGTTGCAGATCTCGAAAAAGGCTGCATGTGAGTATCTGATAGACCAGCTGGGGGATCGTTCTGACCTGCTGCTGGTCGGCGCCGGGGACAGCGTCACGGATCTCCCCTTCATGGGGATTTGTGACTACATGCTGAGCCCGGCCTCCTCGCAGATCGCTCGTAAGGTGATGCCGCGCCCCCTCCTGGAGGCGGTTGATGCTTGATCAGATCAGACCAGATGGGGTCAGCGGCAGCTATGAGGCGGAAGACGTCCGTTTCCTCCTTACCCGGATCAATATAACGACAACCGGGGTCGCCGAGAAGGAGCTGCTGATCCAGACCGGTGCGGCGCATTATTCAGAGATGATCTCCGAGGAGCGCCGTCCCGATCAGCGCTACCTCGCCCTGTTTGAGCAGGCCTGCGTGCCGGGGGTCCCACGTCTTGCACGGGACGTCCGCTCGCTGACCGTCCAGGTTCTTGACCTGATCCGGTCCGGGCGCCTGAATGAGCGGGTCTCCCTGTGCAGCCTGGTGCGGGCGGGGGTCCCTTACGGGGTCCTCCTGCGTCGGGACTTGGCGCGGGCCGGGGTCGACGTCTCCCATTTCGGGGTCTCGATCATCCGGGATCGGGGTCTGGACGAGGTCGCGATGCGCCGTGTCTTGTCGGAGCGGCCAGCAGACGGGGTGATCTTCGTGGACGGATGGACCGGGAAGGGGGCGATCTCCTCCGAGCTGAAGCGGTCCTGGCGGGCCATATCCGGTCGTGAGCCCCTACTCGCGGTGATCGCGGACCCCTGCGGGAGGGCCGGGCTCTGCGCGTCGCGTGAGGACTGGCTGATCCCCTCCGGGATCCTCGGCGGAAACGTATCCGGCCTCATCTCAAGATCTATTCTTCGCCCGGACCTGACCGGTCCGGACGCCTACCACGGGTACGTCCCCCTGGACCACCTCGCGGACATGGACCTGTCTCGCCCCTTCGTTAACCGGGTGGATTCGGAGCTCACCCATATCAGCGGGCCGGTTCCGACCGATGCGGAGGCGTCCCCTGAGAGATCGGCCCATTACCGGTCGCTTGCAGGTGATGCGGTGGAAAAGATCGCGGACCGGTTCGGGGTCGAGAATATGAACCGTATCAAGCCGGGTATCGCGGAGGCGACCCGTGCGGTCCTTCGCCGACGCCCTGATCAGGTCCTGGTACGCAGCGCAGCGGGGGACCCGGACCTGTCCGCCCTCCTACACCTTTGCGCACGCGATGGGGTTCCCGTCACCGAGGCCCCCGACCTTACCGGCCCATACCGGGCCGTCACCCTTATTCAGAGGACCTCCTGATGTCGAACCCTAACCCTCACCTGTCCTCCTACGAGATCGGCGCGACCCTCTACATGCCGGTCCTGCATCCGAAAGTGCGTGAGATCGTTTTGGGGCATGCCCCGTCGCCCGCCTCCTCGATCGTCCTCTGTCTGGAGGACGCGCTTCATGAGTCGGACGTGGAGCGCGGGGTCGCGGCGCTCGTCTCCCTTCTGGGAACCGCCCCGGAGAGGGCGCCCGGCCGTTCTCCGCGCCTTTTTGTTCGGCCCCGCTCCTACGATATGGCGACCCGTCTCAGGGCGGTGCGTGGTATCAACCGGATAGACGGGTTCGTCGCCCCCAAGATCCGGGTCGAGACGCTGCCGGACTGGATCTCCCTTCTGTCCGGTTCCGATCTGAGGCTTATGCCGACGATCGAGACGGCGGAGTTTTTCGACCCGTCCCGTCTCGTTGCGATCCGCGACCTGATAAACGGGTCGGGGGGGCGACAGATCGCGGCTGTCCGGCTCGGGGGGAACGACCTTCTCGGGACCATGGGCCTGCGCCGTCAGCGCGGTATAACCTCTTATGAGGGCCCTCTGGGCTGGTTCCTCTCCATGGCCGCATCCATCCTCATCTCGAGCGGCGTTCCGGTGGCCGCCCCGGTTTTTGACGTGTTTGACGACCTTGATACGCTTCGTCGGGAGGTCGAACGTGACGTCTCTATGGGGTTCATCTCTAAAACCGCCATACACCCGTCACAGGTCCCGATAATTGAGGCCGCGATGGGGGTGAGCCCGGAAGAGGAGGTCGCCGCGAAGGCGATCCTGCAGGATGAGGCCAGGGCCGTCTTTCAGATAGGCGGTGTCATGTGTGAGCCGGCCACCCACGCCGGCTGGGCACGAAGGGTTCAGGCGAGATCAGCCGTGTTCGGCCTGAATCCTGAAAATGATCAGCGTTTTTCGGTCATCGGATGAGCCTCTGGAGCGCCATACTGGAACGGCTTGAGCCGATCCGGCTGGACCTCTCCAAACGGTTCCGCCCGGTTAGCCCGACCTCTCACGTTGACTTCTCAATCGCGCTGATAGCCCTCTCCGCCAAGCTGGCGAAAGCCGACGGGCACGTTTCACGTAGCGAGGTCGCCATGTTTCGTCGGATCATGGAGATCCCCCCCCGGGAGGAGCACCGGGTTGGCCGGATCTACAACCTCTGTCGTCAGGAGACTAACGGGTTTGAGTCCTATGCGAACCGGATATCTCGCCTGATCCGGGGTCATCCGGACGAGGTCGTCATTCAGGAGAACCTTCTTGACGGCCTTTTTCACATAGCGATGGCGGACGGGGAGTATCACCCGAACGAAGACCGTTTTCTGCGGATAACCGCCCGGCTGATCGGTGTCGGTGAGGACGAATTCAGTCGAATTCTGGCCCGTCACGTTCCGGAAAGATGGGACCCTTTTACGGTTCTCGGCGTGAGCAGGGAGGCGTCCGTCAGGGAGATCCGTGAGGCCCGGAACGGGCTGGTGAAGACGCATCATCCCGACCTCATGGTGGCGAAGGGCTTGCCCCCGGAGATGCGCTCAATCGCAGAGAACCGGATCAGGAGCGTTAACAGGGCTTATGAAGAATTAAGGGTATTGATGGAAAATACAGAATATCCGGCAGGTCCCTCTTGAATTATGTATGCGAAAAACAATATAAATTAACGAATCACAATAGGAGAAGTCATGACAATCACTCTCGCTAAGGGCCAGTCTTTGAGCCTGCAAAAAAATAACCCGGGTCTCACCCGCGTTTTCATGGGACTCGGCTGGGACCCCGCAAAGCCGGCCGCTAAGGGCGGATTTCTGGGTCGCATGTTCGGCGGGGGCGGCGGTAACGATGAGATCGACCTCGATGCCAGCGTCATCGTTCTTGATGCGAGAAAAGAAGAGATCGACACGGTCTCCTTCAGTCAGCTGAAGTCGAAGGACGGCGCGATCCGTCATGGCGGGGATAACCTCACCGGCGAGGGGGACGGGGATGATGAGACGATTCATGTCGATCTGTCGCGTCTCGACCCCCGAGCGGCTCACCTGGTCTTCACGGTGAACAGTTTCCGCGGCCAGACTTTTAACGAGGTCGACAACGCCGTCGCCCGTCTTGTCGACGAGACGACGGACCGGGAGATCTGCTCCTTCACGCTGCGTGAGCAGGGGGCGCATACCGGGGTCATCATGGCATCCCTCTCCAAAGGGTCCGACGGCTGGACGATGACCGCCCACGGCGTACCGGCCCGCGGCCGGACCGTTCGCGACCTCTCCGCCGACGCGAAATCCGTTCTTTGAACTTCGAGGTGAAAACATGCTGAACTGGCTTAAAGACAAGAGCAACGAGGCGCGTACCCGTCTCACCGCCGAAGTGTCAAAGTTCAAGAACCGGACCTTCATGGAGGCGACCGTTGCCGCCTGCGCCCTGGTCGCGGCGGCGGACGGGACGATCTCCTCGGAGGAGAAGCAGAAGATGGCCGGTTTTATCCGGAACTCCGATGAGCTGAAACATTTCGCGATGCCGGACGTTATCGCCTTCTTCGAGAAGGTAGTGGGTAATTTCGATTTTGACGCCGATATCGGCAAGGCGGAGGCGCTGAAGATCATCGGGCGGCTGCGCGCAAACGAGGAGCAGGCCCGGGTCATGGTCCGGGTCGCCTGCGCGATCGGCGCCTCGGACGGTAACTTTGATGAGGGGGAGAAGGGCGTGGTCCGGACCGTCTGTAAAGAGCTGGGTCTTGACCCGGCAGGTTTTGACCTCTGAACCTTCTCGTGGCGGGGGGATGACCTCCCCGCTGCCCCCACCCCTCTAATTTTTGGAGCCCGGAATGGACGCTCTCTCCTCTTATCAACTCTCCCTGATCTCGCTCGGCGCGATCGGGTTCGGCGTCTGGCTCCTCGTAAAGGGGGGCGACCTGACGATCGATTCAGCGGTGCGAATTGCTGAAAGGTCAGGGCTTTCGAAGCTCTTTATTGCGGCGACCATCGTCGCTTTTGGGACCTCCGCTCCGGAGCTTTTCACCTCCATGAACGCGAACCTCAGCGGTTTTCCGGGCATCTCGGTCGGGAACGTTATCGGGTCAAATATCGCCAACGTGCTCATGGTGCTGGCGGTAGCCGCGATGATCGCCCCGGTCCTGATCGATCGCAAGGAGGTCCGTGTGGACGCCCTGGCGATGATCGCCGCGACGATTGCTATGGCCGTAGCGGTCTTTTATGGCGTTCTGCCCCGCTGGGGCGGCCTGGCCCTCCTGGCCGGGATCATCGCCTACATCATCTACCAGTACCGGGCCAGCAAGATCGATGTGGATGAGGATGAGGGCGGGGACGACCTGCCCGGGAACCCGTTCCTGCTTGTGACCCTCGGGATCACAACCCTCCTGATCGGGTCAGAGATCCTCGTTCAGGGGGCCGTGGTCGGGGGTGGCGCCCTGGGCGTCTCCGAGGCGGTGATCGGGATGACCGTGATCGCTTTCGGGACATCCTTGCCGGAGCTAACCGCCTGTGTCGCGGCCGCCCGAAAAGGGCAGTCTGACATGATCGTTGGCGGGATCGTCGGGTCGAACATCTTCAACATCATGTCGGTGATGGCGATCAGTGCGGCCGCGAAACCGCTCCTCATCGATCCCCGCTTCGCCGGGTTCGACCTCCCCGTCGTTATCGGGGTGACGGCGATCTTTGCGGTGTTCCTGCTGGTTATCGGTCGGATCGGCCGGGTCGCCGGTGCCGTGATGGCGGTGTCCTATCTTCTCTTTATCCTCGCCCAATATGGCGGCGTCGCGGACATGTTCGCGGCCACCGCCGGGTAATCTTCAACCTCAACCGAAAGGAGCCACTTAATGGCACTCTCTCTCTCAAAGGGTCAGAACCTGTCCCTCACGAAAACGGACCCGGGTCTGAACAAGGTCCTGATCGGGCTGGGCTGGGACCCGCGCGCAACGGATGGTCAGGAGTTCGACCTTGACGCCTCCGCCTTCCTGCTGGACGCATCAGGCAAGGTCCGCTCTCCCGCCGATTTCATCTTCTACAATCAGATGACCTCCTCTTGCCGCTCCGTGAACCATACCGGTGACAACCGCACCGGCGAGGGGGACGGGGACGACGAGCAGGTCCAGGTCGACCTGAGCCTGGTCCCCGCGGACGTTCAGCGTATCGCAATCACCGTCACGATCCACGACGCAGATCAGCGCCGCCAGTCCTTCGGCCAGGTCTCGAACGCGTTCGTGCGGATCGTTAACGAAGAGACCGGCGCGGAGGTGGTCCGCTATGATTTGGGAGAAGATTATAGCACCGAATCAGCTATGATTTTCGCAGAAATCTATCGTCATAACGGCGAGTGGAAGTTCAAGGCGATCGGCCAGGGCTACGCCGGCGGCCTGAAGGCGATGTGCGATCAGTACGGAATCGCCATCTGATCCCGGAAGCGGCCCGGATGACCCGGGCCGTCTCCACCCCAACCCAAACCTGAAAGGAGCCTGACATGGCTGTTTCTCTGAGCAAGGGGGGCAACGTCTCCCTCACCAAGGAGGCCCCGGGCCTCACCGCGATCACCGTGGGCCTGGGCTGGGACGCCCGCGTGACCGACGGGTCCGCCTTCGACCTGGACGCGTCCGTCTTCATCTGCGGCGAGGACGGCAAGGTCCGCTCCGACGCGGATTTCGTCTTCTACAACAACAAGACCGGCGCTGACGGCGCGGTCGAGCACACCGGCGACAACACGACCGGCGAGGGGGACGGGGACGACGAGCAGGTCAAGATCGACCTGTCGAAGGTCCCGGCGGACGTGAAGAAGCTGGTCTTCGCGGTCACGATCCACGAGGCGGAGAGCCGCGGTCAGAACTTCGGCCAGGTCTCCAACGCCTACATGCGGGTCGAGAACCAGCAGGGCGGCGCTGAGCTTGCGAAATATGATCTCTCGGAGGACGCATCGACGGAAACGGCGATGATCTTTGGTGAGATCTACCGGCACGGTGACGAGTGGAAGATGAAGGCGATCGGGTCCGGTTTCGCAGGCGGTCTTGGACCGCTCGCGCAGGCCCACGGTGTAAATATGGCCTAACGCCAGCTTCACGGGCCGCCCCTATCGGGGCGGCCCTTCACCTTCCCCGAGCCCCGCCTGAGCGGGGCTTCGGAAAGAGTGATAAACGAGGGGGGCCTCATGAGCCGAAAACACGCGAACCGGACCTGCCATTTCTGCGGGCTGCGCGCTCCGCAGCCCGAGATGCGGCGAACGGAGATCTATGCAGAGAGCGGCAGGTCAAAATCCTCCGTCTCGGGCGGGACGATCATCGGGGCCGCGCTCGGCAACAAGAGTGCGACCCGGTCCATCACCCGCAGCATCTTCAACACGGGGCAGCGCACCTACCTGCGCAAGCGGGAGGTATGGATCTGTGACGGAGCCGACTGCGGCGCGCAGGCGCAGACCTCCGCACGTCAGTCCAGGAAGAATAAGGGAATGCCGGTCTGGGTCGGCGTCCTGATCGCAATCGTCCTTTTTCTCGTCATCTTCGGCGGCGGTGCCGCTCCTCAATAAGGATATCTTATGACCGTTCTATCCCCTGGCGCGAACGCGCCCCTTCCATCCGGTGACCTGACCGTTCTGATCCGCCACGGGGCGATCGCGGGGGCGGAGATCGACGTCTCCGCCTTCCTTGTGACGGGGACTGGCAAGGTCCGCTCCGACGCGGACATGTGCTTCTACGGGCAGCCCGCGGTCGCGAGCGGCGCGGTGACCCTCCAGGGGGTCGAAAACGGGGAGACCCGTTTCTCCATTGACCCTGCCCGGATCCCCGCAGGGGTCGAGAAGGTGGTCTTTACGGCGACGATCCACGAGAATCGGGCGGCCTTCGGCCGGCTCCCGGAGTTGACGGTTGAAGTGGGCGGGGTCTCGGGCAGCATTCCCTGCCAGGGGATGACCGAGACGGCCCTGATCCTGGCGGAGCTTTATCAGCGGAACGGGTCCTGGAAGGTCCGGATCGTGGGGCAGGGGTGGGGCGGCGGCCTCGCGTCGCTTGCCTCTCATCTCGGTGTGGACATCGCAGATTCCACGACCGACACCCCGCCGGTTCCCGCTCCGGTCGAGGCGTCAACGGCCCCCTCCGCCTCACAGATCCGGCTCGAGAAGCGGCTGGTAGATCTCGAGAAGAAGGACAAGGAGCTCCTCTCCCTCGTTAAGAAGGTCAGCGTCTCCCTTGAGAAGAAGAACCTCCTGACGGACCGGGCGAAGGTCGCGCTCTGCCTCGACATCTCCGGCTCGATGTCCTCGCTTTACCGGTCCGGCAAGATCGACACTCTCGTGCGTCGCGTGATGGCCATGGGGTATCGGTTCGACGATGACGGGGAGATAGACGTGTTCCTGTTCGGCGCGAAGGTCCATGAGTGGGGCGGGATCGGGGTCGATGACTACCGGACCTTCGTGGGGGACATGCGGCGCCGTCACCCGCTAGAGGGGGGGACGAAATACGGCGCGGCAATAGAACGTATCCGTAAATTTTACGCCTCAAACAACCCGGAGGGGCTCCCCGTCTACGTCATGTTCGTCACCGACGGGGGGACCGATGACAGGGCCAAGACGGAGCGCGAACTGCGCGCCGCCTCCGCGGAGCCGAT
>Ga0208544_10000865_pt1 | contig 22123 bp, 27 predicted proteins | sample DEB08_DNA_9_FD_184526 | JGI IMG/M metagenome (GOLD analysis project Ga0208544, IMG submission 184526) | Aqueous microbial communities from the Delaware River and Bay under freshwater to marine salinity gradient to study organic matter... | ecosystem: Environmental > Aquatic > Marine > Coastal ... | reverse complement strand
CAAAAAGAAATAAAAGCGCTGCGCAGTATGATAAAGGCTTTTGCTAGCTGACCCCACGATAGACCAGACCCTGACCCCGCTAGGCTTAACACCCTACGCGGGGTTTTAATTCGTGTATTGACTGGGGCGATGTTTTCGGGGTAAGACTTATTTGTCGGACCTGATCCGGCCCTAACAGACCAACACAAGGAACCTAGACCATGCCAATCCAAATGACCAATAAAGCCCGCTTTGCAGCACGTCGCTTGGCCATAGCCTACGACGCATTTCACGAAGCAAGAAAAGAGGGCCGTAATTCTGGCATCGTAATCTGGGGCGACGCCCTGATCGAAGCCCAAGAACAGATAGGCGTATTTTTGTTGGATCGCGCAGACATACTTACAATCGTCGATCACGCCCGCGCCTCTGCATAACCCCCACAAGCCTTGCCCCATTGTGGGGCAGGGTGTCCACCTAGCAGACCAACACAAGGAACCCCGCTAATGATCTACGCCACGCACCAAGCCGACGCCTACGAAACCCCCGCCCAATTGGATACCGCTATCATTTCCCGCGCTGCAGGCTTTCTACGCTGCAGCTGGAAAGGAAGCTCGATTTGTGAAGTAACTAAATACATGGTTAATGACCTGACCATGTCGGGGCGGTTTGAAGCGATAGACCGCGACGAAACAAAGGGCCAAGTAGTTATTGAAGACAGCCTGACGGGTATAACTTATCACGTATCTGCTAATGGCGGCGTATACTAAACCCCACGCCATAGACCAACACAAGGAACCCTGCCTTAACCGGCGGGGTTTTTTTATGTCTTGATCTTGGCCACCCTGACTGGACTCAATATAAGCCCCATTCAGACGTGGTAACATGCTTTAGGCTAGGGTGGGTGCTGACAAGGTATAGATGGCGTTCTAATCGGCTGTTATTTAGGGTCTATGGCCATTGTGGGGGATATCGTACGGGATAGGGTTAGGCTCAGGCCTTATAGGGACCGGACCATTTAAGGAACCTTGTACGGGATAGGCTTGGATATCATACGGGATAGCGTACGGATCTTGTACGGGATATGTCCGACTATCATACGGGATAGGCTTAGGCTTAGGTCTAGCTAGGTGTTTATTGGTGCATGGCGACGTCGTGCAGCCATGCCCCATGTATCCGTCACCGATCTGGCACTGCACCAATACAATATATTCCCTTTATTTCAGGTAGTTAGACTGCACACACGCTCTATTGATCACTGCGCATAACTATTGGTTATAAGACAGCCTAGTTTTTCCCTTGTCTTTACATAGTGTTAGCCTTGTTCCGTGGATATTCTAAACCCCCACAATTCCTAAACGTTCCAAGGGCTTAGTTAATTCATGTAGCAGGTGATCGAAGGGGGGAGGCAGGTGCCACCGGGGGGGTGGGGCGTTACCGTATACAACCCCTGCATAAAATCTGAAAATGGCACTGTAAACAGTCTCCCCGTAATTACGTAGTCCTGAGAATTGTCACATCTTTTATCGGACGAAATCCGTATGTCGGGATTGATGTAATCTGATATCTCCTTGACTTAAGGTATTTGTTAGGGTAATATCGCCGTATTAACCTGTTCCTAAGTTTGGTAGTGAGTAATGAGTATCCTTCGTCTGGCCTCAATCGAAACAGACCTATCAGTGTGCCTTAACTTGGGCTTTGATACGGACATGCTAATCCATGTGGTTCCTTCGATTGAGGTAGACGGAGATCCTGAGCCATCTCTCTTGGAGCCAATCAGCTTAGAAGATCTCGTTGAAGAGATCATGATCGATCTGATCGACACAGGTAACTACACCAACATGTATTGTCTGGCTCATGAGTTTAGTCGGGTTTCCAATCAGCTGTATGCCAAGGCGCTGCAGATGGAAAACAGTGACTCCCAAATCGCCATGAAGTTCGACCTAGATCCCATGACTCTGATTGGAGGGAACTTCTGATGAATTACCGTACCATTGTCTTGAACAGCGGAAAGAGAGCTATCCGTGTTCGTAGTAAGACGTTGGAAGTGACCGCTTCTACTGAGGCACATGTTCTGGAGGCCCTGATTGAGGCCTATGACCACGGGTACAAGAATGCCCAGAGAGATGTTCGTACTATGCTGGGGATTTCAGAATGATTGATATTGCAGACTTCGCCCCGCTACGATCAACTGTGATGGCTGGGCAGGCTGGTGAATATCTCACCTCCTACATTCTCATTCGTGCTGGCCTACAGGTCGTTCCTGTGGACGTATATGGCCCTGACTTGTGGTGTCGGTACCCTGATAAGACGGTGAAGACGGTAGAGGTTAAGACTGCCACTATCGCCACCAAACAGAGTAAGACCCACACCTTCCCCAGCTATGCTTTCACTTTGGGTGATCGTTCAGCTGATATCTTCGCTTTTGTGGCTCTGGATAAAGAACGGGTTCTGTTCAAGCGTCCTGAGGATCTGCCCTCGTATAACACAGTCCGATTTTACCAAACTGAGTTCTCTCTGCGGAACACCCAGAAGTCACTCGGTCTGATCCTCCCAGAGTTTGAGGATTACTAACATGGAATACAAAGTCCCCAGATCAGCACTTCGCCCTTACCTGCAGAAGCTCCCCAAGTGGGTTATCTATGTTCACAGTATTGTGGGATTGCTGACCGTTGGTGTTGTGCTTGCTTTGTATGATGCTGCTGTTTTGTGGGTTGGTGATATTAAGGAAGAGCTTTCAGACCTCGGTAATCTGGAGGATCTGTGATGGATATTCGTACCACATGGTTGCTGATCGTGGTTGCTCTGTTCCTGTTCATATTCCACGTCTCACAGGCACTAGCTGGTGGAAATGAGTACAGATGGACAGAGCGGGTTGGAGAGAACACCGGATCATACATCGTAATTGATCAGCCCTCTGTTCCTTCAGCTGTGGCCACGGTTACCTTCCAGAATGACCTTGTACACCATGAGGATGCTACGTTCCCCCTCACCTACGGGGATATCACTGTACAGGTGTACTTCGATTACAATTATCAGGCCCGGACAGAAGAGCGTATTCGAGTGGTAGCCCCAGAAGGATACATCGCTGTACCCGAAGAGATCCTCGTACCGGAATATCATATCGGTCAGATCCACATCTACAGATACATGGGTAGCTGAGTATGAGTATTGTTCAAGATCTAATAGACGGAAAGAACCTTCTGTACCCCGTACCTGACCAAATGAGTAGAGAGCGTGCTATTCGGAATATGGCAGGTTGGTGGCCAGAGCAGGAATGGAACCTCCAGCACGAGAATAGAATAACCCTGATTGGTGGCGGTACTGTGTTCTTCATCATTACTGATATGCAGGGGGATCGTTCTATAGGTGGGCAGACATTCGACAGAGTTATCGGCCCTACCCCACCTACAGAGTTTATGCTCACTCGTATAAGACCTTCACTCAACAGGAATAAATCAAATGCGTAAATCAGAAACTGCCGTCGTCGCAGCCTCCTTCGTTATGATTGCTATATGGATCACCTGTGTTATCGGTATTTTCTACGGGTGGGTTGTTAATATTCTCCATCTTGTAGAACACGGTCTAGGTGATCCTGTGGGTGTTGAAGCTGTCCTACGCATCGTCGGTGTCGTGCTTGTACCTATTGGTGCAGTCATGGGCTGGATAGCCTAGACATAAAAAAAGAGCAGCCCGAAGACTGCCCTTACAAGATTTGGATTAGGTATATTATATATTACCAATCCCAAAGCATAGATTAAAAATATCATACTTCTTACCTCTGGTCAAGCTTTTTATTGACATTGTTAAGGTAATATGCGATAACTCATCTATCGTCTGATGAGCAATCTCGGACATCCCCCCCACATGATCAACATCATCTACATAAGAGCGGCTATCGAAGCCGCCACAGGTCTCCGTATATCTCTTGAGGATACCCGGCGCTATCTCCTTGAAGAGGGGATGATCACCCGTAAGCAGTTTCACAACGATTGCTACATGGGCGTAGATTATGGGGCTTTGTTTGATTTTGACGCAGCCGACACAACTCAACAGTCCCTTGATCCAAACGAGGGCCTCCCCCTCTAGACATAGGTACAGACATGAAAAAGATGACCCCCAAAAAGCCGACGACCATCAAAGCTGGTGCGTCCAATACAGCTGGTACTCAGAAGAATGTTGCTTCCTGCAAAGGTAAGTAATCGCCCCTACTAAACAGACGCCTGTGGTTTTCACTGTGGGCGTCTATTCTACTTTAGGGGATACCCGGTATGATTAAGAAGAAACCCGACACAGAGGAGTATGAGAGGTGGGATGATATCCCGCACGATACCCGTGTTGCTATCCTTGAAATGGCAGACGACCGGATCTTTTGGCAGTACCTCTGGGGTAAATTGTGGTGGCTTAAGGGTGCGGCCACACTTCTCCTGACATTCGCTGCTGCATTCATCCTTATGAGAGATTCCCTGATTGACCTTATTCAGGGGTGGGTGAACACAAAATGATTAAGTCTCTCCATACGTATTTTCTGACCATCGTAGTTGTATTCCTTTTAGGTACTTCGATGTTCCAATTCCTCGAAGGTCCAATAGGCCGACTTGAAGGTGAAATTTACCCCGTGGTAAATCCTTCCCTAACCATCACCGCATATGAAGAGCGTCTGGATGGAACCATACGTCTATCAGGTTTCGCCCCAAAGGTACGGGATTGTGGCTACGTGAACGATAGTCTGGAGTGGTACTTTGGTACCCCAGATCGTCATGTCGGTGTGACTTCCTACTTTGAAGACCAGCCCTCTATTAACCGCCCCGGCGTGTTGTCTTGGGAAGCCATTATCGTAGGTCTCTCAGAAGAGCGAATTAAGAGCAACAGTTTCGCCACAGTCAAACACGACTGCGGATGGCCGTGGCTCACCGTCAGCACCTTTTATTCATCAGACATAGGACTATACAATGGTCGAGAAGAAATCACCGCTGACTGAGCGGCAGCAGACATTCATCGATTGTCTCATGGGGTCGTGCCAAGGTGATATCCGTGCCGCGATGAATGAAGCAGGGTATTCCAGTAATACCAGTTTCCGTGACGCAATCGCCCCCATCAAAGATCACATCATCGAAGCCGCATCAATGCAGCTGGCCATGAATGCCCCTAAGGCTGTGGCTAAACTGGTTGGTGTTCTGGACACTCCTGAGGCTCTTGGTAACCGTAACACCATCGCCGCTGCAGAGCGTGTACTGGACCGTGTTGGTCTGGCTAAGACAGAACGTCTGCAGATCGAAACTACCCAGCCCGGTGTATTTATTCTTCCCCCAAAAGACCAGTCATAAATGCACGATAGGGACTTCCCTCCAAAGACACGTATCCACCCCGGCGTACCTGTAGCATACGGCTACATGATCTCTGAGGAAGATCCGCTGGTCCTGATCCCAGACCCGGAAATGGTTGGACCCATTAAGGAGGCGCTGGATGCGATTGATAATCGTATGTCTCTCCGTGAGGTCGCCGCATGGCTGACCAACGCCACCGGGAAGAAGATCAGCCACCAAGGTATCAATCGGATCTGGAAAGAGCGTCGTGGGACAGATCCCAAGAACGTACGTGAGAAAGAGCAGAAGAAAGCTCGACGGGCTAAGGCCCCAAAGACAGGCCCAGATAAAGCTAAGGCCAAAGTGAAGCGTAAACTGGCAGACGCCAAGCGTGTCGCAGTGATGCAGAAGAAGAAGCTAGATAACTGGGTTGATCACACCAAAGAGCCGGAACAAGAGCCGAATACGGAACTTGCTGCCCCGGCCATCAACCGCGAAACAGACGTAGATGATCACGTTGATTTTGCCCAAGTATCGGACGACGTTAATGCTATCTTCACACCAAACCCCGGACCCCAAACCCAGTTTCTGGCAGCTAGTGAACAGGAAGTTCTTTATGGTGGTTCAGCTGGCGGCGGAAAATCCTATGGCCTTCTGGCCGATCCCGTACGTTACTTTGATCACCCTGAATTCAATGGCCTGATCCTACGACGTACAAACGACGAACTTCGGGAACTGGTCTGGAAATCCCAGCAGCTGTATCCACAAGCATTCAAAGCCGCCAAGTGGTCTGAACGTAAGAGTAGCTGGACGTTCCCTAGTGGTGGTCACATGTGGATGACTTACCTTGAGCGGCCAGAAGACGTTCTGCGTTATCAGGGTCAGGCTTTCTCGTACATCGCCTTCGACGAACTTACACAACATGCCACGCCGTTCGCGTGGAACTACATGCGGTCACGTCTCCGTACCACAGCGCCTGATCTGCCTACGTACCAACGTGCTACAACAAACCCCGGCGGTCCCGGACACTGTCTTACGCATGGTGAGGTACTTACTCCTGATCGCGGCTGGGTAGACATTAAAGAGATGGTGGCAGGTGATGCTATTTACTCTGTGGATGCTTCTGGAAACATGTTTGAGACATATGTGGACCACACATACAAGCAGTGGGTTGATGAAGATGTCGTCCAAGTATCGGTTCGCGGGCTTAATATGTCCATTACTCAGGACCATAAAGTAGCAAAAGTTGGAGGTACAAGAGATAACCCTAAGTCTTCGTACTCCCTAGTTCCTTTTTCTGATCTTCCGGGTCAGGCTACCATCCTGCGGTCTGTATCTTATGCTGGAGACGACACATCTCACATCTCTATTGAACACTCTGGGGGTAGGAAGAGAAAACTTCAGCAGCCGCACGAACATCGCGTCGAAGATTATGCTGCGCTAGTTGGCTGGTATGTATCTGAGGGGTCTCGGTGTGTTCGGGATAAGGCTGTTGTAATTTCCCAATGTAAAGATGCGGGTAGAGAAGATATCGCATCTCTTCTGGATAGAATGGGGTATAAGTATAGTTTCTCTGAGACAGACTTCTATATCTACTGCCCTTCTCTATACGAACACATGTCCATGTATGGGGACGGTTGCAGAAACAAGAGGCTAACAGCTGAATTTAAACGCCTTCCAACGCAGGCTCTCAAAGAATTCTTCCGTACTGCGATGATGGGGGACGGGTCCGGTTCGTACTACTACACTACGTCTCACCAATTGGCAGATGACTTCAGTGAAGTGGCCATTAAGATTGGTCGTATTGTGTACGTCTCTCAACGGCAGCGTCCCAACCGGGAGGGCGTTACCTATCAGGTAAGTACCAAGGCCACTAAGTCGGGTGGCACTGAGCTTCTTACTGGGAACCATAAATACGAGGTGAACACGCACTCCAAGCGTAAGTCTAGCGTGAGATTAGTCCCCTACTCTGGTTATGTGTATTGTGTAGGTATTCCAAACACACATACATTTATCGCCCGTCAGGACGGAAGTGTGTGGGTTTCTGGAAACACGTGGGTTAAGCAGATGTTCATCGACCCTGCCCCAGCCAATAAGGCGTTCTGGGCTACGGATATCGATACAGGTAAGATGATGGCCCACCCGGACGTCTACCCCAACGGACACCCTCGTGCTGGTCAGCCCAATGATAAAGCTGGTGAGCCTCTATTCAAGCGTCGGTTCATCCCGGCCTCTCTGTATGACAACCCGTATCTCATTCAGGACGACAGCTACCAGAACAGTCTGTTGTCTCTTCCAGAACACCAAAGACGCCAGCTTCTTGAGGGTGATTGGTCTGTAACGGAAGGTGCTGCATTTCCTGAATTCCGTACCAGCGTACATGTGGTTGATCCGTTCGAGATCCCTGCCAGCTGGCGTCGGTTCCGGTCCTGTGACTACGGATATAGCTCGTTTTCAGCTGTTCACTGGTTCGCCATCGACCCTGCTTATGAAATGCTCATTGTTTACCGTGAGTTATACGTATCAAAGCACGAAGGTGACGCCCTGCAGATAGCAGTAGCAGAGGCAGAACGAGGTGAAAACGTCGATTATGGCGTCCTAGATAGCTCCACATGGCACAATAGGGGTCAAAAAGGCCCCAGTATTGCTGAAGAGATGAATAACCTCGGAGGCCGCTGGAGACCGTCAGATCGCTCTCATGGGGCCAGAGTAGCGGGTAAAAACCAGCTCCATAAGCGTTTGCGGGTAGATCCCAACACAGAACGCCCCGGTATCATCTTCTTCAATACCTGCAGGAAGATCGTAGCTACCCTTCCTATCCTTCCGACAGACCCAAAAGGTGGTGAGGATATTGATGGCAGGTTCACAGACGACCACGCATACGACTCTGTCCGTTATGGCGTAATGTCCCGGCCACAATCGCATGATCCTTTCGCGTGGGGATCAAAGCACAACAACGCCCCCCAACCAATAGACGCGGATTTTGGGTATTAGACGAGGTAACTTATGTCCTTTATGGAAAACAACACTCCCCCCACTGTATTCAACAGTCAGAAGGCGTTTCAAGATGTTACCCAGACTGATATTGATGACGGCGGCTACGTCCTAGAAGACGAGGATGACGTACAAGCCGAAGCAGTCGAGCTAAACGCTGTTGTCGCCTACGTCGAAGAGCGGTTCAGTAAGGCACGAAACGCCCGCCAATCTCGTGAAGAGAAATGGCTGTCCATGTACCGGAACCATATCGGTGTGTACGGCCCAGATACTCCGTTCTCTGACTCTGAGAAGTCTCGTGTGTTCATCAAGATCACGAAGACTAAAGTGAACGCAGCCCACAACATGGTTATCGACGTCCTGTTGGCGGGTAACAAATTCCCAATTGGTTTTGATACACCCTCTGATCCTATGGGTGCCGCAGATGCGGTCACTCTTGATCCTGCCGTACCTTCATCTGAGCAGCTTTCAGAGTTGGGTAAGAAGGGCTTTGAAATGCCCACCCGCCCACGTCGTCCTAACATGGACAAAGATCTGGGCATCCTGTCGAACAAGCTGGCCCCTCTGGCAGACGACCTGAAAATTGGTACGCCAGACTCCCCTACCGCCGTGATGTGGGAACCTGCTAAACGTGCCGCTCGTGCGATGGAGAAGAAGGTCCACGATCAGTTGGAAGAGACCGACGCTGTTAAGCACCTTCGTATGGCGACCTTCGAAACATGTCTGTTTGGTACAGGTGTGATTAAGGGTCCGTTCCTGACGTCCAAGGAATATCCTAAGTGGAATGAAGACGGTGAATACGTCCCTGAATTCCGTGACATTCCAAAGATCGAGGCCCGGTCTATCTGGAACATCTATCCTGACCCTCATGCGCGTACCAAGGAAGAGGCTCTGTATGTTGTGGATCGCCACAGGTACAACTCTCACCAGCTGCGTACTCTGCGTAACCGTGCGGGTTTCCGTAAGGCCAATATTGAAGAGGCTGTTGATCTGGGGCCAAATTACACCCCTGAGCATTGGGAATCTACCATCGACGAAGACAAGGATATCCACTCCGGTAACGACCGTTATGAGGTTCTTGAATTCTGGGGTATGATCGACACAGATATTCTCGCAGAACAGGGTATTGATATCCCTGAGGCGCTGGAAGACGAACCAGAAGTACAGGTTAACATTTGGGTCTGTAATGGCCAGATCCTGCGTCTGATGCTGAACCCCTTCACACCAGCCCGTATCCCCTTCAACTTCATTCCCTACGAAGTCGATCCCTACTCCATCTGGGGTATTGGTGTTGGCGAGAACATGGAAGATACTCAGAAGCTTATGAACGGCTTCGCTCGTCTGGCAGTAGACAACGCTATCCTGAGCGGTAACATCCTGATCGAAGTGGACGAGTCTGCCCTAGTCCCCGGACAAACTATGGACGTCTATGCGGGCAAGGTCTTTAGACGTCAGGCTGGCGCTCCCGGTCAGGCGATCTTCGGGACAAAGTTCCCCAACGTCTCTAACGAAGTCATGATGATGTTCGACAAGGCCCGCCAGCTGGCAGACGAAGCCACGGGCATTCCCTCCTACTCACATGGTATCGGGGGCGTTACAGGCGTCGGTCGTACTGCGTCTGGTATGAGCATGCTAATGGGTGCCGCCGCACAGAACATCAAAGGCGTCGTCCGTAACTTCGATGACTACCTGCTGACACCGCTGGGTAAGGCCTTCTTCGCCTTCAACATGCAGTTCAACTTCGACAAGGACTTCACCCAAGGCGCTATCGAAGTCAAAGCCCGTGGTACAGAGAGCCTGATGCGGAATGAGGTCCGTAGCCAACGTCTCCTGCAGTTTATGCAGATGACTGCTAACCCTCTGATGCAGCCCTTCGTGCGGTACGACTACATTCTCCGTGAAATGGCTATTTCGATGGACTTGGATGCGGATAAGATCCTCAACTCGAAAGAGGATGCAATCATCCAAGCTAAGATGATGGCCGAAGTACAGAAGTACATGCCACAGCCACAACCCGGCCCAGCTGGTCCAGAAGGTGGTGCAGGCCCTAACCCAAATGATCCTACAGGTAATGGTAATGGAAACATCGCCCCCGGTCAGGCTCCTACACCCGGTGAAGAGGGCTTCTCAGGTGGTGGTGGTGGTGCCAATGGGGGTCAACCTGCCCCTGCCCCAACACAAGCTCCTCCACAGCAGTAAGGACGCCTAATGAGTATCCCAAAGGATATCGCTAAGGCCCTGAATTATCCCATTAACAATGCGGATTTCAGAGAAGCGATCAACGCATACGCCAAATACCGTATGGAACAGATCAAGAATTCCCTAACGTCAGCCTCAGACCCACGGGAGATTACCCTACTACAGGGACGTTACAAAGAGGCGAGTGAACTTCTGTATCTGAAAGAACAGGTACAAGAGGCCAAAGACAAAAGTTAACCAGTGCCACGTAATATGGGCCACCCGGCACGTCCCGGCCCCCTTGGAGTAATACCATGCCTAAATACAAAAATGCTTTCTTTGATGAACTCGACAAACCTGATGAAGAGGTAACGACAGAAGAAAATACAGAGCAGGAAGATGCGTCTGACACCCCTGCAGCACCCCAGACAGATTGGGAAAAACGATACAGCGATCTTCGCCGTCATTCCCAGCAGAAGCAGGAAGAGCTAAACCGTCGTCTTGAAGCGATGGAGACCCAGCTGGACAGCGCGACCAAACAACAGATCAAATTCCCCAAGACAGAGGAAGAGATCAAAGCATGGTCAGAGAAGTATCCAGAAGTCGCTGCCATTGTGGACACCATTGCTCGTAAGCGGGCGGGGGAAGTTGCAGAAGAGACAGAAAAGCGGTTGAGCAAGCTTCGTGAGAAAGAAGTCGCCTCAGAGCGTAAATCTGCCTACGAACAGCTGCTGTCGATCCACCCAGACTTCGATGATATCAAGTCAGATCCAGCGTTTAGTGAGTGGGTGGCAGAACAGCCCTCCTACATCTACGACGCTCTGTACAAGAACGCTACAGACGTCCGTGCGGCCTCTCGCGCCATCGATCTGTACAAAGTCGATACAAAGAAGGGTAAGCGGGCATCTGACCCCAACAAAGATGCTGCCCGTGATGTCGCTGGTGGCGGGTCTTCCACACCTAAATCGACCAGTAGGCCAAAGTGGTCCGATAGCCGTGTAGCAGCCCTGTCTGACCGTGATTACGATAAATACGAAGAGGAAATCATGGAAGCGATGCGTAGCGGTAATTATACTTACGATCAGAAGTAAAAAAAAAGCTTGCATTGCTACCTCTCTTGGTGTTATAACTACTACATTAAGAGAGTTTCGATTTCTTCCTCTTAACATCAGCCCCCAGCAGGTTTTCCCTCCTTTCCCTGCTGGGGGTTTCCACCTCTACCACCCTACCACAGGTACTTATGTCTCACATCTTCACCTTTTCGTATTGGCGCTTCCTCTAAATTTTTGGGGCGGCTCTCCTATTGGCGAAGGTCGGATGCTGTAAATATCTCGGTAAACTGTGTTGGTTCGAATCCAGCCCGCCCCACCAACAAATGCGTGGGTGTAGCTCAGTGGTCAGAGCAGCGGTCTCCAAAACCGTTTGTCGGGGGTTCGAATCCCTCCACCAATGCCATCTTCTGTTTTAGTAAGTCCCACAGCAGAGACTTTCTTGAATAGAAATATTCAATCCCCACCAAGACGAGCCGCCTCTAACGAGCCTACCTCGTCGCCCCCTCCCCCAACCCCCCACAAGAAGAAATAGACGGCAGGTCCACCAGTGACCCCGGCCCGGTCTTAAGATCGCACCCGGAACAGTTACTGCCACTCTGAACGCTCTCTTCTGTGACCTGATGAATGACCCTTAGCGGTCTTTCCCAACTCACATTTAGAGGATATGTCCAATGGCATTTTCAGCACAAGGCGGGTATACCAACCTGCCAAATGGTAACTGGTCCCCAACGATCTTCTCTCGCAAAGCTCAGAAAGCTTTCCGTAAGACTTCTGTGGTTCAGGATATCACAAACACCGATTACACAGGCGAAATCGCCTCCTACGGTGACTCCGTCCGTATTATCAAAGAGCCTAACATCACAGTGAACCCGCTTCTGCGTGGTACTCCTGTTGCTATTCAGTCTCTGGATGATGCAGACTTCACGATGATCGTGGATCAGGCCAACTACTTTGCGTTCGCTCTGGACGACATTGAAAAGGCCCACAGCCACGTCAACTTCATGGAACTGGCCACTGACAAAGCTGGCTACGAAATGACCGACTCATTTGACCGCGAAGTTCTGGCCCACATGGCTGGCTTTGAAGATGATGGTGCTGGTGGTTTCCAAGTACGTACAGCCGCAAGCGGTACGAAGGCTAATGCAGCTGCTGACAACGACGAACTGTTGGCTGCTAATAAGCTGGATATCACCGACTTCGGTGGTGCTGAGATTACTGCTACTAAGACGTCTATCCCTGTCGCCCCCGGTGGCGGTGCAGGTGCTATCACGTCTCTGTTGTCAGTCATCAACCGCATGAAGCGTAAGATGGACATGGCCAACATCCCAACAGAAGGTCGTTGGATTGTTCTGGACCCAATCGCCATGGAAGTTCTGGGCGACGAAGACTCCAAACTGATCAACGCTGATTGGGGTGGTGAAGGTGAAGTCCGTAACGGTCGTCTGCCTAGCAAGATCCGTGGTTTCCGCGTGTATCAGTCCAACAACCTGCCTTACATTGGTGATGGTGCTGATACTGCAGCTTCTGCTGGTTCGATCACAAACTACAACGTGATCGTCGCAGGTCATGACTCTTCGGTAGCTACTGCCGAGCAGCTGTCCAAGACAAGCCGCTACGAGTCCGAAACCTACTTCGCAGAAGTTGTTCGCGGCATGCACCTCTACGCACGTAAGATCCTCCGTCCTGAGGGCTTGATTACAGCTTACTGGAACCTCGCTTGATCGTAGCGTCGAGCTAGTCATGAAGATTGAACTCCCCTCAGATCACCCCGGACATAAGGACAGGGTTTGTAAGTCCTGTGGGGAGTTCAAACAAGCTTCGGAGTTTTCCGTATATAAGCACGCTATGTGCTACGGAGGATATCAGGCCCTAAATTCCTGTAAGGTGTGTGACTCTGATCGTAAGCTTCGTCAGCACCTTATGTCTAAATACAACATGACTCTTGAAGACTACGAACAAATGGTGCTGGACCAAGACAATAAGTGCTATCTCTGCAACGAAGAGCCTTCTGATGTATTTGGAAAACTGGTTGTAGACCATGACCATACCACCGGGAAAGTTAGGTCTCTTTTGTGCAGGACATGCAATCTGTATTTAAGTCGTATAGAAAAGTGTCCTGACTATTTAGCCCGCGTAGTCACCTACCTCTCTACTTAATTTTTTAAGGGTCGTCTCAGCTACAGGCGACCCTTTCCGTCTTTTGGAGGCTGGTATGTCTTTAACCTATCTATCACTCTGTAATGATGTTCTTCGCCGCATTAATGAGGTTGAGATCGCATCTGCAGAGTTTTCTAATGTCAGGGGTATCCAATCCCTCGCTAAAGATGCGGTTCAGGACACTCTGGATCAAATCAACCACCAAGAGTTTGAATGGCCGTGGAACCACATTGTTCAGACGCAAGTGCTTACCCCCGGTAAGGTTGATTACGACTTCGCCACGAATATCAAAGTACCTGAGTGGGATAGCTTCCTTCTGATCGATCCTGCTGGTGACGTATCCGGTCCTTCTATCGGTCGTCTGCGTCTCATGAGCCGGGAAGAATGGTACAGCAATGGTCGGGTAGAAGACTACCGTGCTGGTGCTAATGGTCGTGGAAAACCTACTCATGTCTTCCGTTGGTCGGACCATGGCTTCGGTGTTACCTGCTCCCCAGACAAGGCCTACAACCTCCGCTTTGAGGCCTACGAAAAACGTCAGGAACTTGTCCTGCCCGGTGATGTTCCTCGTGTTCCTTTTGAATTCCGACATGTGATCGTGTCCGGTGCTTTGTACCACATGTACATGTTCAAGGATAACACAGAGCAGGCTGCATTCACCCGCGAAGTATTCAATCAGGGTCTCAAGTCTATGCAGACCTTGTACATCAACACCTTCAATAACGTATTCACCAACCGCAAGATTGGATAACTGTGCCTGATCGCATCGACGGATTTAAGGTGCTTTGTGAGGGGGGTCTTCTCTCTAACGAACACCACCTAGATATGTCAGACCGTTCTCCCGGTGCTGCCACCCTTCTCGTGAATTTCGAGCCGTCAATCTATGGCGGCTATCGTCGTATGGAGGGATACCAATACTTCGATGCGGATTACCCAGCAGTAGGGGATGGTACTGCAGAAGGTAAGGTGTTGGGTGTTATCTATTTCAGCAACCGTGGCATTGGTAATCCATATGTTATTGCTGCACGAAAAGATGTTGGGGCCGCTACATATTCTCTCTGGAAACATACGCCACTTGTAGGTTGGTCTAAGATCACCGGTGCTACAGGTTTGGCTATGTCAGCTGCAGGCCGTAATGTTACCCGTATTCGGGCAGAAGAATTCGACTTCGGTAATGGACCGTGTATTGCTTTTGTAGATGGGGTGAACCAACCTTACGTCTTCAATGGCACAACCGTATACACCCTAACAATCGCTGGTACAGGTGGTACAGGCTCACCCGGTGGTGACCAGCTTATCAACGCCCCTGCCCTTGTTCAGGTATTTGAAGATCACCTCTTCTTCTCTAGCGGTATTGAAGCTTCTCTTGTCTGCCATTCTGCTCCTCGTGATCCTTATACGTTCACGGCAGCTGCTGGTGGTGGTCAGATCCCTGCTGGCTTTTCCGTTAACCAGCTGTATCCATTCCGTGAAGATCTGTTCGTATTTGGTACCTCTGCTATTAAACGTATTGAGGTTGGTTCCACGGGTGACTTCCTTCTCAAGCAGGTTACGTCCAACGTAGGGTGTATCGCACGAGACACAGTACAGGAAATCGGTGGTGATCTGGTATTCCTATCATCTGATGGTCTTCGTCCGGTTGCTGGTACATCTAGAATTGGTGACGTTGAGCTTGAGACCATTTCCAAGCCTATTCAGGGCCTTCTTCTGGATATCGTTAAGAACCAAGAGCTTGATGATCTTGTATCAGTTGCTGTTCGTTCGAAGTCCCAATACCGCATGTTCTATGGTGCAGATACAGACACAGTAGACGCATCTTATGGTATCATTGGGGGCCTTACTTTCCGTGACGGCGCTTTGGCGTGGGAATACGGTGAAATCAAAGGGATGCGGGCTTCCTGTGCTTCGTCTCAGTACATTGGCACAGAAGAAGTGGTTCTGCATGGAGACTTCGACGGTAACCTCTACCAACAGGAACAAGGCACCAATTTCAATGGTACCCCTATCTTCGCTGTGTATGCCACGTCGTTCCTAGACTTTGGTGATACAGAAATCCGAAAGACATACCGCAAGCTAAACACATTTGTCCGGGCAGAAGGTCCATTTAACGTGTTCCTCAACGTCCGGTATAACTGGGGTGAAGGTACTGTTTCTGTTCCTGTGGGCTATAGCGGATCTATCTCAGGTTCCCCTACTGTCTATGGCGGTCGTGGTGTTACCTTTGACGGAGAGAATATCATCTACGGTGGATCTTCTCCAATTTACGAACAGAACATTCAAGGCTCTGGTCGGTCTGTTCAAGCGACATTTATCAGCACCGAAGATTGTGAACCTTTCTCAATTCAAGGCTTCGTGTGGGAATTCTCAGGTGCAGGGAGACGTGAATAATGGCAGGCTACACTAGACAATCGGCAGGGCAGATCCTTAATGGGCAGCCTGTTGTTGCGCCTCCAATCAACGCGGAATTTAATAGTTTGGAAGATGCTTTTGATGCGTCTACCGGACACTCACATGATGGCACCGCAGGGTCAGCCCCTAAGATCAATCTGGCTACGTCTATCTCTGGTTACCTGCCTGCTGTTAACGGCGGTACAGGGACGAAGAACAACCCTACAGCTGTCGTAGACCCCAATACCCTTGATGATAGTGCTATTGGCTACGGCCCCGGCTCTCTGTGGGTGAACACTACCGGGTCTCGTATCTACATGTGTTTGGATGGTTCTGTTAACTCAGCTGTCTGGGTTCAGGTATTCTACAAAAGCACAACCGGACATTTCCTTCCGCAGGTCACTGCCTCTGTTGATCTGGGTTCAGATGCTCTTCGTTTCCGTGACTTCTATATCTCTCGTAATGGTCAGGTCGGAAACGACTTCCTCGTCAACGGTGCGGCCACTCTTGCTGGTACACTGAATGTAACAGGCACTACTACTCTGGGTGTGTTCTCGTCCAGTAATGCTGATATCAATGGCGGTAACATCGACAACACCCCAATCGGTATCTCTGTCGCCTCTACAGTCCGTGGTACTGTTATCACCGCCCTGACCGGGTTTGTGGGCAATCTCACTGGCGATGTAGCTGGCAACCTGACCGGAAACGTAACAGGTAATGTTACTGGTAATGTAACAGGAAACTTGACGGGTAACGTCACGGGTGATATAAGCTCCACAGGATCTTCCACCTTCAACAACGTGACTATCTCTGGCAGCTTGGACATGAGTTCAGGTACCTCTGCCACAGTTACAGGTCTGTCTGCCCCGGTAAACCCCACGGACGCTGCCACAAAGCAGTATGTGGATGATGGTCTAGCTGCTCTCGTAGATATCGCTCCGACGGCTCTCAACACCCTGAATGAGCTTGCTGCAGCCCTGAATGACGATCCTGCTTTCGCTACCACGATCACAAACCTCGTCGGTACAAAGCTGTCTCTGGCTGGTGGGACCATGTCTGGCGCTATTGATATGGCGTCTAATAAGATCACCAACGTAGGGACACCTACAAACCCCGGTGATGCGACCCCTAAGACCTATGTAGACGCTGCTGATGCCCTAAAGCTGGATAAAGCTGGTGGTACCATGACTGGGGATATTACCCTTGGTACCAACAAGATCACATCTACAGCTGATCCTGTTGGTGTATCGGATCTTACCCGCAAGGCTTATGTTGACTCTATTTTGGGTTCAGCCACCGCGTCGGCTACGTCTGCTGCAGAGGCTCTGGCTTACAGGAACGCAGCTGAGACATTTAGGAATGATGCCCAGACTGCTGCCACCGGGGCTACTAATACAGAGACAGCAATCAACGCTGTATATCTGGGGGCTAAGTCCGAAGATCCTCTTGTAGATAATGACGGCCTCGCTCTTCAAGTAGGCGCATGGTACCTGAATACGGTCACAGGTAAGATCCGTGTGTACGACGGTACCACTCCATGGTTCACGGGTACTCTGGATGCAGCTGGGTTTCTAGCTGGTTCAAACAATCTCTCAGATGTTGATAGCCCCGCTACTGCCCGCACCAACCTTGGCCTCGGCACCGCAGCCACCACAGCCGCCACGGACTACGCCACGGCAGCACAAGGCATCACAGCAGACACGGCCCTCCAGCCCACGGACTTCGCCTCATCATCCCAAGCAGAAGATGGCACAAATAACACCGCTCCGATGACGCCCCTCCGCACCGCCCAAGCTATCGCGGCACAAGCCTACGGTGGTGTGACCATCGCCTCCATCATGAAATATTCGTAAGGAACCCATCATGGCCGACGAACTGGTAGAAATCTATAAGGGTAATCACGAGATCACCGAACTTGCTGATGGTATCTTGGCGATCACGGGAGCCGTGGGTGAAAGCTATGTGATCAAAAACATATACCTCAATTATCCAAACGGCACATTTGATATAACGCTGACGGTGGATGGGTATGAAGTAGTTGACTACTCTGCTGGCACCGCCACGTCAGAGATTGTCCAAGCAAACGTGAACGTCACTCTCAACCTCTCCCCGCCCTCTTCCAACGAGTACAGTGACCTTGACTTGATGTTTGTTGGAGCATCGAACAAAATCAATACATGGACGTCGCAACAGCGGAGCCTACTATCCGGGTCACTATATGAGTCGGAGATTAAGTCCTCAACATCTGGGACAAACGTAGATGGTGGTTTTGCTACAGAAAACGTGTGTGGCGTCCTGTCCTCTGACGGTGCGTATTACACTCTAGGTAGTTGGGATGGAAACTTCGCTTCCTATCTATACAAAATGCAATCCGACACCGGGGCTATTCACAGAAATATCAGCCTGAATGGATACACAGGTATGCCCAGATATGGTGGAGACGGATACTTTTATTACAGAAACGCTGGATTAAATACCTATATTAGCCGCATGTCTGTGGAAGACACCTCTGACCAAGACGAGTATTACATCTATCATGCAACAGGTGGCACAATGTCTACCTATCCTCTTTTTGCCACCAACTCCCAACCCTCTCCAGACGGTAAGAGATCCTTTATCTTTTGCAACGCAACTGGAACATCTGTGTATTTGCGGCAGTACAATCAAGGGGATACTCCCGGCAGTGGTTACGGGACAAAAACCATAGGAACAGCAGGCACAGGTTTTTGGGCTAATTGGACAGCGGGTGCGTATGTTGAGCCGTTCTACGATGTCGGCCAAGGTATATGGAAAATCCTCTACCAATCAGGTGCCGCTACCAGTATTAAGATTGGAAATATGCCAACCTCTAGCGTAGAACCCAATGGTGTGTCTACAGCAAGTACCATTGGTAACAGCAGTGATTACCCTGTCTATGCCAATGGGAAGATCTACGGTATATCGACAGGAGGTGAACACTTGTGGAGGTTCTCTAGTTCTCTGACTTCTCAAGTAAACCACGACCAAACAGCGGTCTGGGCCGACACGTCCACTTATCGTCCTGTTCCTACTATACGGACCACTGTACCTGACGCAGGTACAATCGCGGGCCGTACCTATGTTAATGCGACAACACATAAGAGTGTCAACATTCGCATCACAGGCATCAAATCCACCGCTTAACTGGAGAGAGTTAAATGCAGTACGCACAGATTATAGACGGCACAGTGGTTCTCTCTGTATTTGATGACCCTTCCACCCGTGAGACCTACGCAGACGAGACGTGGGTAGAGTGTCCCGATGACCCCATCATCCTGATTGGGGCCACTTACGACGGCACCGACTTCACCGATCCGGTACAAACCGAACCTGTTTCCTACGCCCCCTTCTACATCAAAGTTGTGGATGGTATTGTTGTGGAGGTGGTTACGGGGTCTCCTGAAACTCAGCATCTGGATTTTGTTGATCCTCAGAACCCAACGATACCAGAGTGGTGTGGGGTGTTCGAAGAAATTAAAGTCGGGGCCACCTACGACAGGGCTACGAGAGAGTTTGAAAATCCACCCATGCTGCCTATCAGCCCCACAGCATTCAAGCGCCGCTTCACCCTCACAGAACGCACAACCATCGCCCTCGCCCGTTCAAAGCGGACCAGCACAGACCCACAAGAACTCCAACTGGCTCTGGCTCTGGATATCTTCTTTGAAGACCTAGACGACCCACGGCTTCTGGAGATGGATCTGACAGATCAAACGGTCACAGACGGCCTCGCATTCCTTACGTCCGTGGGCATCATCACGGCTGAACGGGCTGTTGAAATCGGTACACCATAAGGATGTTTACCATGTCCCGCCCGATCTATATTCTGTATCGTGTTGTGGAAATGTTGATCTCTTTGATCAGTCGCTTTCTAAACGCCACGATCTTCAACGGCTCTACCCACCAAACTCTTTCGGCTCGTGCGTATATTGAACCACTTCCCCGTACCGGAGAGATTATTAACGCCCTGTTCTTCTGGCAAGATAATCACATTCGATGGGCATGGGAACGGGAAGTAGAAGAAGCGCAACGCACCCTACGACGTGCCAATAAAACCCCTAAAGTTTAACGTGAAGGAGCATAGAAATGCTTAACCCAAATGACCCAATTCTAAAGCTCTACCAACAGAACTTGAATCGTAATCCCGACGCAGAAGGTTACCAGTGGTTCTCTAATCAGATTGCCAATGGTGTGTCTACTGATATTATTGCTGCCAACATGCGAAACTCCGCAGAGGCCAATGGTCAGCAAGCCGCCCCCACCTCAGGACTTATGGAAGTATACCAACCCCAAACGAATACGGGCGGAGGCTTTGCAGATGGTACAACAGGCAGTGGCCAAGATCTTCCTGTCTTTGATCCTACTGTAGTCACCGACGCGGTTAATCAGGCGATGGCTGGTTCTAGCGCAGATGTATCCGCTCTTAACAACAACATGAACAGCGGCTTCACTGCTACCAACCAAAACATTAACACAGGTTTCGCTACCACAAACCAGAACATGAATAATGGTTTCAACGATGTTGGAAATCAGATTTCTGGTGTGGGTAGCGCGGTAGCGGGTGTAGGTGGTGCAGTAGATACTGGATTTGCTAATCTGTCTAATGGTTTGAACCAAACAGGCCAAGCTTTGGCTGACCAAGCTAATGCCAATACCACTACTGTTCTCGGTGGTCAGTCCGCCCTTAACGACACCCTAAACGCAGCAACAGGTAGTATCCGTACTAATCAGCAGGCCATGCAGGGTCAGATGGCTCAACAAGGTAACGTCCTCGCTCAATACTATGCAGATCTTATGCAAGGTCAGCAAGGCATTGGTAGTGATGTAGGTGCCTTCGCTTCTGACTTCGGTAACTTCCGTAATCAGTACGACACAGATGTAACTGCAGCAACCACAGCCCGTACACAGACCCAAGACATGCTCACAGGTGGCTTTGATGAAGTTCGTGACGACATGTCCACTAATGCGATTGCTCAACAGCAGGGTCAGGCCAGCTTAATGGAGGCCGTAGGAGGGGCTAACATGGGTCTTGCTAGGGGTACCCCTACCTCAGGTGCAGGACAGGCCTCAAATGGCGCTGGATTTGCGTCTGTACCCGGCATGGCGCAGACACAGCCTCAAGGCGCTAACCCTGTAGAGGGATCTGTATCAGCTGGTGTGTCCACAATCCGCCAGAACCTCCCCGCACTGTTGGAACGTATTAACCCAGCGATGCAGAAGAACATGGTCGCCATGGTTGGTTCGTTTGACCAGCAGGGTAATCTGATCCCGTCTACTTCGGACAATGTTGGTAACGTCGTTACCCGTGTAATGGATCGTTCCGGTGTTCTTACAATCCGTGGTCAGGACGGCGCAGGTAATGTGCTGGGCCAGAACCAGATCTCCGTACCTCAGATGTTCCAGCTGGCTTCACAGGCTCTCCGGGGCTAATCCCAAGTAAAGAGTAGTATTATGCGTACATCAAAAACAGGACACACTCTCATTAAGAGCTTTGAGGGGTGTCATAAACGTCTTCCAGACGGTCGTATTGAGGCTTACCTCTGCCCTGCAGGTGTATGGACAATCGGCTGGGGAACAACCAAAGGCGTCCGTCCGGGAATGATTATCACGTCTGCACAGGCGGATGCCTTGTTCTTGGAAGACCTAAAGAAGTACGAGGATGCAGTTAATCGCCTTGTTAAGGTAAATCTGACCCAAAATCAGTTTGACGCCTTGGTATCATTTGTGTATAATCTGGGCGAGACTGCATTCGCTAAGTCTACTCTCCTCAAACGATTGAACGCTGGCCAGTACGCTGATGTACCGGAACAGTTTGTACGATGGAACAAAGCCCGTGTTAAGGGTAAACTTGTTCCTCTTCGTGGTCTTACACGTCGTCGGGCTGCAGAAGCTGCTTTGTTCTCTGCGAATGATACAGCTGGTGGTGATGGTGATATTCAGCCTACTTTGGTTGAAGCACAACGTCCTAAGCCAAAGGTTAAGTCTCGTAAGTTCTGGGGTACACTTACTGCAGGATTTAGTGCTGTAGCCAGTTGGGCCACTTCACAGGTAGAC